>JFJP01012206.1_pt1 | contig 19036 bp, 9 predicted proteins | sample 431651 | NCBI WGS metagenome assembly JFJP01 (sample SAMN02602958, study PRJNA72255) | Microbial mat metagenome, whole genome shotgun sequencing project. | biome: fresh water; feature: sink hole; material: water; isolation source: purple microbial (photo- and chemosynthetic) mats found in...
TGAGAGACTTCATTCGTTTCGCTGTTGACCGAATAGTTGTTCTGCGTCAACTTCAAACGCGCCTGATAATCATTGATCAATATGGGTTGCCCTGAGCGAATAACAAGGCTTTGGGTGCCCTTCCCCTCCTCTTCAAGCGGAATGGACGGGAATGAACTGACATCCATCCAACTGTTGTCCAACTGATAGGCGCGGCAGGTAATCAACTTCGTTTCACGATCGAATGCGGAAATTACCAGCGCCTCGTTGGGCGCGATGACCGACATAAAATCGCTGATCGTCTGGTAAATTTCCTGCAAGTCAAGCGTGCGATTCAAACGCTGGCTGGCTTCGTAAAGGATTCCCAGTTGTTCGTTCTGGCGAAGGAACAATTCTTCGGATCGCTTGCGTTCGGTAATATCCCAAAAGATTCCCAGAGTGCCGGCTGTCTGTCCCTTGGAATCATAAAACGGCGTCTTGATCACCTGGACAAAGAGTTCCTCCCTGTTCGGTTTCGCATGTTCTTCCTCCACTTCAAGGGCGATTCCCGTCTCGATCACTTGCAGATCATCCGCGCGGTACTTTTCAGCCATTTCCAAAGGATGAAGTTCGAAATCGGTTTTTCCTATAATTTCCTCCAGAACTTTGCCTTCTGTGGCGCAGTAATGCTGGTTGGCAAAAACAAACCGTCCATCAACATCCTTGACATAAATATTTTGGGGCAGGCTTTCAACCAACAGGTGGAACAACTGTTTTGACTCGTTCAGGGCTGTTGCCATCTGTTGACGCTCGGTTGCATTTGACGCAGCAATCGGCTGGGTATCTGCATCGTTCAGCGGTTCGTGGCTGGCGGCAAGGGTTCCAATGAATATACCAATCCCCATTTGCCAGCCCAATATCAGTAATGCCGTCAGCGCCAGCCCGGACGTAACCCACAACACAATGCCATTGTTTGGAAGGGATCCCAGCCGCGCTGTCAGGTAGTACAACACAGCGGCAAGGATAACCCAGGCGATGGCGACCAAAATATTTAGCGGAGATTTATTGCTCATGCGCTTGTCCTGTCATTAAGATGATCTTTCTTGACTGGTAACTACCAGAGTCCACTGTAAAAAGGTTTTTGCGCTAGGGGGAGATCAAGCCTTGTTGTATGGCATAGCGTACCAGGTCGGCTTGTGAACCGAAGCGCAGTTTCGACATGGTGTGTGCGCGGTGCGATTCGACGGTACGTACGCTTAAAGATAGTTTTTCGGCAATGACGACGTTGGTATTCCCTTCGGCAATGAGTTGCAGGATTTCGCGCTCACGCGGCGAGAGGATCTCCAGCGAATCAGCCTTTTCGACATCGGAATTCAACAGCATTTCAAAGACATCGTCGGCGATGGCGGAACTCAGGTAGCGCCTGTTTTCGAGGACATTATGAATCGCCTGCATGATCTCGGAGAAGTCGGAATCCTTCAGCACGTACGCAAGGGCGCCGCTCTGCAGGGCGCGCACCGCATACGCCGCGTTGGCGTGCATGGACAGGAAGATCAATTTCGTCTTCGATTTGCGGTCGTGGACGATTTTGGCGACTTCGATTCCATTCATGCTGGGCATCATTACATCCAGAAAGGCGATGTCCGGTGACAGGGAGTCGATCAAATTCAAGGCTTCCTGCCCATCGCTGGCTTCTCCGATCACTTCCAGTTCAGGCTGGGCGCTGAGGAGGGCGCGCATGCCTTGTCGTACCAGCCTATGATCGTCAGCAAGGATGATCGTAATCGGGTGCATGGTTTACTCCGTTGTTTTTAATTCAAAGTCAGCGAGGACAAGAGTGCCTGCGCCGGGTTTTGATTGTAGGGAAAAACGTCCGCCAGCTAAATTAACGCGTTCCGCCATGCCGGAAATGCCGGTGGAACTGGTCATATCTTTTGAACCCTTATCGAACCCCTTACCGGAATCCGCAATGGAAACGCGTAAACGGGTGGGGGAAACCGTCAAAGTGACGTTGGCTTCGGAAACATCTGCGTGACGTGCGATGTTGGTGAGCGCTTCCTGAATTACACGAAAGGCGGTGGTTTCAATTTCCCTGTCAAAACGCTGTTCATCGAGGGGGGTGATGTTACTTTGGATGACGATTTTGGTCTGGTTGGTGAAGCGCCTGAAGAGACCGTCGAGGGCGGCAGAGAGTCCGAAGTCATCGAGGGCGGTGGGACGCAGGTTGAGAGACATTTCGCGAACGTGCTGCATGAGTTCATTGGTCACCGTGCGCGCCTCTGTGATCACGTTTGCGGCGTCGTCCTGTCCCCGCTCAAGGATAAGTTTCAGCCCTGTAAGAAGTTGACCGATCTCGTCGTGCAGTTCCACCGCCACGCGGCGGCGTTCATTCTCCTGCGCCTCGAACACCTGACGAGACAGGGCTCTTAACTGTTTGTTTTTCTCCGAGAGTTCCGCAAGGGCATTGTTTAATTTTTCGCGTTCCTCCACCAGGTGACGGTAGCGGTCTACATAGCGGAGGGTGTGCAGGCGAATCTTTAATTCGAGGCTGTTGAAGGGCTTGGAGAGAAAATCATCGGCGCCAGCCATCAGTCCGTTCAATTTTGCGTCACTGTCGTCCAGGGCGGTGATCATGATGATGGGCACTTCCTTGATCTCGTCATCCAGGCGAATGCGTTTGCATACATCATAGCCATTCATGTGCGGCATCATCACATCCAGCAGAATGACATCGGGCTTGATCTGCCTGGCGAGTTCAATCCCTGTAATTCCGTCTTCAGCCATTTCCACGCGATAGTTCGGTCTTTCAAGCAGCGCCGTAAGGGCGATACGGGTGCTCAATTCATCATCAATCACAAGAATGGTGTAGTCATGTGCGCTCATGTCAGACCTCTTATCAGATGTTCCAGGGTTTCCAGCAAGTCTTTGAGTTTTACCGGTTTGCTGATGTAGTCATTTGCGCCCGCTTCCAGACAGCGTTCATGGTCGCCGGGCATGGCGAGGGCAGTCACCGCAATGATTGGCGTGGAGGCGATCACCGTATCTTTATGATTGCGGACGCGGCGGATGGTTTCCAGTCCATCCATGTCGGGCATTTGAATATCCATCAAGATGGCGTCTGGTTTCATGCCTTCGATTTTTTCCAGCAGTTCCCTTCCGCTTTGGGCTTTGGCGGTGCGGTATTTCTTTGCTTCGAGGAAATCCGCCAGCATATCCAGCAGGACCTGGTTGTCATCGGTGATGAGAATCAACGGCTGGGAAATATTTTCATACACCATCCCAGTCTGCGATTCTTCATCGCCCTCTGCGTCAGATGAAACGATGAGCGCCGTTTGTGATATCCATGGCAGGGTGACGATGAAACGGCTTCCTTCTCCAAAAACGCTTTCCACCTTCACGCTTCCATTGTGGAGTTCGACGAGGCGTCGCACAAGTGCCAGCCCCAGTCCTGTACCGGAGTATTCGCGTGCAAGACTGCTGTCAATTTGGGTAAACGGCTTGAAGAGCCGTGGCAGGTGTTCCGTCTTGATGCCGATGCCTTTATCCCAGACAACCAACCTGACTTGCCGGTTTGCTTCGTCGGGTTCGACTGTGAGTCCCAACTCGCCATTTTCGGGAGTGAATTTGATGGCGTTGCTGATCAAGTTGACAATGACCTGTTTGATGCGCCGCGAATCCATGTCAAGAAGAATGTGATCAATTGGTGCGGAGTAGTTGACATGCTGGAGCCTTTGATGCGCCATGCCCTTGGTCAGGTGTAAACTTGCCTGGCAAATTTCCTCCAACGAGCAGAGTTCAATTTGCAATTCCAATTTGCCTGCTTCGACCTTGGACAAATCAAGAACGTCGTTGATCAGTTCCAGCAGATGCCTGCCGCTGTTTTCAATATTCTTTACCGTTTTCACCTGTCTCTCGTTCAGCGCGCCATAGATTTCCAGCTGCATTGCCTCTGACAAGCCGAGAATGCCGGTCAGCGGGGTGCGCAGTTCATGGCTCATGGTGGCAAGGAACTCATCCTTCATCAGCATGGCACGCTCCAATTCCAGGTTGGCATGGCGCAGGGTTTCCTCGGCTTTTTTGTGCGTGGAAATATCATTGGTGGTGACAAGGATGTGGGTTATAGAGTTGATCGACAGCAGGTAGATGCGGCTTTCCACAGTTTTCCTTATTCCATCCGCGCTGGTCAATGGATGTTCCAGGATGGCGAAATTTTCCTGCCGTAACATGGCTTCAACCATTACTTCCGTCAGGCGTGTGGTTAGTTCTGAATCGACCAGCCCCATCTCCTCGGCAGTTTTGCCGTACAACTCTGAACGCGGCATCCCAGTCAATTGTTCGTAGGCACGGTTGGCGCGGATGATGTGTCCTATTCCGTCCAGCAGTGCAATGGGGCTTGGTGATTCTTCAAAGAGCAGGCGGTTTTGCTCTTCGTTTTCGCGCAGAGCGCGTTCCGCCTGTTTGCGATCAGTGATGTCAAGGATGGTGGAACGGCTCATCACAAAATTGCCGTCGCTGTCATGGATGGCGGTTGAGTTGATTATGACCGGCAGGATGGAGCCGTCTTTGCAAAACAATTCAATTTCAATGTCCTTCGACCAGCCGCGCTGGAGAAAGAGCGGGAATTTTTCGCGGTAGATTTTTCGACTGGCTTCAGTCATAAAATCCCTGATGGCATGACCGATCATTTCCTCGCGGGTATAGCCCAACCAATTCAACTCGGTCTGGTTGACCAGAACATAACTCCCGTTGATGTCGAGGGAGTGATAACCGGTAGGCGCGTTCTCATACAAGTCCTGCACCTCAGCGGTTCGCTGGTTGACCTTTTCCTCCAGCGTGCGGTTCAACTCCAGCAAATCCTGCTGGGCAATCTTGAGGTCATGAATGTCGGTGACATTGACCAATACCTGTTCAACCTGCCCTGTCTCATCGTGGAGCGGGTGCAATGCAAAGCGATACCAGCGAAGACCGTCCTTTCCCACGCTTTGGGCTTCTAAGACTAACACCTTATCGGTTTGGAATACAGTTTGGATGGCTGCCAGTTGACGCGCGGCAATCGGTTCGGGGAAGAGTTCCATCATGTTCTTGCCAATCAATTCCTGCGGCATTCCGCCCAACCTCTCCGCCGCCATGTCGTTCATGTATAAAAATACCCCATCCGGGTCTACGGTGGAGATGGCGTTGTTCAAACTTTCCATCAAGCCGCGATATTTTTCTTCGCTTTCGCGCAGGGATTCCTCTGCCCGTTTGCGCAGGATGATGTTGAAAGCGTCTTCGGCAAGGCGCTTTATCATTTCCAGGTCATGCTCGTCGTAATCCACTGGCTTGTTCCCCACCCCAATTGCGGCAACAACAAGGTTGTTGCGTTTGATCGGCAGGGTGATCAGACGTATGACTGGCGCGTGTCCTTCGGGAAGTTGATGGCGGTGGGCAAGCCTGGCATAATCGTTATAGATGCGAGGTTCGCCGCTGCGGATGCCATCAGCCCAAACCCCGGCCTGTGCCACAGGGTAGTGCAGTCCCTTGCCCGCGGCGGAGCAGAGTGTGTTTATCGTATTGGTAGACCATGCTTGCAGGCTGATGGTATTCTGGTCGTTATCCACAAAGTGGAAGAAGCCGATCGTGCTATCTGTGAGCGCTTCAGCTTCGTCGAGCATGGTGCGCATCAGCGTTTCCATATCCAGCAATTCGTAGGATAGGTTCGCGAGATTCAGGCGCGCCTGGATGTAGAGTTCCTCCCGTTTGGTCACGGTAATATCGAGATGTGTTCCAAACATGCGCACAGGTTTACATTCTGCATCCCATTCCATCACCTTGCCACGGTCGATCACCCAAATCCACGAACCGCTTTTGTGCCTCATGCGCGCTTCGCATTCGTAGTACTCTGTTTCTCCGTTAAAATGCTTTTGAAGCAGGACGTTGGATATTTTTAAGTCATCGGGATGACACAGGTCTGTCCAGGTCTGGATACTGACAGGCTCAAGTTCCTTCATGGTGTATCCGAGGATCTCAGCCCAGCGTTCGTTGAATACAGTCTCGCCAGTTTGCACATTCCAATCCCACATGGCTGCGTTGGCGCCTTTCAGCGCCATCTCGATCCGCAAACGATTTTCGCGGAGAATTTCCTCAGTTTGTTTGCGCTCGGTCACATCCTGAATGATGGAGATCTTGCGAATGGGCGTGCCGTTTTCATTGTAGGTTACCCTGCCCATTTGATGAATCCAGCGTTCGCTTCCATCCTTCACGCGGATGCGGTATTCGTAATTCATATCGGTGCGCTGTTGAATGGAGTGCATGTCCATTTGTTGAATTCTTTCGTGTTCGCCGGGCGTCATCATCGCGGCGATGGTATTTTGGGTGATGACCGTATCATGCGAGACCCCCAGGATGGCATAGACTTCATCGGAGCAGATCAGAGACTGTCCTCTGCCATTCCATTCCATATGACCGGTGCGCCCGATGCGTTGGGCTTCGGTGAGCAATGCCTGGCTCTTGTTGAGCGCCTCTTCCGCCAGCTTGCGTTCGGTTATATCACGCACCACTGCTATAACCTCGTCTGAGCCGCTGGGCGTCATACGGGCTTCGTAACTGCGTAAACCTGAGACGGGGATCTCCAGCTCGTATTCGAAAGCGCTCAGTTTGCCGGCTTCGAGCGTCTCGTTGATCTTTGCGTTGATCAGTTCTCCAAACTCAGGCGGGGAAACATCCTGGTTTCGTTTGCCTATCAGGGTTGGCTCTGATTGGGCGTAAAGTTCGCTGGTTTCCGCCTTGTAATCGAGAAAAACGCCTTCTCGATTCAGGCGGAACATCATGTCCGGGATCGCATTGAGCATGGCTTGCGCCCGCGCTTCGCTTGCCTGCAACTTTTTCTCCGCCAGTTTGCGTTCGGATATATCGGTAATGAACCCTTCCAGCGCTATGAGCGTTTCGCCTTCAAAGATGCCGCGCCCTTGTTCCCAGACCCATTTTTGGACTCCCTCGCGTGTGGTGATGCGATATTCAAGTTGAAAAGGCGTTTGCGCTTTCAATGCATCCTGAATTGATTTCCAGACCGACTCGCTGTCGGCGGGATGGATCAACTCATTGAATTTCAGCGTTCGATTTCCGATAAGATCATCGGGGGCATAGCCTGTAATTGCCTCACACCCGCTGCTGATATATTCCATTGTCCAGTTTCGGTCATTTTGACAGCGATAGGCAAAGCCGATCAGATTGGAAAGGAGAGTGGAAATCTTGCGTTCGCTCTCGCGCAGTGCTTCTTCAGCGTGTTTGCGGTCGCTAATATCCTGAACAAAGACGCCAAGAGTGCTGGGTGCCCCACTCTCATCGCGGATAGCCCAGCCGGTCAATGCCACTGGAAATACTGTGCCATCTTTGCGAATGTGTTCTTTTTCAAAATACATGGGCAAACCAGTTGCTTTGAGTTGAGCGACATTTTGAGCTTCCTGGGCATGCCATTTTGGCGGTGTAATATCCTCGTAACGTTTCTTTGCCATTTCATCGTGGGTATAACCCAACTGCGCCAAATAGGCAGGGTTGATATCCAAAAATTTCCCCTGGGTATTTCCCAGCGCGATTCCAACCGGGCATGTCTCGAACAAAGAACGCCACTTTGCTTCACTAAAACGGAGGGCTTGCTCCGCCTGTTTGCGGTCAGTGATTTCAACACCCATGCATTGAATTTCAATCGGCTGATTGCGCTCATCAGTAAGACATATAAATTCCCACAGTGAGGTGCGGATTCCGCCGTCTCGCGCGGGTTTGTCAATTTCCACTGAAAATACCTGCCCCGGTTGGGCAATGCACTTTGCGACAACCTCCCGTAGGTGCTCATGGTGATATTTGCAAACAGCAGTCATGACATGGGCATTTTTCATTCCCTCTAATTGGTAAAGCCACCCGAATTCCTTTTCAAATTGCGCATTCCAGTAGGAGTATTTTCCCTCCATGTTTACGCGGATGACAAAATGTGTTTGCGAGTCGATCACTGACTTGAGTTTCTTTTCGCTCGCGATCAACGCATTCTCGTACAATTTGCGCTCTGTGATGTCTTCAAAGGTGGTGTACACCTGATACGGTTTTGTTCCACCATCCATGAAACGCGGGACGGCGTTAACATTTAGCCACATGTAAGCTTCCCGACACGGATTGAATACGCCTATCATTACGTTATAAACAGGCTGTCCTGTTTTCAACGCGATTATGGCAGGGTGCATTTCGTCGGGGAAGTCCGAGCCGTCTTCATGGACGGTGTGCCAGCGCGGGTTGACGGAATTGCGTCCCATCATTTGATCCACGGTCAACCCTAGGATTTTTTCAGCGGCTGGGTTGGCTTGGATAATGCGCCCTTCTCCATCCTGAAAAACTACGCCCTGAACCATAGTTTGGAAGAGCAGATGGTAGCGCTCGTCACTCTCGCGCCGTGCTTCCTCTGCCCGTTTGCGTTCGGTGATATCGCGCCAGGTGCAGTAATACACCGGCTGACCTAGAATCTCCACAACTTGGGCGGTAACATACACATTCCGAATCTCGCCCTGTTTGGTTCGTTGCAGGGTCTCGAAATCTGATCTGCCATTTTGAATCAGATTACCGATGTGGGCGCGGATTTCATCTGTCGTCTCATGGACTTCCACGTCAAAGATGTGCAGTCTGGAAAACTCTTCACGGGTATAGCCAAGTTGTGTATGTGCCGTGCCGTTGAATTCCAGAAACCCCGCAGTTTTTGGGTCAATCGTCAGAATGCCGTCCGGCGATTCCTCGAAGAGAATGCGCCGTCGGACAGATTCCGCTTCCAGTTCATCTGCCATTTTCTTGCGCTCGGTAATATCGTGAACCAACCCCACAAGGGTCAGCGGATTCCCTTTCGCGTCACATTCCACATGCCCATAATTGGTAACCCACCGCGTGTTCCCTTCGGCATCGAACATGCGATATTCCATGCGCAGGATTTTCTTTTGAATCAACGCCTCTTGCAGCATGGCAACTGCCCGCTCCCTGTCATCGGGGTGAAATTTTGTCAAAATTGCGCTGAAATCGTTCTTTTGCGATTCGATGCCAAAAATGCTTGCGGCTTCAGGTGACCAGTCTATGCGGGCAGTTGCAACATGATAGCGCCAGGTTCCCATGCTTGCGGTCAACAGTGCCTGACTTAATTGTTCGCGGTTGGCTTGCAGGGAATCCTCCATGCGCTGATGGATGATGATATTTCCAATTTCCACGGCAACGGTTTCGAGCGCATTGCGCGACCAGTCGGGAATGCCGGGTAAAGTATGCGAAGCAATATTTAAACAGCCAAGAATCTGCCCATGATGCTGAATGGGAACGACCACCAGCGAACGCAACCCCTCGGCGCGATGGTAACTTTTTATTTGAAGGTCGGATTCGGTAGCGAATACAGTCCCGCCTTTCAATAGCATTTGTGTGCTGGGGTCATCTTCCTCGAACAGCGACACGGCAGCAATAAATTCCGCGCCCAGACCTTGATGGTGAATGAGTTCCAGCGCGTGGGAATGTTCATTGAAGAAGTAGATGCCTCCACTATCCAAGCCTGAAACACGCACAACCTGCTTCATGCAAAAGTCCCACATCTCTTCTTTCGGCATGTGTGTATTGGCTAGTTTTGCGAGGTCACGCTGGGCAGCAATTAGGGCGGCAGAACGAGCTCGTTCGGTCACATCGCGGATGGCGCACAAGACAACCGCCTCACCTCCCGCCAGTTTGTGATGACTCAGGCTGACCTCAACTGGGAATTCTTCTCCGCTCTGGCGCAGCCCAAAGATTTCGCGGTTGCCGCCCGTAATGACAGGGCGGGGTTGTTCCATAAATTTGGCGCGATTTTCCATGTGCCAATCGCGCAGGGAATTGGGAATCAGGGTTTCCACTGCCGCGCCGACCAGTTCTTTTTGGGCGTAGCCAAACATCTTTTCCGTTTGCACGTTTGTCATCAGGATTTTGCCGTCTGTGTCAATGATGACGATTGCATCGGGTGTGGCTTCCAGCAATTCCCTCGTGTGGGCTTCGCTTTCTGCCATGACCTGCTCGGCTTGTTTGCGATCAGTGATGTCAATGCCAACGGATTGAAATTCCAAAACATTTCCGTTCTTATCGAGGATGGGGGTATCAATCCAGTGATAATGGCGTAGACTGCCATTCTCCACAGTGACGAGGTGCTCATAAGTTACGGTGCGAGGGCTTTTCGCGACCTCCCTGTAGAATGCGGCGGTGGATGCGCGCGTCTCTTCGGGTAGGAAGTTGATCCATTTTTGGCCCAGTGCATCGTCCTGTACACCAAAGATTTGCCTGTATTTTTCATTGGCATAGGTTAGGGTGGTATCAGTCAACCAGCGGCATAGGCTGACATCAAGCGACTCCACGAGTGCGCGGTGACATTCCTCGCTTTCGCGCAGTTTCTCTTCAGCGGCGTCCAATTCAGCAATCCGCTTATGCGCCTGTTCCAATTCCACCTGGAGTTCGTTTTTTGTTTTTGCTTTACTCATGTTTTGCCTCACGCACAGAAGATAAAAGGCCTTCGATCGCTTTCTTCATCCTACTCGATCGTTCAACTTCCAAGTTCGTAAGAGACTGTTTGAAAACTCTTTTTCAACCACAGATGACTCCACTGCAAATACCAATTGAACACGAAGGTCACAAGGAACACTAAGTAAGAGCCTTTCATTTATTAAACTTTGTGTACTCACCTGCACTGGCGTGCGGCGCAAGTGTCGTGTCCTTTGTGTTTGTATCCTTTTTATCTGTGTTTATCGGAAAAACATATATTAGTATCTCTTCCTTAAGTCTACTATCCGTATTACTACTTAATCAAGCCATTTTTTAGTAATATTGAGCGGAGTAAAGGTCAAGTTAAGTATTTTTGCAGTCACCCCGTACTTAAACATTTATACGCGTTTCTCTCTTCTTTATCACCAGTCCACAAAAAAAGACAAACCACCTTCGATTTTATGGTTTTGACCAACTTGTGTTTTCCCCTTCGAGTCTTTGAGACTTCGTGCCTTTGTGGTCAAAAAGCAGGCTTAATTAATACGGCCACAATCCGTAGTTGGCAACAAAACATAGTGTGATAATCTATGAAATCAAGTAAAATTCAAAAAGTTCTTGAAATCTAAATTTTTATTATGCCTCAATAATTCCATGAGATATTTTTTTCGTGAGATTGAAGATATTCCATTCGATAATTCTCCGGTAAGCGCGGAGGTTTATTTTCGTGGCGCGAATGCAACAGGAATGATCGAAAAGCAATTCAGTGCAGATAGAGTCGCTGTCCAGTTCTTTATCAGCGGAGTGCCGGGTATGGCTTATCTGCTTGATGCTGGACAAAGCAATTCCATTTCATTAACAGATTTTTCGTCTCTGAGTGACGGCGTCAGCCACACGCGCGCAATTAATCTGCCTGATGTTGCCGGACGATTGCTATTGCTGGCGCTTGAATCGCAGGTAACGAACAGGTTTACAATCACAACCAATGGGGATTGGGCAGAACAGATTAACCGCTGGAAACAAGAACAATTGAATGGATTGGTTGAAATAAAATCTCAAAACTTACATGGTTTTGCGCTTTTTTGGCAGGGTGAACCTCAAAAATCAGATCTAATTTTTTCCACACTGCTGGGGTTTGTCAACAACTTTCCCAAGTTGGATTCTGCATGGGAGGCTATTGTCTACTCTCATCCTGTTGTAGCACAGGCATATCAATGCACTGTTTTGCGACAGGGCGCGGTACATTGGTGTCATAAAGTCCTTACACGTTATCAGGAAATGGTTGGACAAAAATTACTACAAATGATGAATCGTGAATTAAACCGTCAAATGCAACCCTGGCGTTGGAATATCGTGATTGATGAAAACGACATGCTGGAGACGCATTTTTTCCCGTATATAATGGATGCCGCTCATGCGTATCGTGCCTTATTTATGGCAATGGGCGCACAGATGAACTTTGTGATTGGCAATAACTTGACGCAGAAATTATTAAACGAAACCTTTGAGCAAATCCGCCCTGATGAGCGAGTCAGTTTGCAATCCCAGCGTTTGATCCCTGCCGCTTTTTCGGAATAAGCATGATGCAAAAAATAAATAGACCAAATTTAAAATTCTCTCCATTGCAAATTGTACAAATTAGCGCAGTTGTTTTTGCAATTCTGTTGACTCTCATTCTTTGGATTTTTTTTACTGAACCATTGTCTCAATCTTTATCCCCTTTCTGGAACGATAAATTGATTGATGTGCTGGTTTTTATTCCAGCAGTTGGCGCTGCGCTAGCGGCGACATTACTGACACGGCAATTTGAGAAAGAAGAAATTCCTTATCATATCTGGCAGGCATTTGCCATTGGCTTGTGGTTTTGGGTGGCAGGCGAAATCAGCGGAATGATCTATGATGCAATTTACTGGGACACGGTCTATCCTGATCTCCGTTTAACGGACATGTTTTGGTTGCTTGGATATTTCTTCCTGGGACTTTCTCTTTTTTATCAACTTAGGCTGGTATACGGGGCGCAAAATTCAAAAAGCAGGCGTTTATACTTGGGGCTATTTACTCTGGCTTTATTAATAACCGCATGGCTGACCAATTTAGCCGAAAAAGCAGGGCTGGGTGAGGGGTCTGCCTGGATCATTTTATTCATTACAGTACTGTACCCCGTCTTTGACCTAACAGAGGGCGCAACAGCCATTTGGCTTTCCTTTCTTTTTGGGCGTGGACAGTGGAGCCGCCCGTGGTTGGGCTTAATCCTCTTCGCCTTGTCAGATAGTGTTAATACATTTTACTGGCTTGGCGGATATGACTTTATCTCTATCATGGCGCAGGATGTATTAAACTTTCTCTCAGTGGCATCCTATCCCGCAAGTTACATGGTTGCGGGGCTGGCTTTACTCTCCAATTACTTTATTCTGCGCTATGGCGAAGATAGTGGATTAATAAAGGTTACAAAGCAAAATCGGTAAATTTGCGGAAAAAGAAAAATCGGCGATAATTACCGCTCCAGATTTTTCTTTTTCGCCATGAATTTTAGATGATGCGGGATGCTGATGTGAAAGTTCAACTCATATGAGTCATCTAAAAAACCGATCAAGCCGAAATTGATTGTGGGGTTGCTTTTGTTGGATATTGGCAAAAAATAAAGTTTTTGGTTACAAGGAGTAATTTATGAAAGATCTTGCATATGATGAAAAGATTGTAATGGTGATGGTGTACACCAACAATATGTTGGCGCGCGGCGAAGTAGTGGCGAAAGAGAATGCGCGTGTAAGTATCTGGCTTCGCACACAGGGCGTTCCAAATTATATTCATCTATATAAGCCACAGGTGATTTCTTTTGTTGGCACAACACCAAGAAACTTTTCATTTTCCGAGATATTCATCCCAACCGCACAAGTTGTGGCTTTTCATCTTGCGCCGCCGGCTCAAGACCCACTAGATTATGACGCCGGTGAAGCAAACCGCGTAATGCAAAAACTGGATGTGATGATTGGCTCTTTTTTGCTAAAAGGCAATATACGTATTTCAATGCAGACTGATGTGGCTACAAGCCTTGATGTAATGCGCGCATCATGGATGTCTGTTTATGATGCTGAAATTGGCAATCCAAGTCTGCCACAGTTCAACATTCATATTCCTATGTTGTTGGTAAATCCAAATCAAGTGAATTTTGGAATCTCGTAAAACCAACACCTCACAGACTATCGTCACAATCGCATCTTCAAGCGCTTTCTGTATCTTTTCTTAAACAAGTAACCGCCACTTCAATGGCGGTTTTCATATATTCGCCAGCAACGCAATACGTAGTGGTAAACTTTGGGCATGAAATTTCCACTTACAGAATTGCTTGATTATGAAAATAGCGTGAAGGAACTCACCGATGAGTAACGTGCTTACTCTCGAAATTCCCATCTCTGGCATGGATTGTGCCGAATGCACCCAGCACGTTCAACATGCCATTGAAAAACTTCCTGGCGTGCAATCTGTAAATGTTTTTCTCGCCACTGAAAAAGCGATTATCCAACTTGACCCTGATCAGGTGGATATCCCCCACATTCGCACCGCCGTTCAAAATGCGGGATATGATATTCCCGCATCCAACTCCCCTCAGCCTGATCCCGCTTCGATGGGTGATTTCAACCGCCGATTAACTGTCCTGTTAGTCAGCGTTTTTGCCATTATTCTCAGTGTCGTCATCTTTGGTGAAGGATTGGGATTATTCGATTTCCTGAATGATCGTGTCCCCTTCCTGCTGGGACTGGCTCTTGTCATCGCGGGGGGCTATCCAGTATTCATGAACGTCATCCGCGCCGCGCTCAGACGACAGGTTATTTCCCATACTCTGATGACCCTGGGAGTCATTGCCGCGCTGGTTGTTGGTCAATGGGTGACCGCAGCGCTGGTGGTTATATTCATGCGTATCGGCGAGTATGTCGAAAACTTCACCACCGAAAGCGCCCGCCGTGCCGTCAAAGAATTGACCACCCTTGCCCCACAAACCGCCCGCGTTGAGCGTGACGGCGCAGAAGTGGAAATTCCCATCCATGAGATCAAAGTGGGAGAAACCATCATCGTGCGTCCAGGCGAAAAAATCGCAGTGGACGGTGAAGTTGTAAGTGGACAAGCAACCATAGACCAATCTGCGATCACAGGCGAATCCATGCCCATCGAAGCCGCCAGTGGAACTCATGTATTTGCAGCCACCATTGCGAAACTCGGCAGTTTGCGAATTCGCACTGAACGCATCGGCGTGGATACAACCTTCGGGCGCGTGGTCAAAATGGTGGAAGAGGCAGAAGCGCATCGCGCCGATGTCCAGCGCATCGCCGATAAATTCAGCGCCTGGTATCTTCCAGTCGTTGCTGTCGTCGCCGCGTTAACGTTCCTGATCAGCCACAACCCATTATCAACTGCGGCAGTCTTACTTGTGGCGTGTTCATGCTCGTTTGCACTGGCTACCCCAGTTGCCATGCTGGCATCCGTGGGCGCAAGCGCCAAACGCGGACTGCTCATCAAGGGCGGCAAATATCTTGAATTACTTGCGCGCGCTGATGTTTTACTGGTGGACAAGACTGGCACGTTGACTCTCGGTCAGCCGCGAGTCACGGATGTAGTGTCGTTGAACGGGCTTTCTCGCGTCGAAATTTTGACCCTCGCCGCATCTGCAGAACGCTACTCAGAACACCCACTTGCAGAAGCAGTCCGATCTCTTGCTCGTGATGAAAATATTTCCATTCTAGAACCGCAAGACTTTGAAGCAGTACCCGGTCTGGGAGTGCGAGCCATTATCAATCACCAGCGAATCGTAATTGGCAATCGCCGCATGATTCCTACGGACGGAACATTAACCATTGCCGCTGAACTTGAATCTCAAGGAAAAACGCTCTTGTTTTTAGAAAGCAACGATCAGTTGGTTGGCATACTTGCTGCCGCAGACACGTTACGTGCAGAAGTTCCCACTGCGCTCGAAGCCGTCCGCAATTTGGGCATTCGGCATATTGAATTGCTGACTGGTGACAACGAGAATACTGCTTCAATGTTGGCGGAAAAACTTGGCGTTTCATACCGCGCCAACCTACTGCCAGAAAACAAGATTAACATAGTAAAGGAATATCAAGCGAAAGGGCATGTTGTGGTCATGGTCGGCGATGGCGTGAATGACGCGCCCGCGCTTGCTCAGGCAGATGTCGGAATCGCAATGGGTGCGGCTGGAGCGGATGTCGCCATCCAAGCCGCCCATATTGCTCTCATGCGTGAAGATTGGTGTTTGGTGCCAGAAGTGTTGCGTATCGCTCAACGCACCATGAGAATCGTAAAAATGAATCTGGCATTTACCACGCTATACAACATTGTTGGGTTATCCCTGGCGGCGTTTGGAATATTGCCGCCTGTCCTTGCAGCCGCAGCACAGTCCCTGCCCGATATAGGCATCATGGGCAATTCCGCGAGATTGCTAAAACAGAAGTAAATGATCATTTTGCAGGTTTCAAATAAGACCAAGTATCTTCCACCAGGTCACTTCAATTGGAATAAGTACGATCAGTGCAACGACCGTCAATGGAATGCCATACTTCAAAACATGGCGAGTGTCATATCCGCCGGTCTCTCCCTGTCCAAGCAGGATGGCAACATGCTGAAAGGGAAAAATATAATGAATGGCAACTGCTGTATAAATCAGCAATGCAGGGAATAAAGGATTCCAACCCGCTATGGTAGCGTAATGAACCAGTGGCGGTGCGACGATTGACATGCAAGCCAGCGCGCTGCCCAGCACCATGTGAACAAGCATAGTCGCGCCACCAACCAATGCTGCGAAAGCGTATGGGTTCTGAGACGGTGCGGCAGGCATTAATACCTTGGCAAGCCATTCAGCCATACCGGTGGTTTTGCTTACCGAACCAATAGCAAATGCGCCAGCCACAAAGAAAATAATGGGCCAGTTGATGCCAGTGGAAATATCTTTGGCGTCCAGAATATCTCCCACTTTCGGCAGCGCGAGTCCCACTACAACGGCCAACGCCACCCACGCCGGATCAACATGGTGGATAAAATCAGTTGTCCACAATATCAGCGCCGCTAACACCCATGTCAAGGTGACGATTTCATCGCGGCTCATGCGTCCCAACTTTTGCTGTTCGCGCTGTAAATCAGCCTGGTCAATATTTACCTGACCTGTTTGTTTGAAAACCAGCAAATGCAATCCCATCATCAGCAACGACGCCGCAATGCCGGGGACAGCCATATACTTTGCCCAATCGAGCCAACTCACGTTTAATCCACTGAAACCAACTGTGGCAATATTCAACGTGGAGTCGCCGGTCAATAGAATAGTTGAAGTGGCAGTGGTGGCGACAAAAACAGAAAGTCCCAGCGAGGCGGCGTCTGCTTTATTCATTCCCGCTTTTTGGATGATGGCGCGCACCAACGACATCATCAACAACGCGCGCGGGAAAGGATGTGGGATAAGAAAACTCAGCACGAAGCCAAGCACGTATGTCAACACGATCAGACTGCGATATGAAGTGGCGTAGCGAATCATAAAGAAGTACGCCACCCGCTGCGCCAGCCCTGATTTGGTGACTGCGGCAGCGATCAGAAATGCGCCAATGATGAGCCACATCAGCGGCAGAGTCCAAATATGGAAAACCACATCCGGTTCAGCCAACCCCAGCAGTAAATAGCCTAACAGCATGAGCAGCGTGGAATATGCCGGAGGCACAACATTGAACACCCACCATATCACCGTGAAGAGGGTGACAACCAGCATTTTCCTTCCCGCAAGACTAAGGTCACCGGGGAGCGGCATGAACCATAAACTGACCGCCAGTAAAATAGAGAGGATTACCCCGATCAGTTTTCGGTCGTGGCGAAAACCACGCAAAAAATCCACGCTACGGGTGAAGAATTGAGTCAAGGAAATCCAGCACTTTCTTTACGTTTTGTGAAGTCTCAAAGGCAGGGTCAGCATGACGGGCATCGGGAAGAAGTTCCAGCGTGACTTTACCAGAGCCAATCACCTCTGCCAGTTTGGCGGCCATGTTAACCGACTGCTGGTGCGGCACAGTATCATCATGTGTTCCGTGCTGAATGAAGAACGGCGGCGCAATGGAACGAATATAGGTTTCGGGATTTGCCTTGCGTACCAGTTCGGGAATTTGAGTGACCTGTGCGCCGAGCAAAAGCGATTCAGGAGAGTTCGCGCTGTTGTGTGAAAATTCCTCCGGCGGCGCAAAACCTGATTCCGCCAACTGCTCATCCATTTTGAGGAAATCTGTCGGACCGAACCAATCCACTACGGCTTGAACATGGCTGGACTGTTCGGGATTGCCCATCGTAAAATCCTCCAATTCAACAGCCCATGTGGATACGCCCATCATCAACGAAAGGTATCCACCCGCCGAACCACCCCAGGTTGCGATGCGTTGCGGATCAAATAAATATTGTTCGGCATTTGCGCGAATCCAACGGATGGCGGCTTTAACATCATGGATCAATGCGGGAAATTTCGCTTCACTGCTCATGCGATAATTAACGCCGACCAAAACGTAATCGCGCTTTAAACACTCAAGCATGGGGGTCAGTTGAATATCGCGTTTATCGCCGCCCATGAATGCCCCGCCGTGAATGGAGACAATCACAGGAAACGGTCCATCGCCTTCTGCGGGCCAATAGATATCCAGCTTTTGAGATGGGGAAGAATCAGCGTATGCAAGATCAAACATCTTGCGCTTGATATGATCGGTACTGGCTGGTGGAATTTCAAACGGCAGTGCGTAATGTGGTTCGCTCATGGTATACCTCGATCATTTTATTTGCATGGTTATGAAGTGACAACCGTGGCAAAATCCAAAATCTTATGCAGCCACTTTCGCGACTGTTTCTTTAGCCTTGCGGTTTTTCTGATACACATCAAAGGCGACTGCGATCAAAAGAACAGAGCCTTTTACTACCGTTTGTGAAAAATCAGGGAAGCTGGCTAATTGCATGGCATTATTCAAGACACCGATAATGATAATACCGGTGATCAAACCAAATACAGTACCTTCACCACCTTTGAAACTGACGCCGCCCAAAAGAGCAGCTGTAAGGCAGTCAAATTCAGTACCCTGGCCTGTGATGGTTTGTCCAGCAAAAACTCTCGAAAGAAGCAAAACGGCAGTAATTGACGATATGAAACCGCAGATCATGAATAGATATACTTTCATTCTATTAACATTTACCCCTGCCAGGCGAGCGGCTTCTTCGTTTCCACCCAAGGCAAATACTTTTCTGCCAAAATAAGTTCTGGTAAGGATGAAAGAACCAATCAACGCCACCACAACCATGACGATGATGGGAACCGGGATTCCCCAAACATACCCCTGTCCAAACCAGCGAAAGGAATCGGGGAAACCCATGATATTCCTTGATCGATTGATGATGTATCCAAACCCCTTAAAAATTGCGGATGTACCCAGTGTAATAATGAGCGGATGGATTTTCAGTTTAATACAGAGAAATCCATTGATCGTACCCAACCCTGTTCCTACTACCAAAATAAGGGGAATTGCCAATCCAAGTGGCATCTTCCAATCGACCATCATGATGG
>JFJP01041068.1_pt1 | contig 19034 bp, 16 predicted proteins | sample 431651 | NCBI WGS metagenome assembly JFJP01 (sample SAMN02602958, study PRJNA72255) | Microbial mat metagenome, whole genome shotgun sequencing project. | biome: fresh water; feature: sink hole; material: water; isolation source: purple microbial (photo- and chemosynthetic) mats found in...
TCCTTAAGTGAATATGTCTTTTCCTTGGCAGCTTCTGCTTCCGCTTTTTTCCCATCCTTCATAAGTGACCCGATCTCTTTTGAAATGCGGTTCATTTCACCCTGTAGCATATCGGTTTTTGATTGGATCTCACGTTTGGAGGTATCAAGTACAAGTATCCTGTCAATTATTTCCTCTGCCTTAAAGTTTTTTACTTTCAGCCTTTCGATAATAAAATCTTTCTTTTCGCGGATTAGGTTTATTGTTAACATATTCGGTAATGGGTTAATGAAAAAGCAGGCCAATATAAGCCTGCCGTAAAAATATTAAAAAAACTCCCGATAATACTTTCCTCTGGGAGAAAAGAATTTCGGGAGCTGTATCTTTTATTAAAAAAGTCTATTCACTTACCGGGATAATCGACACATAACTTTTGTTATCCCTTTTTCTTTTGAACTCAACTGCTCCATCGGCAAGAGCAAAAAGAGTGTGGTCTTTTCCAAGACCTACATTAAGACCCGGGTTATGTTTTGTTCCTCTCTGGCGAACAATAATGTTGCCTGCCTTGGCTGTCTGGCCGCCGAAGAGCTTTACACCCAGTCGTTTACTATGTGAGTCGCGACCGTTACGTGAACTACCTGCTCCTTTCTTGTGTGCCATAATATTATAATTTTATTTGCTTAAATCTTAAGTTAATTATTCTTTTCCTTTAGCTGTTTTCTTTGCAGCTGGTTTTTTCTCCGCTACTTTTTTCTCAGCAGTTTTCTTTGTTGATGAAGCCTCTTTTTTTGCCGCAGGTTTTTTGGCAGCTGCTTTAATTTCCTTTACAGGTTCTTCTGCAACTTTTGCCTCGGTTACTTTAGCTTCTTCTTTTTTAGGGGCTGCTTTCTTTGGTGAAGATTTTCCGTTAATGCTTAAAATTTCAACCTGAGAGAAATTTTGGCGGTGACCATTTTTAACACGGTAACCCTTCTTCCTCTTCATCTTGAAAACAATAACCTTGTCACCTCTGACGTGGTCGTTAACAACTTTACCTTCAACAACAGCATCTTTAATTGTTGGTTCACCAATGGTTATTTTTCCATCTTCTTCAATCAACAAAACCTTATCAAATTCAACCTGATTTCCCTCTTCAACTTCGAGGCGGTGAACAAAAATCTTTTTGCCCTCCTCTACTTTAAACTGCTGACCTGCAATTTCAACGATTGCGTACATCTTTTATTTTTTTTACGTTACTCCGTGAGGCGTATACAATTATATTATCGTATCTCTTCAGTGGCCCCGGTGGATTTATCCAAAATTGGACTGCAAAGATATACAAATTAGATTATTTACAAACCATTACGATGAATTTTTTAATTTTATCTTCCATGTTCCTGGTCATCTGTATAACCATTTTGTCGTAACAGTGTTGATAAAAAAGATTCTGGTTAATCTTAGTGTTACTGCTAATATATTTATATTTGTCTGTAGCAAAAGGAAATACTTATGTGCCTGGTGCATAAATAATTGATATGAAAAGAGTTAGGTTAAAGGTTATGGGCATCTCTTATAGTCAGACTCAATCGGGGGCTTATGCACTGATACTGATCGAAGAAAACGGTGAACGGAGGATTCCTATAATTATTGGTGGTTTTGAAGCCCAGGCTATTGTTATTAAACTGGAAAACCTCGATCCTCCCCGTCCTCTGACTCACGATCTTTTTAAAAAATTTGCTGATGAGTTTAATATTTCAGTAATTGAGGTTATGATATATAAACTCGAAGAGGGAGTTTTCTTTTCAAAACTTGTATGTAACAACGGAGAAAAAGAGTATTCTATCGACAGCAGAACATCTGATGCAGTGGCGTTAGCATTGCGTTTTGGTTGCCCGATATATATTACAGAGGAAATTCTTGAGAAGGCAGGAATAACTATTAATCCGTCTGATGCTGATATTCCTTCTGCAAATGAAGATGATAACATATTTGAACCTGAGAAATCCAAGTATGGCACCTATTCTGATGAGGAGCTATACAAAATAATTGATGAGGCAGTGAAAACTGAAGATTACGAACGGGCCGCTGCCGTGCGAGATGAAATTGATAAAAGAAAAAAGAAGAAAAAGTCGTGACACTTCTTCCAAAAGTGCAGAATCATATTTTAAACCCATTTATATAATAATGAAAAGATTATTACTACTGGCCTCTTTATTTATCGTAATTGCCGGAAACTCTTCTGCAAGAGATTATAAAATCAGTTCTCCTGATGGTAGAATTTCTCTGACAGTAAATGTTGGAAATACTACTAAATGGTCAGTCTCACGCGAAGGAAATGAGCTGATAAGCTCTTCAAAAACTGGCATGATACTGGCTGACGGAAAGGCTCCTGGAGAAAATGAAAAGGTAAAAAGTGCAAAGGTAAGTTCTCTGAACAAGATTTTAACTCCCGTTGTTGCCAGTAAACGATCAGAAATAGCCGACCAGTGTAATACTCTGGTGATAAACTTTAAGTCGGGATTTGCCATCCAGTTCAGAGTTTATAACGATGGCTTTGCTTACAGGTTTGAGTCATCACTCAGGGAAGAAATCATTGTTATGGATGAGTTCGCCGAACTGAAATTTCCTTCCGGATCCACCTCGTGGTATCCGTTGGAGACAAGTTTTATGTCGCATAACGAGAGGACCTATATCAATGCTTCCCTTGATACAATCGGGGAAAAGCATCTGGCAAGCCTCCCGGCATTGTTCCAGGTAAATGGAACAAATCTTCTCATTACGGAATCGGATATTGATGATTATCCGGGTATGTGGCTGCTTGGAGGCGGTTCAGGAAAAATATCTGCTGTATGGCCAAAATATCCAGATAGTGAGAGACTTGCCGGCGACAGGGATTTGCACATAACCAGCTCCAGGGAATACATTGCAAAAACAAAGGGAGAACGGACGTTCCCATGGAGGGCATTTGTAATTGCTGACACCGATGTTAAACTGATTGAGAGTGACCTTGTTTTCAAACTGGCCCCGGAGAATAAGATAAAAGACACAGGATGGATTAAGCCGGGCCAGGTTGCCTGGGACTGGTGGAATGCAAATAACATTTTTGGCGTGGATTTCAGGGCCGGAATAAACAACGATACTTACAAATACTTCATTGATTTTGCTTCTGAGAATGGTATTGAGTATATAATTCTGGATGAAGGATGGTATAACCTTGGCAATGTTCTTGAAGAAGCTTCAGGGATAAACGTTTCTGAGTTATGCAGCTACGCCGGAAGTAAAAATGTCGGAGTTATTTTATGGGTTGTATGGAAGACCTTCTATGATCAGATCGATCAGGCTTATGACCTCTATGAGAAGTGGGGAGTAAAAGGCATAAAGGTTGATTTTATGCAGAGGGACGATCAGCCAGTTGTAAATTTTTACCGTGAAGCAACAATGAAGGCAGCAGAGCATCATATGCTGATAGACTTTCACGGAGCCTACAAGCCTGACGGTCTGGGACGTACTTATCCTAATGCACTTACCAGGGAAGGGGTGAAAGGTATGGAGAATAATAAATGGAGCACAGACATAAATCCCGACCACGATCTAACAATTCCTTTTACGAGAATGGTGGCAGGCCCAATGGATTATACCCCTGGAGCCATGATAAATATGGACAGCGCCAATTTCACACCACAGTTTACTCGTCCGGAGAGCCAGGGAACCCGGGCTCACCAGGTTGCACTTTACATTATTTATGAAAGCCCTTTACAGATGCTGGCCGACAGCCCTTCAAACTACAGAAAGGAGCAGGAAACAACTGACTTTATTGTAAATATTCCTGTTGTATGGGATGATTTGAAAGGGCTTGACGGAAAGATAGGCGACTATCTTCTTCTTGCAAGACGATCGGGCAAAGAGTGGTTTGTAGGCGCTTTAACTGACTGGACAAGCCGCGACATGAATCTGGATCTTTCTTTTCTGCCGGTAGGGGAGTATGTTATGGAGGTCTTTCAGGATGGCATAAATGCTGACAGATATGCAGCCGACTATAAACATTTTAAAACAGATGTCAGATCGGGCGATAAGATGAAAATACACCTGGCTCCCGGCGGAGGCTACGCTGCAAGGATTTCGCCTAAATTGAAACTTTTAAAACCGGAATGAGACAGTATCTGGATCTTCTTGACCATGTAATTAAAAACGGGACTGAAAAAAAAGACAGAACCGGTACCGGTACAGTTAGCGTATTTGGTTATCAGATGAGGTTTAACCTGGAAGAAGGATTTCCGCTGCTGACAACTAAGAAGTTGCACCTCAAGTCGATCATTCATGAGCTTCTCTGGTTTATTGCAGGGGATACAAACACCAGGTATCTGAGAGATAACGGAGTGAAGATATGGGATGCATGGGCTGATAAGGATGGGAATCTTGGTCCTGTATACGGTTGTCAGTGGAGGTCGTGGCCTGCTGATGGCGGAAAGAAGATCGATCAGCTGACAGATGTGATCAGTTCAATTAAAAGCTCACCTGACTCACGACGACATATTGTAAGTGCATGGAATGTAGGTGAGTTGAACAAGATGGCTTTGCCTCCGTGTCATCTTTTGTTCCAGTTTTATGTTGCAGGAGGAAAATTGTCGTGCCAGCTTTATCAGCGAAGTGCAGATATATTTATTGGGGTACCATTCAATATTGCATCATACGCCCTTCTAACTCTTATGGTTGCCAGGGCTACAGGCCTGAATCCAGGTGATTTCATACATACACTGGGCGATGCACATATATACCTTAATCATATAGACCAGGTTAAAATGCAGCTTTCAAGAGATCCTTACCCATCTCCCAAAATGGTAATCAACCCTGATGTGACGGACATTTACAAATTCAGATATGATGATTTTACACTGACAGACTATGTTTCTCATCCTCATATTAAAGGTGACATTTCTGTATAAAAAATAAATTATGATTTCAATTATTGTTGCAGTTTCAGAAAATATGGGAATAGGGAAGGATAATGATCTCCTGTGGCATATTCCTGAAGACCTGAAAAGATTTAAAAGACTCACATCAGGAAAGACTGTAATAATGGGGAAAAAAACGTGGGAGTCATTACCAAGAAGGCCTTTGCCGGGGCGTAAGAATATCGTTCTGACAGATCTTCCCAATGAATGTATTGACTGTTCTCTTACTGCCTACTCAATAGAAGATGCGTTAGAAAAGTGCGCTAAGGATGATGAGGTATTTGTGATCGGAGGAGGGAGTGTTTACAGGCAGTTCATGCCACTGGCAGACAGGTTGTACATAACCCATGTTCATAGTGAAGCGCCGGCTGATGTATATTTCCCTGAAATTGATCCCGGAATCTGGAAAATTGCTGAGAAAGAAGAGCATATCCCGGAAGAAAATGCCGGGCCTTCATACACCTATGTTGTATATGAGAGAAAGAACAATTAACTGAAACGAGGCAGGAGATTAAGCAATTTATCCGTGATTGCAGAACAGAGGCAACGAATTATTTTATGAGGCTTTGAGAACTTTCAGGTTAATAATTTCCAGTTTACGGCTTGCGTAGTCAATGGTTATTTCCAGTTCTGTTGATCCGACAGATGGCATTTCAAACATTGCATCGAGCATAATTGCCTCGCATATTGATCTTAATCCGCGTGCCCCAAGCTTGAATTCAATGGCTTTATCAACAATGTAGTCGAGAACACCATCTCCAAATGTGAGATCAATATTATCCATTTTAAACAGTTTGATATACTGTTTTACCAATGCATTCTTTGGTTCGGTAAGTATTGCTCTTAATGCGTTACGGTCGAGCGGATTAAGATGTGTCAGAACAGGAAGCCTGCCGATTATTTCCGGGATAAGGCCATAGGACCTGAGATCCTGGGGTGCGATATACTGAAGCAGATTATCCTTATCTACTTTTTCCCTGATTTTTGATGCTCCGAATCCAACTATTTGAGTATTTAGGCGTTGCGCAATCTTTTTGTCAATTCCTTCGAATGCACCACCACAGATAAACAGAATGTTCTTAGTATCAACAGGGATCATTTTCTGTTCGGGATGTTTACGTCCGCCCTGTGGAGGAACGTTAACTATTGAGCCTTCAAGTAATTTCAGAAGCCCCTGCTGTACGCCTTCCCCTGACACATCGCGTGTTATGGAAGGATTGTCTCCCTTTCTTGCTATCTTGTCTATCTCATCAATAAAAACTATGCCCTTTTCGGCAGCTTTTACATCATAGTCAGCATTTTGCAGCAGACGGGTAAGAAGGCTTTCGATATCCTCGCCAACATAACCTGCTTCGGTCAGAACCGTAGCATCTACTATTGTAAAAGGGACATGCAGCATTTTAGCAACAGTACGGGCGAGTAAAGTTTTTCCGGTACCAGTTTCCCCAACCAGAATTATATTTGATTTCTCAATTTCTATATCATCGGCATCGGGCTTTTGCATAAGCCTTTTGTAGTGATTATAGACTGCCACTGATATGATTTTTTTTGCCATATCCTGACCAATAACATACTGGTCGAGGAAGTTCTTAATTTCGGCAGGTTTAAGAAGGTTTACGGTTTCAAATGCAACATTCTTCTTACTCCCCAACTCTTCGTTCATTATGCTGTAAGCCTGCTCAATGCAGTGGTCACAAATATGACCTTCCAGACCAGCAACAAGCATATTGGCCTCTTTCTTTGTTCTGCCGCAGAATGAACATTTATCCATCAAAAATTATTTTTGTGTTTTTTCGAGAATCTCATCAATCATCCCATACTCTTTTGCTTCAACAGATGTCATCCAGTAATCCCTGTCAGAGTCTTTTTCAACTTTTTCAACACTGTTACCTGAATGAAGGGCAATGATCTCGTAAAGTTCCCTTTTTAGCTTAACTATCTCGCGAACAGTAATTTCTATGTCAGATGCCTGACCTTCTGCCCCGCCCATAGGTTGGTGAATCATTATTCTGGAGTGTTTGAGGGCAGATCTTTTTCCTTTTTTACCGGCGGTAAGCAGAACAGCTCCCATCGAAGCCGCCATTCCTGTACATATAGTAGCTATATCGGCTGAAATGTACTGCATTGTATCGTAGATGCCAAGGCCCGCATTAACTGATCCGCCAGGAGTATTAAAGTATATCTGAATATCTTTACCGGGGTCGGATGAATCGAGGTAAAGAAGCTGAGCTTGTATTATATTGGCGACATAGTCATCAATAGGCAGGCCAAGAAAAATGATTCTGTCCATCATAAGACGGGAGAAAACATCCATTGAAGCTACGTTTAATTGTCTCTCTTCAATAATTGTAGGTGATATGTAGCTTCCATATACTGAAGTGTATCTGTGCAGATTCAGACTGCTTATGCCGCGCTTGCTTTTTGCATATTTCCCAAAATCGTCAAGGATACTCATATTGCAGGATTAAAGATTAACTGACAAAGGTAATAAAATAAAAATATTTAGTTGCAAAGTGCTGATTCTTATTCGAAAAGCTTATTGAAATCTTCAACTTTTATACTCTTGTTTTCGAGTTTAACGAGTTCTTTTAAATTCAATATAACTTTTTCTTCAAGTATTTTCTCAGCAATTCTTTTAGCATCTTCCTCTCGTTTCAGAGTCTCTTTGGCATAGTTGGCAATCTGCTCATCTGTTGCATAGAAAAGCCCATATTGCTGAAACTGATACCTGGTAATGTTTTCAGCCTCTTTCTGCAGTTCTTCCTCGGTTATCTTAACTTCGTTGTCGCGGGCAACTTTATTCCTTATCAGCTGCCATTTAAGATCTTTTCTGAAATTATCAAACTCTTTCTCAATTTGCTCTTCAGTGGTATTTTCATTTACTTTCAGCAGCCATTTTTTCAGGAACTCTTCAGGAAGGTTGAAGTCGGTTTTCTCAATCACCTGATTTTTGACATCCATCATAAGTTTGAAGTCGCTTTCGCGTTTCAGGTTTATCGTAATCTCATCTTCAATTTTCTTCATGAATTCTTCAGTAGAATTCACAACTCCTTCGCCATATATTCTTGTGAAAAGTTCCTCTCCGATTTCGGCAGGATGGAAGCGGCTGATCTCTTTGATAGTGAACCTGAAGTTCTCATTCAGTTCGCCTACCTCTTCTTTTTTCTTATGTAAGATCCCTGCAATCTCTGTATCATTTGGGAAGGCTTTTTTAATATCAAAATCAACTGTGTCGTTTTGTGCTTTCCCGATGAACTGTTTTTGGATTTTTTTATCCTTAATGATGTCAATTCCTATTGATGTATCTTCAACCGCCGGACCTTCGGGAATAATTTCTCCTGAAACATTAATAGCTTCGATTTTACCTTTGAGGACATCTTTTCCTTCTGTAGTTTCTGCCTTTCTTAACTCCCCGTAACGGCGGGTATAGTTTTCAAGGTAATCATTCTTCATCTTCTCATCGATGATAATCTCGTACTGGTTAATTTTATTTTTTTTGCTTAGATTAATTTCAATAACCGGAGCCAGTCCAAGTTCAAATGAGAATGAGAACTCCTCCTGCGTGTCGAAGTCAATTCTCTCCTGTTCGTCAATTTTGGGAAGTGGGTCACCAAGAATTTCAAGTTTCTCGTCGGTAATATATTTCTGAATATTTTCTGTGACTACTTTGTTGATTTCATCTATCTGTACGGCTTTCCCATACATTTTTTTTATCATGCCCATCGGAACCATTCCTGGACGAAATCCTTTGATGTTTGCTTTTTTCCTGTAATCTTTCAATACATTCTCAACCTTATCTTCATAGTCGGATTTCACGACATCAATTGTTAATACTGCATTCAGATCGTCGATGTTTTTTCTGTTAACATTCATATTTGTACCTGTTTATTGTATAGTAAGAAAAACCGCCAAAACACACTATTACAGAGGTTGGGGGCGGTTTGCCTTTTTTGTGCGGATGAAGGGACTCGAACCCCCACGTCACGAAGACACAAGATCCTAAGTCTTGCTCGGCTACCAATTACGACACATCCGCGAAGTTCTTCCCGAGATAGACTTTTCTTACATGTTCATCATCTGCGAGTTGTGCTGATGTCCCTGATTTAAGGATGCGTCCCTCGAATAAAAGGTAGGCGCGGTCGGTAATTGAGAGGGTCTCATGAACGTTATGATCTGTTATCAGAATACCGATATTTTTATCTCTGAGTTTCGATACGATCTCCTGAATATCTTCAACTGCTATAGGGTCAACGCCTGCAAAGGGTTCATCGAGAAGTATGAACTTAGGTTTCAGAGCAAGTGCCCTGGCTATTTCGGTACGTCGTCTTTCACCCCCGGAGAGCTGAATACCTTTGCTCTTTCTTATTTTCTGAAGACCAAACTCAACAATAAGAGTTTCAAGTCTTTCTTTCTGTTCGTCTTTAGGAAAACCTGACATTTCAAGCACTGCCCTTATATTGTCTTCAACTGACATATTGCGGAAAACAGATGCTTCCTGGGCAAGATAACCTATGCCTCGCCGGGCCCGTTTATAAACCGGAAGTGAAGTAATCTCTTCGTCATCGAGAAATATCTTTCCTTCCCTGGGCCTGATCAGGCCCACTATCATATAGAATGTTGTTGTCTTTCCGGCACCATTGGGCCCAAGCAATCCAACGATCTCTCCCTGCTTGACTTCAACAGAAACATGATCGACAACTGTCCTGCTGCGATATCTTTTTACAAGATTTTCAGTATACAGTCTCATCTTTGGTACTATGATGTGGCAGCTTCTGGTTTACTCTCTTCTCCATCATTGAAAAACTCTTCACGGTCTTTCTCCTTTTGTTTCATTACCCTTCCTGATATTAATATGCTTACTTCATACAATATCAGTAGTGGGATGGCAACAAGAGTTTGCGAAAAAATATCAGGCGGAGTTATTATTGCAGCCAGAATAAATATAACAACAATTGCATGTTTCCGGTATTTTCTCATAAAAGCAGGAGTGATAAGCCCTATCTTAGTCAGAAAAAAAGCTATAATCGGCAGCTCAAAAACCAATCCTGTAGCCAGGCATATTGATGTCAGTGTGCCAATATATGAACGTATATTAATCTGATTCACAACCATCGGATCAATTTCATAACTGCTCAGGAAATGAATAGAGAGAGGAGCAAGAAGGAAAAATCCGAAAAGTACACCTGTAAAAAAGAGCATTGATGCTGCAAAGACAGCTCCTTTTGCATATTTAGCCTCATTGCTTTTGAGTGCAGGTTTAAAAAACTTCCAGAACTCCCACAGAATGACAGGAAATGCCAGTATCAATCCAGCTACCATCGAGACAGTTATGTGAGTTGTCAGCTGTCCTGACATTTTTATGTTAATAAGATTCAGGGGAAGTGTGTTTATGCATAGTGCAGGGGCGTTAAGGTATTCTCCAAGCTCACACATTAAACGGTTTGTGATGAAGCCCGGACTTTTCGGGCCCAGAATTATTTTGCCGAAGATGAAATTCTTAAAAATAAAAGCTATAACCATTAATATAAGTACAGCTAATACAGAACGGATAATGTGCCACCTTAACTCCTCAAGGTGTTCAAGAAATGACATCTCTTTTTCACCTTTCTTCACTTTTTTCGAAAACAATGCCATGAGCGCCTGTATAAATAGTTTAAAAATCAGCCTGTAAAGATGATAAATCTTATTTTGCAAAACAATATTATTTTTTCTAACAGGGGAAAAACTTTTAGAGCTATTAATCGTTTCAATTATGTTAATAAATTAAAAAAATAATTAATTGATAAGGAAATTTATTAACTTTATCTAAACTGCAAAGTCAGATTTATTTGAATTTGATCATTTTGCTATTTTTAGAATATACTATGTTGAATGATTCTACAATACATGATTACCTGAAGAAGTATTTCGGATTTGATACTTTTAAAGGGAATCAGGAGCCAATTATTAGGAACGTACTGGCAGGGAGAGATACTTTTGTGCTAATGCCAACAGGTGGTGGCAAGTCGCTATGCTATCAGCTGCCGGCTGTTATGAAAAAAGGAACTGCCATTGTAATTTCCCCTCTTATTGCTCTGATGAAGAATCAGGTTGATGCAATGAGGAACTTCAGCACTGACGATGATGTTGCTCACTTTCTGAATTCATCGCTTACAAAAACAGAAATAGCAAGGGTGAAGAAAGATGTTATGACCGGGAAAGCCAAGCTTCTTTATGTAGCACCCGAATCATTAACAAAAGAGGAGAATATTGAGTTTCTGAAAAACATTGAAATATCATTCTACGCTATTGATGAGGCTCATTGTATCTCTGAATGGGGACACGACTTCAGACCAGAATACAGGAGGATAAGGCCAATAATTGATACTATAGGCCGGTCTCCGATTATTGCATTAACTGCAACAGCCACTCCTAAAGTTCAACACGACATTCAGAAAAACCTCGGAATTCTGGATGCTGATATATTTAAATCTTCGTTTAACAGGCCAAATCTTTACTACGAGGTAAAGTCTAAACAGGATGTTACCAAGGAGATAATCAGGTATATAAAGAATAATTCAGGGAAATCAGGAATTATTTATTGTCTCAGCCGTAAAAAAGTAGAAGAGATAGCTGAGGTTCTAAAAGTAAATGGCATAAAAGCACTCCCTTATCATGCTGGAATGGATTCCGCTACACGAACAATGAACCAGGATAAGTTCCTGATGGAAGAGGCAGATGTAATTGTGGCTACAATAGCTTTCGGCATGGGGATTGATAAACCCGATGTAAGGTTTGTAATTCACTATGATGTGCCCAAAAGCCTGGAAGGGTATTACCAGGAAACAGGTAGAGCAGGACGTGATGGGGGAGAGGGAAATTGTATAGCTTATTACAGCTATAACGACATTCTTAAGCTCGAGAAGTTCATGCAGGGAAAACCGATTGCTGAACAGGAGATCGGAAAACAGCTTCTTCTGGAGACTGTGTCATATGCTGAATCAGCAGTATGCCGGAGGAGATTGTTGCTGCACTATTTCGGTGAAGAGTATCATAAAGAAAACTGCGAAGCATGTGATAATTGCCTTCATCCAAAATCGCAGTTCGAAGGGAATGAATCTGTTGTGAGTGTTCTTGAGACAATCCTAGCTGTAAAGGAGAAGTTTAAAGCTGACCATGTCGCAAATATCCTTTCCGGAAAGGTTACTTCAGCAATAAAATCATATAAACATCATAAACTTGAATTCTTTGGAATTGGTGAGGATAAGGATGAGAAATTCTGGAATATGGTTATCCGTCAGGCCCTTATCGCCAGGTTCCTTACCAAGGATATCGAAAACTATGGCCTGCTAAAACTGACACAGCAGGGCATGGATTTCCTTGAGAATCCTGTGTCGTTTATGCTCGCTGAGGACCATGACTACGCTGATACAACAGATGAAGAGAATGCTTTTGGAGCAAGAACATCTGCCGTGGATGAAGAGTTATTCAGCATACTGAAGGATCTGAGGAAAAAACTATCAAAGCTGAAAGAAGTACCCCCATTTGTTATTTTTCAGGATCCTTCACTTGAAGATATGGCTATTCAGTATCCTGTGACCATTGATGAGCTTCAAAACATTTCAGGCGTTGGGGCAGGGAAAGCTCAGCGTTATGGACAGGAATTTATTGAGGTGATAAAAAGGTATGTTGAGGAGAAGGAGATAATCAGGCCACTCGACATGGTTGTTAAATCGGTTGTCAACAAATCGGGGATCAAAGTATATATCATACAGAGCATTGATGTTAAGAGGCCCCTGGAAGATATTGCAGAAGCAAAAGGGCTCGAGATGGGTGAATTGATTTCTGAGATTGAGGCTATTGTCAACTCGGGAACAAGGATTAATCTCGATTACTATATTAATAATACCATTGATGAGGAACGTCAGCATGATATATACTCTTATTTCAGAGAAGAGGCTGAATCTGACTCTCTTGAGGAGGCAATCAAAGAATTGGGAAATGAGTTCGAAGAGGAGGAGATAAGGCTGATCAGGATTAAGTTTCTTTCGGAAATGGGAAATTAATATCCTTCTCCCTGGGGGATAACAAAGAATATATCGTCACGGCAAGTGCATAAAAAGGATAGATCAGCTGGGAAGGAATAAACCATTTCATTAACGGCTTTTTACCGTACCTGGCGGTGCAATTCCTGAGGATAAGAAAATCAGGGATAGATTTTATCAATAATGCCACCAGGAAAACCGGGATGAAGGCATGATTGGCCAGAGATGCTCCCAGCAGAGTTAAAATAATCATAATTGTAACAAATGTTACAATTCCAAGTGTTATTGTGAACCGGTCAGTATAGGCCTTTCCTTTTGTGAGCCATCTTCGCCGCTGTTTAAGAAAGGAACCTGGTGTTCCGGAAAGGGCCGCAGTTACAACTGAGTCAGGTGATTCGAGCCATAATATTTTTGAACCCGGATCTCTTTTCAAGCTATGAAGAAAGAAAATATCATCACCTGAAGCAATTTCATTATGAAGATTTCCGGAGTGCAAAAGGTATGATTTTTTAGTAAAGGAAAGGTTTGCCCCGTTGCACATTGTTCCGTCTCCCATGCTTACCGATCCGGCAGTAATTCCCTGCAGGCTTAGAAATTCCAGCTCCTGGAACTTTCTGAAAAATCCGGGGCCCGACCCTAGTTGTACAGGAGATACTATCATGTCAGGTTTGTGCTTTTCGTAGTATGATGCAATAGTTTTCAACCAGTGACTGCCCATAATGCAGTCGGCATCAGTTGTAATGATAAGATTGCCTGATGAAATATCGATCCCGGTTCTTATTGCCTTTTTCTTTCCTATACCTTTATTATATACCGTAACGACATTGATTCGTTGGTTAAACCTGGCAGCGATCTCAAATGTTTTGTCGGTAGAATTATCATCAACTATGATGACTTCATAAAGATCTGTTGGATAATTCTGGGCCGCGAGGCTCTCAAGCAGATTTGGAAGGTTATGTTGTTCGTTACGGCAAGCCACTATTACTGAGACAAATATTGCGGGCTCTGCAGACAATGAGTGTGGCTCAATCTTCAGAAGACTTCTGTAAATTTTAAGAAGAAAATAAACATAAGGAAGAATCAGTATTGCGGGAAGCCAGTGCATTATTTATCTCTCAGCCATTCATACATTGTATAATGCTCACTGGTCATGCCGAGGGCTTCATATGTCTTCATGGCCCTTGTGTTATTAGTCTCTACATAAAGACGGAGCCCTGCAATTCCCTGAGCCTCACCCTCTTTTTTGATGTGGGTGTACATCGATCTGAAAACGCCTTTTCTGCGGAAATCGGGAAGAACATAAACCGACTGGAACCACCAAACGTTAGTGTTTCTCCAGTCGCTCCACTCGTAAGTTATTAGGAGAGATGCGATTACATTTCCATTCTCTTCAGCAACCCAGTATTCTCCCCGGGCAGGATTCTCAAAAACTGCCATAACACCAGGGGTAATTACATCCGGTACCAGGGTCATCTGCTCAGTTTCCCAGGCCATTTTCTGTTGGAAACTGATTATATCCTGAGCATCTTCCTGAATTGCTTTTCTGATCAATATCATAAATTGTTCTTTATCATTTAACTATTTATCGTTCTTATGCTTGTGTTTAGGTATGGCAATCTATTTATACTCATCCCAGCTTTTTATAGCCAGGTCGTCGATATTTATTTTACAGAAAGCAAGAATAAAGGCACTGGCAAGCCTGGCGTTTGTAATAAGTGGGACATTATAATCGACTGCACTTCTGCGTATTGTATAATCGTTATTCAGCTCTTTGTCGCTCAGGTCCTTTGGTATGTTAACTACAAGATCCACTTCTCGCGATTTGATCAGGTCGATTGTATTTGGAGATTGGTTTTCGTCGGGCCAATACGCAACATGAGCTTCTACACCTGCATTTTCAAGGAACTGTTGTGTTCCTCTGGTGGCATAAAGTTTATGACCTCTCTCGCGGAGGGCTCTTGCACTGTTCAGGAGTTCAACTTTCGACCGTGCGGGACCAGTAGAAAGGAGTATGCTCTTTTTTGGGACTCTGTAACCAACAGAAAACATTGATTTAAGGATTGCTTCATAGAAACCTTCTCCAATACAGCCCACTTCGCCTGTGGATGACATATCTACACCAAGAACCGGATCGGCTTTTGCAAGTCGCGAAAAACTGAATTGCGGAGCTTTAACGCCAACATAATCGAGTTCAAAAACTGTTTTAAGAGGCTTTTCTGCCGGTACGCCGAGCATCACTTTTGTTGCAAGTTCAATAAGGTTTGTCTTAAGCACTTTTGAGACAAACGGCATGCTGCGGCTTGCACGAAGATTGCATTCAATAACTTTTATGTCATTGTCTTTTGCAAGGAACTGTATGTTGAACGGTCCTGAAATATCAAGTTCTTTGGCAATTAGCCTGGCTATTCTTTTAATGCGTCTGGCTGTTTCAAAGTATATTTTCTGGGCAGGGAATACCATCGTTGCATCACCTGAATGAACTCCTGCGAATTCCACATGTTCACTTATTGCATAAGCTATCATCTCTCCTTTGCTGGCAACAGCATCTATCTCTATCTCCTTTGCATTTTCAATGAATTCAGATACAACAACAGGATATTGTTTTGAAACCTGTGCAGCAAGTTTAAGGTAATGTGATAATTCGTTTCTGTTAGAGACAACGTTCATTGCGGCGCCGCTTAATACATACGATGGTCTTATCAGAACCGGAAATCCAATGCGATCGACAAATTCAAAAATATCATCAATAGATGAGAGTTCTTTCCAGCGTGGCTGGTCAACCAGCAGGTTGTCAAGCATTTCGGAAAACTTATGCCTGTTTTCGGCCCTGTCGATAGAGATTGGAGAAGTGCCCAATACCGGGACTTTCTCATTATATAACCTCATTGCCAGGTTGTTAGGAATCTGTCCTCCCACCGATACGATTACACCTCCGGGGTTTTCCAGGTCGATGATATCCATAACTCTTTCAAAGGTGAGTTCATCGAAGTAAAGCCTGTCGCAGATATCATAATCAGTACTGACTGTTTCCGGGTTGTAGTTGATCATTACTGATCTGAATGATTCCTTTTTAATTGTGTCAATAGCATTAACAGAGCACCAGTCGAATTCTACACTTGATCCTATCCTGTATGCACCTGACCCAAGAACAATAACCGACTTCTTATCTGTTTCGCAAATAATATCATGTTCTGAACCACTGTATGTCAGGTACAGATAGTTTGTAACGGCCGGATATTCTGCCGCCAGAGTATCTATCTGCTTGATATACGGTATTATACCAAGCGATTTACGGAAAGCCCTTACTTTCATAAGATCATCATTAATAACTGATGGCCCCGATTTCAAAACATGTCTTGCAATCTGGAAATCGCTGAATCCGTTTATCTTTGAATGTGAAAGGAGGTCGTGTGGTATTGATTCAAGGGTTTTGTACCTGCATAGTTCATCCTTTATATTGATGATATTCTTAAGCTTATGAAGAAACCAGTTATCAATTTTTGTCAGCTCGTGAATCTTTTCAATACTCATCCCTATCTCCAGGGCTTCGGCAATTGAAAATATCCTCATATCTGTAGGCTCGGAGAGTTCCCTTTCTATATCCTCAAAACTGAGATTGCGGTTTCCTGTGAAGCCATGCATTCCCTGTCCTATCATTCTAAGGCCTTTCTGAATAACTTCCTCAAAAGTTCTTCCGATGGCCATGACCTCGCCAACGCTTTTCATACTGCTACCAATGAGGTGCGATACCCCTTCGAATTTATTGAGGTCCCAGCGGGGGATCTTGCAAACAATATAATCGAGCGCCGGTTCAAAGCAGGCTGTTGTGTTTTTTGTGACGGAGTTTTTTAATTCATGAAGTCCATACCCCAATCCAAGTTTTGCAGCAATAAAAGCCAGTGGATAACCAGTTGCCTTTGAGGCAAGTGCACTTGAACGGGAAAGACGGGCATTCACCTCAATTACCCTGTATTCTTCCGAATCGGGAGCCAATGCATATTGCACATTACACTCACCTATGATTCCAATATGTCTGATTATCCTTATTGATAGTTCACGTAATTTATGGTATTCACTGTTTGTCAGTGTCTGCGAAGGAGCGACAACAATGCTCTCTCCTGTATGTATCCCGAGAGGATCAAAATTCTCCATGTTGCAGACAGTGATACAATTGTCGTATTTGTCCCTTACAACCTCATATTCAACCTCTTTCCACCCTTTTAGCGATTCTTCAACCAATATCTGGTCAGAATATGAGAAAGCTTTCGACGCAAGTGCTCTGAGTTCCTCTGTATTCGAAGCAAAACCACTTCCCTGGCCACCGAGGGTATATGCTGCTCTTATTATAACAGGAAATCCTAACTGTTCTGCAGCTTCAAGCGCTTTACTAACTTCATTAACAGCAATGCTCCTGGGTGTTCTTATGCTTATTTCATCAAGCTTCTTTACAAACAGCTCCCGGTCCTCAGTCTCCATAATTGCAGTAACAGGAGTACCCAGAACTCTTACATTATACTTTTCAAATACGCCAGTCCTGAAAAGTTCCGTTCCGCAGTTCAGAGCTGTCTGGCCCCCGAACGACAGAAGAATTCCATCGGGTTTCTCCCTGGCAATTACTTTCTCTACAAAATAAGGAGTAACGGGCAGGAAATATATTTTGTCAGCCAGATCCTCAGAGGTCTGTACCGTTGCAATATTTGGATTTATCAGAACTGTCCTTACATTCTCCTCTTTTAATGCTTTAAGTGCCTGGGAGCCGGAGTAGTCAAACTCCCCGGCTTCTCCTATTTTCAGTGCTCCCGATCCCAGGATAATCACCTTCTTTATTTCATCTTTCATTGTACCTGTTTGAGCCTCAAAAATAACACAATTTTTTAATTTGACTTTGATATTATGAAAATAGTGAATATATTTGCAGCACTAATGCATAAATATGCAAAACACAAAAAGATTTCTGGCAATTGAGAAAATTATTTCGGAGGCCACAATATCAACACAGGAGGAACTTCTTAAAAGGCTTAAAGGGAAAGGGATAAGTTGTACGCAGGCTACGTTGTCGCGTAATTTAAGGCAGTTAGGAGTTGCGCGGATACCTGACGGTGCAGGCGGATATAAGTATTCATTGCCTGGCAAAAACAGGGTCGTTTCCGGCGCACCGGTGAAATTGAATCTGGTTCCTGTTATTCAGGATATAATTGAGGCAAAAGGGTTGATGGTAATACGAACAATCCCCGGAAATGCAAGTAATACAGCATTTGTCATCGATGGCGCCGGACGGTATGAAATTGCAGGAACAATTGCAGGAGATGATACAATTCTTTTGATACCCAGAGACGGAATTACCCTGCAACAGGTTCACACGTGCCTGGAAATTATTCTTCCGGGAATACATGACCAGATTAAAAAGAAATAACATAATTATTTAGAGCGGATCTATAAAAAATCAAGTAAAATCAATTTCAAATTTTAAAGTAATGAAAGAAAAAGTGGTTCTCGCGTACAGCGGTGGTTTGGATACTTCGGTAATACTTAAGTGGTTAATTGAAAAAAATTATGAGGTTATAGCTTTTGTGGCGGATGTAGGTCAGAAAGATGATTTTGAGGCATGCAGGGAAAAAGCTCTGTTATTGGGAGCTTCGAAGGTTATTATTGCTGATTTGAAGAGGGAATTCATTGAACAATATGTACTAAAAGCCATTATGGCTAACGCCATATATGAAGACAGGTATCTTCTGGGCACAGCATTGGCCCGGCCTCTGATTGCCAAAAAACAGATAGAGGTGGCAAAGGCAGAAGGCGCGAATGCTGTAGCGCATGGGGCTACCGGAAAAGGGAATGACCAGGTGAGGTTTGAACTCTGCTACTATGCCCTGATGCCAGGAGTTAACGTTATTGCACCATGGAAGGATAAGGAGTTTCTTTCTCAGTTTCAGGGCCGGACCGATCTCCTTAAATATGCATCTGAAAAAAATATTCCTGTAAAGGCCAGTATAGCAAAGCCTTACAGCGAAGACGATAATCTTATGCATATAAGTCATGAAGCAGGAATTCTTGAAGATCCAATGTATACTCTGCATAAAAGTATGCTTGAAAAGATGGT
>JFJP01005488.1_pt1 | contig 19031 bp, 23 predicted proteins | sample 431651 | NCBI WGS metagenome assembly JFJP01 (sample SAMN02602958, study PRJNA72255) | Microbial mat metagenome, whole genome shotgun sequencing project. | biome: fresh water; feature: sink hole; material: water; isolation source: purple microbial (photo- and chemosynthetic) mats found in...
GCAAGGTCTTAATCCCTTTTGAATCAGGGCATTCAGTATTTCTCAGCAAAACTCGAGGGATAAACCATGAAGGCGTCTTAATCCCTTTTGAATCAGGGCATTCAGTATTTCCCCGGTTTACTGGCCGACAATCTACACACAATCGTCTTAATCCCTTTTGAATCAGGGCATTCAGTATTTCATTCATCAACCAACCGGAGAAACCATGAGCCTTGTCTTAATCCCTTTTGAATCAGGGCATTCAGTATTTCACATCATTGGCCCCGGTGGTGAAGACTGGTTTTGTCTTAATCCCTTTTGAATCAGGGCATTCAGTATTTCCGCTGTTCAAAATTCTCCTTTTACGACAAGCACTTGCAAGAGTACTTGCCGAGATTGGATCGAATTCAAAAGCCAGCGGTAAGGCATCTTCTCATATTCCGGCAAGGTCATTTACTCGTGCGTTGTAAATCGTGCCAGCACTTCGCGGGCTTGCGCCAGGTCCTTGATGGGGGCGTCGTGGACGCGGTCGGTCTGGCAGTGCCAGGAGCGGCGCTCAATCGTTTCCAGCCATTGCTGGCCATAGGCGCGATAGAGCGGTAGCACCGGCAAAACTGGGTGGTCTTTGATGAGATAGACAAAACGCGGCGCTGGCAGCAGCAAGAGATGGGCGAGCATTTGTCTAGCGCGCACAGTCTCAACCGCACCGGTGGGTGTGCCGTCGAGTTTGGCGCGGCAGGTTTCACGCACATGGCAGTTGAAGTGGGGGTCGGGGTGCTGCAACTCCACGTCAAAGTCAAACGACAGGTAGGCCAGATTCCAGGCTTCGGGCGTGTTGAGAAAAGGCGATGTGGCGGGGCCGAATGTCACGCGCCCAACCGTGCACTGATAGGTGTGTATGGGTCTGCGGGAGTAGCGGATATGTGCAGGCATGATTTTGCAGGTTAAGTGAGCCACAAGTTGTCAGGCAGCATGGTGTTGCCCAGGGTGGCGCGCCAGCCGTCTTCGGGCAGGCGGTAGGCGCGCACGTCGTCGGCGCGGGAGTCGATGAGTTTGGCCACCTCGGCCATCAGCGCGCCCATTTGGGCGTTGCTGGCGTCCACGGCAAACACCGAGTATTGGCTGGGCGTGCCGTGGCCTTTGAGGCATTTGAAAACCTGGCCGCGGGTGTAGTTGTCCACGATGTCGTAGGTCACGATCCAGTGGGCTTTTTGGTGGCTGCTCATTCCTTGATGGCTTTCATGGCGGTGCGGTACAGGCTGCTCAGGTGCAGCACCAGGGCCGCACCGTTGCTGGCGATCCAGCGCTCAAAAAGGGCGATGATTTCCTTGTCGGTTTGCGTACTGTCGGCGAGGTCGCCAGTGCACAGGTTCATCTCGGCCCAGAGTAGTTGGCACAGGTCGGTGTCCAGGTCCACCGCATCCGCCTGGGCATTCCACAGCAGCGGTGGCGCGCCGTGGGCGGCAAGCTGGGCACCAATATAGGCCAGCAAATGGCCGCGCAGTGCCGCTGGCAAGTGTTCCCGAAACTGGCGGCCATAGACCCATTCGCGTTTGGTGCTTTCCCAAAGCAGCGGGTTGATGCGCTCGGCTTGGCCTTGGCCCCAACGCACCAGCACGTCCATGCGGCGTGCGCGCAGCCACTGTTGGTAGCGCTCGGTGCCCTCGGGCGTTTCCAGCCATAGCTCCAGCGCACTGGTAAAAGGCGGGTGGCAGCGCTGCTGTGGGTAACAGGTGCCAAGCGCTTCGCCCCGGCTGTTGATCCAGCTGATGCCAATGCCGCTTTGCAGGCACAGTGCCAGGGCGGCACCGCTCCAGTCCACCACGGTGCTGCTCACCACGCGTGCCACGCGCACCAAGGGGTAGCGCAGGGTCTGGGCGCGGTCGTTGCGCACCACCAGCGCCTCTGCGGTGCAGGCCACGTGCTTTTTGTCGCGCGTGCCCAGGTACAGGGCGCGGGCGCCTGGGCCGGGGGCGGTGGCTGGCTGCGCTTGCGCGGTGTTCAGCATGACTCATCCTCCTCATCGGCGGGGGCCATCCAGTGCATGCCGGTGCCGCGCAAGTCGCGCGCCAGCGCCTGCGCCTGCGCGCGCAGCCAACGCTGCCAGGGTTTGCAGTGGGTGTTCCAGCTGGCATAGAACAGGCTGCGCCCGCTCTTGCCCAGTAGGCAGGCGCCGCTTTCGGGGGTGGTGGTGAACTGGTCTTCCCGCAGGGCGCGGCTGCGCAACAGTTCCCACACCCACAGGTCCACTGCCGGGCGCAGCGCTTCAATCAAATCGCTGGCCAGGCTCTCGCGGCCAAAGCTGGGGCGGTGGTAGAAGCCCAGCAGCGGGTCGAGCCCGGCCACGCCACAGGCTTGCACGGCTTGCGCGTGCAGCAGGGTGTAGCCCAGGCTCAGGCAGGCGTTGACCGGGTCGCGCGGCGGGCGGCGGTTGCGGCCAGAGAAGTTCAGCGCCGGCGGCATCACCCCTGCCATGCCCGCAAAGTAAGCTCGTGCCGCAGCACCTTCGTGACCACGCAGGGTGTCCAGGGGTGGCAGGGTTGGGTCGGGTGTGGTGGCGTAGCCGTCCAGCGTGGCGCGGATGGCGTCGAGCGTTTGCAGCGCGTCAAAGGTGGGTTTGCGGGCGTCGGGGCGCTGCGCTTGCCAGGTGCGCAGGGCGCGGCTCTGGCGCGCCAGCTTGGCGCGCACCACACCGAGCGCCCAGTTGCGGCACCAGGCGTCGTCTGTCACGCGCAGGGCCTGGGCCAGACGAACGGCGGCGTCGTTGTGCTGCGGCCCCAGCACGATGGCCACGCGCCGGGGGTGGCGCGGGCTCATCAGCACGGTGGTGGCACCGGCGTCGGCCAGTTTGATCAGCACGCCGCTGTCGAGCCGGGTCTGGCCACCGTGGATGACGCAGCGGTCAATCAGCTTGAGCGGCACCGTGCCACGGCGCTCGCCGGCCTCGTACAAGGCCAGGGTTTCGCCCTCGGATTTCACTTCGAGCTGCGCGCGGTCCAATAGCAGGAGTCCCATGGTGCCCTATCCGACGTAAAAATAGTCCGGGTCGGCCGGTGGTACGGCTTTGCCCAGGGTAAAGAGTTTGCTGCGCGGGTCCAGCCGCAGCAGCAGAAAGCGGTCGGTGCTCAGGTCCAGCAGATCCCCCATGTCAGCCACCAGCGTGTTGCGCTCGGCCAGCGTCAGGAACAGCTCATGCGCCGACTTTTGCCCCCCGGTGGCGTAGCGCCGCGCCAGCTTGAGCGCGGCCACCAGGCGGCCGGGTTCGGCTACGTCGTAGCAGGCAAGGTGCAGGTCACGGTGGGGCATGGCGCAATTGTTGACGCCATGCGCTTTTTTGCGGGCTGCGGCAAGCTTGCCGCCCACGATCAGGGATACTGTTGGCGTGCGTGGACGACAGTGAGCACTTCGATGCGATCCACTGTCACGCGATACACCACCACATAGTTGGGGTGTGCCACGATTTCACGCGTGCCCGGCACTCGACCGGGTCGATACAGGTAAGGATGATCCGCCGCTGGCAGGATGGATTGCTCGATCAAGGATTTGATGCGCTTGGCGGCCTCAGGGTTTCGCTCAGCGATAAATCGAACGATCTGCGAAAGCTTTTCTTGCGCTGCTGCACGCCAAACGATGGGCAACATTCGCTATCGGTCTTTCGCTGCCAGCTTAGCCTGCGCTTGCGCGATGATGACATCCATCTCCGCCATTACCTGATCATGAGGAACGCATGGCCGAGTATCGTCCAGGCTGGCTTGCACCTGCGCCCGAAACCATGTGTCGTAAGACTCGGACTCTGCGAGGGTGGCGAATTCTGATTCGATAGGGGAGAGAGCGGCGTTCATCGGGGCAATTCTATGGGCGATGCTGCATATCTACAAGGTACCCGCCCATGCCCATGGTGGCGTTTTTTCCCACGTGCAGCCACTGCCCCAGCCATAGCCAGGGCCAGAGTTGGGCCAGTGTTGGCGCGTCGCCATGCAGCGTCCAACTGCCGAGCACGCCGCCCAGGGTCATTTGCTGGTGCTGGCGGCTGGAGTAGCGGGTCCAGTCGAACCAGTGCAGTGCTTGCGTGTCGGTCAGGGTGTCGGCCAGCGTGAGGGCGTGTTTGGCGGCTTCGCCCCAGCTGGCGTGCCCGCCGGGGCCGGGTGGGTTGTCGGCATGGAACTCCAGCAGCAGCGCCGTGCGCCGGGCCACAGCGGCGATCAGCGCGCGCGGGCTGAGTTGCCCCACGCCCAATGGTCTGCCCTGGCTTTGCAGGCGCAGCGGGGTTTGCAGGCGCAGCGTGAGTTGGGAGCCTTTGGGGCCTGCAGCGCCCGTGGAGTGTGCGTGAGCAGCTATCAATTCAGGAGTAATTTGGGTCTGCTCTGGCACCTGCAGCAGTGCGCTGTGCTCGGCCAGCACGGGTTGCTGGGCGGTCCAGACTGGGTGCGCAGCGCCAAGCGCGTCGACCCAGTCCACCTGCAGCAAGTCTGCGGGTATGCGGCTGCGGGTGAGGCCCTGCGCCAGCGCACGCTGCAGTGCGAAGATGACCAGCGCCAGTTGCTCGGTGGCGTGGCCGATGAGCACCAGGTGAAACTCCAGATCGTCATCTGCATCGAGCACCCGCGCGCCCGGAGTGGGTGGTTCCAGCACGTAGGCATTGGGGATCTGGCTAAAGTCTTGCAGCGCATGCTCGCCCTTGGGCGGCGGCGGCGCTTCAAAGATGCGGGTGTAGGGGCAGGTTTGCAGCAGCGGGCAACCGGGGCAGGTGGGCTGGCGGGTCATGCAGGCCACGTTGCGCAAGGCGGCGCCAAACTGCCCGCGCAACAGCGAGCCCGCGTAGTCCGGCAGGCTTAGGGGCTGCTGCACGCGGGCGGTGAAACGGTAGCGGGCGAGGGGGAATGAACAATCGGTCAAAGTCTTCAAAGGGGCTTTACCTGTGACTGCGCCCAAGTTAGCACTGCGGTGACCACGGCCAGCACGAACTGGCGATCGAGTCCATCCGGATCAATGGTGCCGTACCGGGCTTCAACGGCATAGGGGTTGAGCTCATCAAGCCAGTCGGCATGGGGCGGAGCGGGGAGCGCGTTGTCCTGCAGCAAGTCCAGCAATGCGATCAGGTCATGGGTGCGGCGAAATTCCACGCCGTGTTGGCTCAATACGGATTTGATGGACTTCTCTGCCGCTTGCTGGGCATGAAACCCGATGATGCCATCGCTTATCTGCGAACTGGCGGACAACAGCTTGCATGCAGCCTCGTCTTGCAGCGCAGATTCCAGCAACATATGTGCCACCGATTTTGACTTCGGTGCTTCAGCCATAGACCACCCGGCCTTCCTTGGCAGCCCAATACAGGGCGGTGCCTGGTTGACTCGCCCATTGTCTGACTTCATCGCTGCTATATACCAAGATGTCTGCAGCCAGGCGCAGAGGGCGTAAAGCTCGCCGCAGGCGCACCATTTCTCGGGCACGGTTTTCTACAACAGGCTCGATCACGAGAAAATCCCAGTCTGAACCCTCGTCGGCATCGCCACGAGCCTGAGAGCCGAACAATATGATTTGCTCCGTGTGCGGTGCCGCTTGAATCAGGGCGTTTACCGCAGCTGTCAAGGTGTTAGCGTGGGTCATGGTGGTGGGCTCGCAATGGCAATGGGACGAGTGTATCGAAGGCGTTTACGCCTTGGCCCAGTCGCGCAGGTACTGGTTGATGTTTTGCAGCTCTTCACCAGCGAGAACGTCAATACCATACTCGGCGGCGCGGCTGCGGTCGGTTTCGCTTACCTGTTGCGCGCTGACGTAAAGCCCTTTGGCCATCAGGCCGCCCACTTGCCGCACCACCTGGCCGAGCTTGTAGATCGACTCTTGCGCTTTCACCTGCTTGCCAGACTTGCATTCCACCAGCAGCGCGCGGTTGTTTTTGACGGCAATGGCGTCGACTTCGTTTTCGGTTTTCGAGCGGTTCTGGATAACTTTGGCGTTCATCGCGTATTGGCCGGATTTCAGCAATCCGGTCATCTTCAGGAACACATATTCCTCGGTCCAGCCGCCAGCGAAGAAGCGGGCGCTGTCTTGGTCGGAAAAACTAACTTCACAGTAGCCAGCAGTCCATTTGAGCAGGTTGTTCTTGACCGCCAGGTTTAGCAGTTTCGCCGCCGGACCACCGGGCGGATAGTCAAACTGCTGGGTCATGCCAGCACCTTCGCCAGCCAGTGATGCGTTGTATGCCAGGGTGCTGAAAAATCTACCCAATGGTTGGGCTTGTTCACCCATATGGCGCGACACTGCCGCACGCGCAGCGGCGCGTTGCTGGCCCTTGGCAGGGCGAGTGTCATTGGTGATGCGGTAGCCCCGCAGCAGCAGCAAGTCTTTCAGCGTGAGCACATCCGCCATGGGCTCCTGAATGGGGTTGGCGTCCATCCAGTCGATGGTGTGCTTTTGCGTGTCTGCGTAGAGGGTGCGGTAGCTTCCGGCACCCGTGTTCAGAAAGTCAAGCTCGCGATGGATGGCCAGCACCATCAGCTTGGTGCCACCGGTGATGTGGAATACAACGTGGCGGCCATCGAGTGAGTCGTTGGCGAGTTTGGCTGCGGCGGCACAGATGCTTTGAGGCGTGCTGTCGTCAAAAGCAAGGCACTTCACCGCCGGCACATAGTCGCTGAGCGCCTGCTTCAGATCGGCACCGCTGCGCTGCGCTTTCATGGCCGGGGTTTCCAGAATCCAGACCTCTTGCGCCTGGAGCTGTTTGAGGGGGATGAGGTTGGCGGCGTTTTGGCCGGTGGCGATGCAAAGATGCAGTGTGCTCATGGTGGTGCAGGCGTTCGTTGGTCAATGGGTTCAATGTGGAAAGGCTGCAAGTGCGCGCCCAAGCGCAGCAGGTCGTCTGCAGTGAGTTCGCTGCCGCGAAGACCGGCTGGAAGGTCGAGGCTCAGATGCCAGTAAGCCGCGCCACGCGCACATACCTGCGCCGCAAGGTTGACTGGCAGGCTACCGCAGACCGTGTCACCGACTTGCACTTTCGCCGGGTCCAGGTGTGGCAGGAAGTGGGTCACGTCGATCTTTTGGCGCCTGGCCCATTCGATCGCGCCGGGGTGGCGGGATACGAAGTAGGTGGTCATGGGCAGCCGTGCAGGGCCACACCGCGTTGCTCCACCAGCGCGCGCAATGCGGGCGGCAGGTCCTCGGCATCGCTGACATCCACCCGCCAGGGCAGCGGGCTTTCTTCGAGGTCGGCACGCAGATGGGCCAGTGCCTGCAGGTCGGCTTGCGCAAGGCCAAATAGTGCAATGTCCAGGTCGGAATACGGTTTGGGGCCGCGCCCAAAAGGCCACCCTGTGACGCGCGAACCAAAGGCGAGTGCTGTCGCATGGGGCAGGCGCAGGCGCAACAGGCGTTGAACCTGCTCCTGCTGCGACGCGTTGATGTCAAGCATCGGCAGCGCCCCGTGCCTCTAGTTGCGCCAATAATTCTTGCGCATGGTCAGCAAAGTTGGGGATGATGGCTGCCACATCAGCTGCCTTGGCGGCGTTGTAGGTGTGCGAAGTGGTGTTGCGCTTGTCGCGAAAGGTCATCCACGCATCCACATCCCGCACCAGTCCGCGCTCGCCACCGCTGCGCATCAGTTCACGAAAACTCATGGCATCCACGCTCTGCGCATCAGGCAAATCACGCTCCAATCGCCGCGCCAGCATTTTCCAGCTGAGTTCAAACGTGTACTCGAAGCGCTGGATGCAGGCATCGCGCAGCTCTTCGTCCTGCTCGCCAGCTGCTTGCCAGCGGGTCAGAGCGCGGTGCAGGGAGGCCAGGGCACCTTGCAGTGGAGTGAGGTCCAGGGGTGGGGTTGGCGTATTCATGATTGAACAGATACCAGAATATTACCCACCACTTGGACCGCAAATTTGTCGAAACACTGGTTTTGGCGAATTTTGTTCTGCACGCCCACAGGGAGCATTTTCAGCAACGCCTCACCCTGTGGCGCGTAGGCGTTGGCAGATTTGCCGTTTGTTTCTGCGGTCAGGGTGTTGTTGCCGCGGTTGAACTTGAGCCGAGCAGCAGGCCAGCTTTCCAATGGCGCAGAGGGAACGGCATTGGCCGATGTTGTGGCGCTGCCGCCGCCAGTGGTCGACTTGTCACCAGCTATTGCCATCGCACCATAACCCACAGACGTTTTGGCACCAAAGCCCACCCACTCAAAGGCGTGCTGAAACGCGCTGTCCAGTAGGGCGCGCCACTGCGTTTGCAACGATATAGGCAGGCTTGTGGTCTGGCACACCAAATGGAAATCAAATTGCGATTTGGCGGGTACAGCCAGAAAGCTGACTGGCACGGGCGCGCCGGAGTCGTGCGGGGCTTCGTCGCCCTGGTAATACTTGCCGTAGTGCGGCGTCATGATTTCCACCACCAGCTTGTCGCCTGCCGGCTTGGGGAATACGTCCCAGAAGTCCAGAGCACCCCGCTTGGCGTCTTCTGGCTGCTTGATTTCTTCCGGGCCGAACAGGGCGTTGATCGCGTCGGCAGTGAAGCCTTCTTCCCCGTCGTCCATCAGTTCCTGCATGGCGCGGCGCAAGATGCCTTTGACCCCGCTGCCTGCCAGATAGGGCAAACCGTAGGGGGTGAGAAAGGCAAAGCCGTTTTCAATGGGGTGTTCGTTACCCAAACCGGTGGCGAATGGAGCGGTGGAAGTGGTGCTGATGCGGTAGCCATTGGCACCGTAGTACTGGATGAGGGCTTGCTGGCGCTCACGGATACCCTTTAGGGTCTCAACGCTGGACGGCGGGAGGGGGCAAAGCTCTTTGAGCACGCCCGCACACTCGCGTTCAAACGTGGCTCGTTCGTCTTTGCCTTGCGGTTTCGCTTTTTTGTATGCATCGAAGGCATTGCCATTTGCGCCCTGCCAATGCTTTAGGTAAAGCTGAAATCGGTGCCCGGGCGCAGCATCGGCCAAGTCAGAGGGAATATAGGCGGGTATCGCCGCGACACGTTGTGGGAGTGGCATGGTTAGACCTCCGACTTGACGGCATCCACAAACTGCCGCAACCACTTGAGCAGTTCCAGCGCCTCGTCTGTGTAGCGCAGGTAGTCGCGCGACTCGCCCTTTTGCAGCATCGCCATGAATGCCATGAAATCGCGGGGTACAGGTTGTGGCGCTAGGCGTTGAACTAACCCGGTCATCAAGTCATTCAGCAATTGCTGCTCAGCAGGGCCTTTGCTTTTGTAAAACGCCAAAGTAGGCATCAACCCGCTATTCATGATGAGCGCTGGGGCACCTTTGGCCAGATTGCGATATTTATCAGACGCATCGCCAGGTAAATTGTGGCTGGCCGTGGCGTAGCCCCAGGCCAGCGCTGCACGTTTTTGGTCAAGTGTTTGTGCCATGGGGCGCTCCAATGTCGACTACGTCAATGCGACCTTCCGCTGCTTTTGCCAGCTTGGTGTCGTTGGTCCAAAACTGATTACACCCTGCATGGATGGCCGCGGCGAGGTGCAAGGCATCAGGTGTCTTTACTCCGTGGCGCACGCGCAATTCTGTGGCGAGTTCAAACACTGGTTTATCCAGCGTGATGGTCTGATTGGCAAAAGCATCAAAGAAGGTCTCAAAGTCATTCAAGGCGTTTTGATCATCTTCCCGCAACGGCTTTACACGCACTTCCATCCGCAGCAACTCTGTGACAACGCAGCGTACTTTCGGTTTGCCTTGCGCATCAGTCATTCGCTGTCGAATCCCCTGGTAGTAGGGAGCAACTTTTTCCACGAAGTAGATTGTGGTGTTGGCATCGAGATAGGTGAGCAGCATGTCAGTCCTTCCAGCCTTCGCGCTCTTCGCGAATTTGCGCATCCACGTCTTCGGCGCTTCGCCTGCTGGGTGGTTGCGCATCGTGCCATGCAAGGTAATCCGCAGTGTTGGCAAACTGTGGGTGCCTGGGTGGGGCGGGTGTACTGTGCCCCTCTGGGAACAACACAATGACCTGCGCCGGGCCAGTGGGCGCATCTGGCGGCAGCTTTACCGTGAATGTATGCGACGACGGAACGCTTTGCTCGAATTGATAGGCTTGCATGGTCAAGACTCCTTGCTTGTGGATGAACCCGACTGCACCATCACCAGGCCGCGCCCGGTGGTGGCATCACCGCCGATTTGCAGTAATTTTCCGACAATGCCGGGTTGCGCTGCGCCCTGGCCCGCAAACACATGGGCCAGCACCTCGGGCGCACTCAGCAACGCCGCCGACTCGGGGCTGCGGCTGTTCTTTTTGAAGCGCTCAATGCTGGCCTGTGCCAGGCCCACCATCAGCGTTTCGGGCGGCAGGTTTTCCACATAAAACAGGCCACCGTCTGATGCGGTGCCAGACGCATCGTCAATGCGTACATGCGGCTCCACCACCATGGCGAGGCGCGCAAAGTGGGCAAAGTCGGTGTCACTCAGCAGCACCAGGTCGGTCTTGAACTTGTCGGCAAAGTAGCTGTTGCCGGCACCGCTCAAGGCATGGGTGGCAATCCATTGGGCAACAGCTTTGAGCTTGTCGTCCACCTCGGCGGGAAACTCGAACGCTTCCAGCACCAGTTGCTTGCCTTGCAGTAGCTCGGCGCTGGCAACCAGCGCCTTGTCAGCCGCAACCGTCGGAGTCGACCAGTCCAGCGCCATGCCCGCTTGCGTGGCCAGGCGGTGCAGGCGGGCCAGTGCCAGCGGGCTGGTCACGTAGGCAAAGCCACCCTTGAGTGAACGCACCGGTAAGGCCACCAATTGCGCATCGCTCAAACTCAACGCACCGGCAAAGTCTGACGCGCCCGTGTCTGGCCCAAAAATGCGGTTGATGAGAGTTTGGGGCCAGGCGCGGTTGAAATGGTGGCGTAGCGCGCCTTTTAAACCACTGCCCGCAAACATGGGGTGTTTGGTGTGTACTTCGCGCTGAATGGGGCTGTCAATCGCGCCAATGGCGCTGCCTGCGCCCATGTGTACGGGGCTGACGGCATAGTAGAAAACGAGTTGAGTAGTTTCAAACATAAGGATTCCTCAAGTGAATGTGACAGCAAAAAAGTCAGTTCCACGCACCCAGAAGGGCACGGTTGTAGCCCTCGGCACGGCGTATGTGTTGTAGTGGGGTCAGATCATCGCCCCAAAGCCCCTGGGAAACCCATGCGGCAAGCTTGCCAGCATCACCCGCAAATTCGTCAAACCAATAGATGCTGCCTGCGGGTGCTACGGCTTGGGCGGGTTTGGGTGCCCATTGATACAAGTCCCAGCCGCTGACCACTTCGCGTCGGCCTAACGCCGCACAGGCCAGGCGTGCGGCAAAGCCGTCGCCTTTTAAGCGGTAAATGCCGTCATGCTCGGTCACGCCATCGGCCAGCCAGCCTTGGCTGAACAGTGCCGGGGTTTGCAGCAACAGGCGAAAACGGCCATTCATACCGGGTGGTTTGGCGGTGGCGGGCGGGGTGAAGTGGACTTTGCGGTAGTGCGCGCTGCGGCCATCGCCACCCAGGCGCAAAACGCCTTCGTCGGGCATCAAGTCTGCAACACCCTCAATGCCGACAAGAAAACCGGTGCTGGTGAAAAAACCTTGTGGGCTGAAGGCAAACCCTTCGGTGGTGTAAATCTGTCCTTCTTCGGCGGTGCGGGCATCGGCGTTAAGGCCAATGCCTAGACGAGGGTCGCGTTGGTAGAGGCGTTTGCCCTCGATGCCATGGGCTTTGTCGACCGCAGCCCCGTCCAGGTGCTGAGCCAAGCCCACGCTGCGTAGCAAGATACCGCCTGTGGGCTTCTCTTGTTTGGCAGACACCATTGTGGCGCGCAGCGGCAAGTCTCCCGCAGACGCTATGCCTTGCGCCACCGGGCGTGGTTGCAGCGTGGCAAATTCCTTGCCCAGCATCAGCAGGTCGGCCGGCAGGGGGGAAATGGCCTCCGGTGCTGCATTTGGTGCGGCGCTGCTGCCAGGGTCGCCCGCCAGCGACAACCAGCGGATGCGAAATGCCCCCGGCTGTAGGGGCGTGCCCAGGCACGTGGCCAGCGCCGCATTAGTGCACTTGCCATACGTCAAAAAAGCGGTGAGTTGCTCGGCATCGTTGCCCAGCAAGGCTGAGCGGAATGCACCGGCAAACAGGGAGGGCGGCGGAGGCATCATGGACGCGCCATGCTCGCCACTGTCGCCAAAGGCCAGATTGCCGCGCACAAACAGGCTGTCGGTGGGGCGAACGTAGTAGTACGTGGTGTTTGCAGTGGTGGTGGTGTTGGTGGTGCTCATGCTGCGGCCTCCTCGGTGGGTTGCTGCGAACCCCTTTCACTCTTGCTGGCCTTTGCCTTGTCGTTGAAGCTGCGCGCTTCGCGGGCAAAGAATTCGCTGGTGACGAGGAAGTTTTCGGTGGCGGTTTTGGGGTGCGCGGGCTGTATCACATCGCAGACAAAGCTAACTACCGCGTGCGCCAACTCAGCGCTGCCTTTTTGACGGTTGAATTGGTAGGCCAGCGATGAAGCCATTTGGGCGCGCCAGGTCGGGCTTTTTGCGTCTTGGGCATCGTCGGTCAGACCCTCAAACCACAACTGCGCCTTGTAAATCGCTCCGCGCGAAAAGGCGGTCTGCGCCAGTTGCTCGGCCAGTTGTTTCATCAAGGCCAGTGCACTTTGAGAAGTGTCGGGCTGCTGCGAAGCGGTGTCCACCGGCCACCACGGGCTGGTGACGTTGACCTCGCCGCCGCCGCGCTTGAGCACGCGCAGGCAGAAGGCATCGCGGTTGATGTCCTCGCCCGTGCGGTCTTTGCCGTGGGCAGTGTTTTTGGCGCGGCTCTCTGCGGCGCGCAATTCGCGCAGCACGGCAGAGAGCGGTGCGCTGTGGTGCGCCACCACCGCCCCCATGGAGGCAGTGGCTTTGTGGCCCATCAGCGTCATGAGGCGGCCATTCAATAGCCCATAGCCTTTGTCGAGCAGCAGTTTGCGCTGGCGTGTGCTGCCACCCGCTTGCAGCGTGCCAATGCGCTCGCCCAAGTGCATTGCTTCGCTGGGCGCAATGCCGCTGTAGGCCAAACGCAGAAGCTGCATGCAGTCAAACATATCGTCCACTGCCACCAGCGCCAGTACATCGTCGCCGCCCGCATAGAGCAGCTTGCCTTTGCAGCAGTCTTCCACCACATGGCGGGCCAAGTGGGTGGAGAAGTCGTTCAGGGCTTGCGAGATGGCACCGTGGCGGCCGGGGGATACCGGGCGTTTGGTGGCCAGGTACTTCGTGAGCTGCGGGTCGCGCCGCTCGTAGTTGGCCATTTCAGCCAACACACTGCTGTGCCAGGTTTCGCGGTACTTCAGTTTGTAGTCGTCTTCATTGCCCGCCAGCCAGCCGCCCATGCGGTCACCGTCCATCAGAATCAGGGCGTAGTAGGTCTCGGGGCGGCTGTCGCCTAGCAAGCGGGCAACGGTGCGCTCCAGGTGCTGGGCTTGCGCGGCATCTTCGGGAGGATTTTCCAGCATGTCGGGCAGCTTGCGCAGCGTGGTTTGCTCTGTTTCTGATAGCTGTCCGCGCTGGTACAGCGTGCGCATCAGGGCTTTTGGCAGGGTTACGTTGTCGTAGTCTGCGGCCGTAGCGGCCAGTGCTTGCAGGGCAGACCGCTGGTCGCTGGTCAGCGGCTGCTGGGGGTCGGCCAGCTTTTCCAGCGTGGTCGACAAGGCCAGCGCATGGGTACTGACCACGAAGCGGCGCACGTCACCGCCAGTCAGGCGGCTCACGCGCTCGGCAAACAGGGTGGGCCACAGGCGTTTGAGGGTGGCAATGGCACCCAGGTGTTCGCCGGGCTTGACCCAGGATTTTTTCTTCTTGGCCAGCTTGCCCCACACGCTCTTGGCATCACGGTCTCTGCGGTTCAGGCCCAGAAGGGTGCGGTCGTGGGTCAGCCATTCCGCCTCACCGGTGAGTGTGCAGCGGTGGCCTTCTTCGTGCAGCGGTGCAAACGGCCGCGTGGCCTTGGCAGCACCCAGTGCGCGCTCGGCCAGCTCGTACACCGCAGGGTAGAGGATGCCGGTGTTGGGTGTCCAGAAATGCAGGCTGTCGAGCTTGAGTTCTTTTGTCAGCACTTTCCACGTTGCGTCCTGAAACACACCTTGCTTTTTAAGATCAGGGTGAATCTGGTCCAGCGCCGCGTGTAATTGCTGTGTGGCGGCGCTTACATCTTTGTGGGCATCGTCTTTGCCCACTGGCCAGGTGGCAGCTGCCCAATATGCTTCCGGAAAACCCGCCAGTTGTGCCTTGATTTGCGCCCGTGCCACGTCGTTCATGGGTACGCCAGCAGCGGAAAACGTCTGCTCGGCAGCATCTTGTGCCCAGATTTTTGCTGCGTTTTTAATAGCTGCAACCGCACGTTCTGCAAGGGTCGAAGCCTGTTTTGATGGAACAATGGCCATGAACTTGTTGGGCAGGCTGGCGGCAAATAGTGGGTTGGTGTCGGTGTTGTCGCGCAACAGTTCGGAGTCCATGTCCTCAAACAATTGCTTGAACGCATCGCCACCCACATCGCGTTGCATCAGCCACTGGTCGACCACCGGCACGCCGCGCAGGGCAGGGAACACCATGCAGTCCGGCCCCAGGTGGCTGATGATGGGTTTCATGGCCTCAAAAACCAGACTGGAGAGCAGGTGTGAGCCAGCCCACAGGTCCGATGTCGACCGCGCCTGCCCAATGAAGCCCTGCACCGGGCCAAAGCTCATGATCAAGAGCGCGGGTTCATCCGGCCCGTTTTCATCCCCGGCCAGTGCGGTGTGGATGGCGGATACCGTGTCCACATGCGACCAGATGCTGTGGTCGGGCGTGCGCGAGTCGGCGGGCAGCATGTTCCACAGCACACCCAGCTGGTCGGCACTTTTTCCGGCTTCCGGGCCAAAGCGCCAGAAGGCGAGAAAGGTTTTGCGCAGTTCTTCGCCACTTTTCTCGTCGTCGTCTTGAATCAGGCTCTCAAAGTGGGCCTGGCTCACGGCTTTGATGCTGTCCACGCCAATGTCCAAATTCAATGCGCCGGGTGACAGGCGTGCGCCCGACAGGGGGTGAATCAGCTCCGGCGTTTTGCTGAAAGTGACGGATTCAAACTTGGGGTAGCGCTTGGCATCTTCCCCGCGTGGCCAGTTGGGCCGGTCGGCGGCGGCTGCCAGATGGTCGGAGCGCTTGTCAAACAGCTTGGAGGAAATGTCCAGCGCCTGGCGCAAACGGCGTGCGGTGCCGCCTTCGTGGCCCTCCTTGTCGCGCATCAGTACCAGTTGCTTTTCAGCGGGGTCGTGCAGCCAGGCGGCGAGTTTTTGGGTGTAGTCGGTTTTATGCGTCATGGCTTAGCCCTTGCGGATGCGGTTGAGCAAGGTTGGGGCTTGCGTATTCAGAAATTCATGCACTTGCTGCCAAATGGCAATCTGGTCTTTGATTTCGGGCGGGCGCACGCTGCTGCGCTCAAAAAATGCATGCGGCATGGCGCAGGGCAGGTGCGTGATAAGCCCAAAATATTTGCCGTCTTTGGCCTTTGCGACCTTAAAGCGCATTTGGCTGGCCAAGCGTGCGTTAGGCAAACCTGCTAAGCCGTGGTTGGTCACCGGGTAAGCCAGCACATGGCGATCTTCTACCCGGCTGTGGGGTGCGCCGCTACTGAGTTTGAATTGCGTGCGAAAACCGATTTTCAGCGCAGCGAGTTGCTCCATGACTTGGCGCCAGTTGTCGAAGCCGACATAGGCGGTTTTGCCTTCCTTCAACGTACTGCCAGCAACCACGCGCCAGACTGCGGGCCGCCCGTCAGCGCACAAGCCTATGGCGTGGGGCCAATCAGATGCCAAGCGATCACCCAAAGCGGCAGTCAGGGTGCGCGGCGGTGACTGTTCTGCCAGTTTGGAGTCGCATAGCTCCCCCCAGCCCAGAACGCCATCACCTTCGATGTGCAGAGAACCCCAAGCGTTGCGGGAGCGAGAGCCCAGCGTGCCAAACCATGCTGCGAGTTGAATGGCCTTTTGGATCGCAGGAGCTTCCGTAGTGGGTATCCGCAGTTTGAACGCAAAGGCTGGGCCATCCGGCGCAATGGCCTTGCGGCTGCCTTGTGTAGTGACAGGGCCAAAACCAAGATAGACACCCGTACCAATCGGTCGGAGTTGTCCGGTTTGTCGATCTTTCACTTCCGGGTGTGGGTGAGTTGCCATGCGTGGTAGCTCCGCGAGCGTCCCGATATCCCACCCCGACAGCCGCAATTGCACCTTGGATCGCCCCCCGCTATCGTCATCCCCGGCGCTGCCAAAAAGTTCGTTCTCCAGTGCTAGCAGCCGACGGTGGTCATACCCGACATCCGCGGCTTTCACCACCCGCCACCATTGCCGCAACATGGCCTTGAAAGGCGGTGTACGCCACTGGGCCTGCTGCTCGGCGTTGCCCAGAAAAGCGGGCGTATTGAAACTGACCTGGTAGGTCAATGTGGTCTTGCTCATTTCTTTTCCTCCCCGTGCGGCATGTTTGTCACCGCATCGGTTTCAAATTTAACAGACTCCGCTGGCAATGTCAGCCGGTAGTTACGTGGACGCGTGCCGCCGTCGTCAATGCAATAGTGGCGGGCGGCGGGGCCGAGGGCGGCTTTCAGGCGCTTTTCCAGTTTGGTTTTGCGTTGCGAAAAATAGTCACCATCCATGCCGTTCTTCAGCGCCCGTTCAGTGGCATCCATGTCTGCCAGGGCGTGGTGGCAGGCGCGGTATTCCTGCAGGTACCGACGCGCCCAATTCAGATCGCTGGCTTCTTTGGGGGGTGCAGGCAAGGCGGGCAAGCCTTCTTTGGCGCGCCGCGCAAACACCGACAGCAATGCGAGCTCGGCGGGCGGCAGGTCGATGGAGTGACCTCCGGCGCGGATACTACGTCGCGCCAGGTTGAGAATAAGTTCGGGCGCGGCAAGGGCGGCTTGCGCGGCAGCCACGGTTTCGCCAAAACTGGCGTGCCCACTGAGCAGTTTGACCGGCAGGCCGTGGCGCAGACTCACAAACGGAATCTCGGCGAGGGTGATTTCTGCCATGGCGGTGTCGGCGAGTTTGCCGTCACGCGTTTGCAGTACGCGACTGTAGGGTGTGGGGTAAAAGAAATCGATGCTGTTCTCAAATGGTTCGCTCACCAGCACATGGCTCAGACGGTCTTGCGGCCTGCCGTACAGCGAGAGGGCGTAGCCCAGATAAAAGCCCATGGTTTTACGCCCGCCGGCAATGGATACATGCAGGGCGCAATCGGGGTCGGCGCTGAATTCACGCACCTTTTGGGTGATGAAGTCGGCAGCTGCGCGGTTGTCGGCGATGCTGCGAATATCGTCCATGCCGCGCTCATTCGCGTCGCGCATGATGTGGATGTGCTTGCGGTTGAAGGTGATGCCAGGCAGGTGGTAATCGGCACATAGTTTGTGAAACCAGCCCAGGTCTTCACTGAGCAGCGATAGTTCTGCGCGCTGTGCACCCTCGCGGGTGGTGATGAGGTGAACCTCGGTAGGTACAAACGGCTCGGTGGGGTTGGCGGCCAGGGCGTAGATGGTTTCCGTAACGATCTGCGGCGACAACCCACTCACGGCCAGCAACACGCGGCGTTTGAACTGGCCGGGATGAGGGTCCCCGGGTGTGGCGAGTGTGGGTGTGGTCGTGTTCATGGCGGCAAGTGTAGGCATGGGCCGGCATCGCGTACGCTTTGGCAAGCTTGCCATACAAAAACAAAAGGCCACCTCACGGTGGCCATTTGGACATTGAGGGGCGCTTTACTTCTTGGCTGGCGCGGCAGGTGCTTCTGCGGTGTACTCGGTGATGACCTTCCACTTGCCATCCACAATCTGGGACACGCGCGTGGCGCTGGAGCCCAGGCGTTTGGTGGCCGTAAACGTGGCCGGTGCGCTGCCGAAAATGTCGGCCGGGTAGGACATGGTGTCCATGACCTTGATGAAGCTGTCGGTCGTCAGGTTCTTTCCTGCCTTATTCGCTGCGCTTGCAAAACTATTGACGGCGATGTAACCGTAGGCTGAAAACACGGTGGGGTCTTCATTGAACTTGGTCTTGTACTTGTTGGCCCAGAACTGGATAGGACCAGACAGTCCTTCGGTGTAGGGGTTCTGCACGGTCATGGCGGCAATCAGCCCGTTCATGGCAGGGCCGCCGAGTTTGTGGATCAGATCGGTATACGCAGCGCTGGAGCCAAAGAAGGTGGGGTTGTAGCCCATCTTGCGTGCAGTACCAATGGTGCCGATGGTTTCACGAATGATCGTACCCAGCACGATAAAGTCGCAGCCGCTGGACTGCATCTTTTGCACTTGCGACGAGAAGTCGGTTGCGCCGCGTTTGAAGGATGTCTTTTCGGCAAATGCCATGCCGATGGTTTTCAGTCCATCCTCGCCACCCTTGAGCACTTCGAGCCCGAAGTCGTCATCCTGGTAAATCGTGCAGACCTTCTTGGCGCCCTTCTCTTTCACCACTCTGGGCAAATGGGACAACATCTGGTCATAGTAAGTGGCGGCAAACGCGTACTTGAGCTTGTGGAAAGGTTCGTACATTTCGCGCGCTGCTGTCACCGGGAAGAAGTTGATCACGTTCTTCTCGAACTGCACCGGCATGGCAGCCATATTCTGGGCGGTGCCCAGATGTCCGATCATCATGAAGATCTTGTCCTGATTGACCAACTTTTGGGCTGCGAGCACGGCCTTCTTGGGGTCATAGGCAGAGTCTTCCACCACGATTTTGAGCTTGCGCCCATTGATGCTGCCCTGCTCATTCAACTCTTCAACCGCCAACAGCATGCCTTGGCGCAGTTGTTTGCCAAAACCCGCCAGCGGGCCGGACAGGTCCTGGATGGATCCGATCAGGATCTCGTCTTTGGTCACGCCCTGTTGCTGGGCACCCGCCACCGACGTGGCAAGGGCCGATGCGGCCAGGGTTATTGCGGATAGCATCTTCATGGTCAGTCTCCTTGTTAAAAACTTTACTCTACAGGTCAATGAATTGAGGGGTCTGGCGCAAGGTTGCACCCTCACCGGTACATGGCCTCAATCTGCGGCGCATACTTTTTCTCCACCAGCTTGCGTTTGAGCTTCATGGTGGGGGTAAGTTCCTCATCCTCAGCGGTGAGTTG
>JFJP01011318.1_pt1 | contig 19029 bp, 18 predicted proteins | sample 431651 | NCBI WGS metagenome assembly JFJP01 (sample SAMN02602958, study PRJNA72255) | Microbial mat metagenome, whole genome shotgun sequencing project. | biome: fresh water; feature: sink hole; material: water; isolation source: purple microbial (photo- and chemosynthetic) mats found in...
CCCGTAACTATGTTATTATTAGTTATGTCGGGTAGCTTTGGTTTTATTGGATTGCTCTTAAATCGGTTCATTATTAACGGCCTGGCGAGTTATCCCTCCTGGGCGATTTTGCCCGTGTTGGTGGTTGCTTTAATTGGTAGCCTCATAACTACCTCCTATTTGGGGCGACTGCTTGGCCGCGCCGTGCCTGCGCTGTCTACCACCGCCACGTCGGTTAAAAAATTAGTCGGACATCAAGCGCGGGTGGTCAGCCCACAAATTACCGAAACTTACGGTCAAATTAAGGTGCGAGATAAGGGCGGCACACTCTTAACCATGTTTGCGGTGACTGACCCTAATAAGCCGCCTATTTCTTATAATGAAACAGTTTTGCTCGTTGAATATGATGATAAACGCAAAGTTTTTGTGGTGGTCTCAGAAAAATAACGCTTTGAAAATCAGGGTTCTCAATTTGCGTGAGAATTTATTTTGAGTATACTAAAGCCCATTGTGACAAAAATCACAAATGAGTACCTAGATACGCTTTAAAACAACGAAAAATCTTTCTCCTCGAAAGTCAGGGGGGCAATTTTGCCTAAGAACTATTTTTGAGGTAATATAGAACTCCCCCTGCCCAAATACTACCCAATGATACTAAAATCAAAGGGAGTATGCTCTTCACAAATAGTTATTTCTAAACCCATGTAATGGTTGTTTGAGTAACTAAATTAATATCCCAATAAATTAAAGTCTTTATTTTGGTTTAATAACTTTTCAAAATCAATCTACGAATAGACAGGATAACAGCCTATGTCGGCCCAAGTATTTCATCCTAGTACTAATAGTCTGGCTAGAACCTCCCTGCTGGTGGGGGCTTTATTAGCTGCGATTATTCCTGCTTTACTGGCAGTTTATATTCGCTCCGATTTCTATAGTCGGGTGCGTGACCCACTGTCCCAACCCATCCCCTTTAGTCATGAACGGCATGTGGCGGGTAATGGCATGGATTGCCGTTATTGCCATACTTCAGTAGAAAATGCTGCTTTTGCGGGCATTCCCGCCACCGAAACCTGTATGACGTGTCACTCACAGGTTTTGGCAGGGACTACTTTGATTCAGAACATTCAAACCAGTTGGGATACCGATAAGCCCATTGTTTGGACGCGGGTGAATGATTTGCCTGATTATGTTTTCATTAATCATAGTATTCATATCAGCAAGGGCGTGGGGTGTGATACTTGTCATGGGCCAGTCAATCAAATGCGCTTAACCTGGCGAGAACATCCTTTGCAAATGGAATGGTGTTTAGATTGTCACCGCCATCCCGAAAAGTTCTTACGACCCCGTGAAGAAGTGTTTAATATGAATTATCAAGCCCCTGCCGACCAACTCGCTTTGGGTGAACGGCTGGTTAAAGAATATAACGTCAATACCTCGCAAATAACAAGTTGTTCAACTTGTCATCGCTAAAATACCTCCTAATCTTACAGGTTAAATTCAAGGAATTGTTATGGCAGAAAAACAACCAATAAAGCTATTTGACCTTGCCGAAAAGCCCACCTTTGATTTAGCGGCTATCCGACAAAAACTAGCTAATACCCAGGGGCAACACTATTGGCGCAGTTTAGATGAAATTGCCCAAACCCCTGAATTTCAAAATTATGTTGACCATGAATTTCCTCATTGGTCTCAACCTTTGACCGAGGCCGTGAGTCGCCGTAACTTCCTTAAATTCATGGGGGCTTCCATGGCGATGATGGGCTTGAGTGGTTGTAATAGTATTTTACATCCGCAACCCTTAGAGCAAATTGCCCCCTACACCAAACAACCTGAAGGCATGACACCTGGCAAGCCGTTATTTTTCGCTACAGCCATGCCTCTGGGTGGTTATGCTACGGGCTTATTGGTGGAAAGTAACATGGGCCGCCCGACGAAAGTGGAGGGCAATCCTGAACACCCCGCGAGTTTGGGCGCGACGGATTTATTTGCTCAGGCTTCCATTCTTACCATGTATGACCCTGAACGCTCGCAAACGTTGTATCGGAATGGGCGCATTAGTAGCTGGCAAATATTAACTGAGGTCATTACGAAAGCGATGACGGCTCAGGCAGCTACTAAGGGTGCTGGCTTACGAATTTTGACGGAAACGGTCACTTCCCCGACTTTAGCCGACCAACTGAAACAACTATTAGAAAAATTCCCCTCCGCCAAATGGCACCAATATGAAGCCGTTATGCGTGATAATGTGCGTGAAGGGGCGATGTTAGCCTTTGGTGAGGCTGTTAATACATTGTATCATTTTGATAAAGCCAAAGTCGTTTTATCATTAGATGCTGATTTCTTAACCTCTGGGCCAGGTTGGGTACGTTATGCCCGCGATTTCATGCAAAATCGGCGGGTGCGTGACGGTGAAACTCATGAGATGAGTCGCTTTTATGCGGTGGAAAGTACGCCGACGGGTACGGGCAGTATCGCCGATAATCGGTTGCCTTTGCAAGCGCGTCAAGTGCAATCTTTTGCAAGTATGATGATTGACGCGTTAGGTATTGGCGGAACGACTGATAAATCATTGCCTGAACATGCCGAGTGGATTGCGGCGGCGGCGGCGGATTTGCAAGCGCATAAAGGTGAAAGTATTGTGATTGCGGGTGAATATCAATCTCCTGCCGTTCATGCTTTGGCGCACCAAATGAATCAGGCTTTGGGGAATGTGGGCAAAACGGTGATTTATACTGACCCCGTTGAGGCCAATTCTGTTAATCAAATTGAATCGCTCAAACAACTCACTACTGACATGGCCGCAGGCAGTGTCGAATTATTACTTATTTTAGGTGGTAATCCCGTTTTTGATGCCCCGACTGATTTGAATTTTGCGGCGAGTATGGATAAAGTGGCCTTGCGGATTCATCTCGGTTTATATCAAGATGAGACCGCTAACTTGTGTCATTGGCATGCTAACTTGTGTCATTGGCATATTCCTCAAACCTTCTACCTCGAAAATTGGAGTGACGCGCGGGCGTATGATGGCACGGTGACGGTGATACAACCTGTGATTGCGCCGTTATATGATGGACATTCGCCCCATGAACTTATCTCTCTTTTGACGGCGGGAACGCTAGATAATTACAAAATGGTTAACGGTTACTGGCAAGCTCAAGCGAAGGGCGATAATTTTGAGAAAATGTGGCAAACGACCATTCATGATGGGGTGATGAAGGATAGTGCCTTCGCTGAAAAATCCGTTACTTTGAAAACTGCGCTTGATTTGCCTAAGCCATTAGAGGCACAAGGCTTAGAAATAAATTTCCGTCCTGACCCCACTATTTGGGATGTTTCCGTCCTGACCCCACTATTTGGGATGGTCGTTTCATTAATAATGGGTGGCTGCAAGAAATTCCCAAACCTCTGACGAAAGTTACTTGGGATAATGTCGCCATGATTAGTCCCTCTTTGGCTGAAAAAGAAAAGCTAAGTACGGGTGATGTCGTGGCTTTGAATTATCAAGGTCGGGCGGTGCGCGCCCCCATTTGGGTCATGCCAGGTCACGCACCCGACTCGGTTACCATTCATTTCGGATATGGTCGAACTAGGACAGGTAAGGTGGGTGAAGGGACAGGTTTCAATGCCTATACCTTACGAACCTCTGACAGCCCCTGGTTTGCGACAGGTCTAGAGATGAGGAAATTAAATGACTATTATCAATTAGCCAGCACCCAAACCCACCAAAGCATGGAAGGGCGCGACATTGTTCGGGTTAAAACTCTGGAAGAATTAGCGCATGGGGAAGAAGGCCATGAGGAACATGCCCCTATGTCACTTATGCCTGATTATCCTTATAATGGTAATGCTTGGGGCATGGTGGTTGATTTAGGTAGTTGTACGGGTTGTAATGCGTGTGTGGCCGCATGTGATGCGGAAAATAACATTGCGGTGGTCGGTAAAGAGGAAGTGATGCGTGTGTGGCCGCATGTGATGCGGAAAATAACATTGCGGTGGTCGGTAAAGAGGAAGTGATGATGGGGCGTGAGATGCAATGGCTGCGTATTGATAGCTATTATTCGGGTGATTTGGATAATCCCACCACCTTAAGCCAGCCTGTAATGTGTCAACATTGTGAGCAAGCCCCATGCGAGGTAGTTTGTCCTGTCGCGGCAACCGTTCATAGTGCTGAGGGGTTAAATGATATGGTTTATAATCGGTGCGTCGGTACTCGGTTCTGTGCCAATAATTGCCCTTATAAAGTACGTCATTTCAATTTCTATCAATACCAAGATACTGAAACTCCGATTATTGGCTTGCGCCATAACCCTGATGTAACAGTACGGTCTCGTGGGGTGATGGAAAAATGCAGCTATTGTGTGCAACGAATTAATGAGGCGCGGATTGAAGCTAAAAAAGAGGCCCGTGACATTAGGGATGGTGAAGTAGTGACCGCCTGTCAACAGGCTTGCCCAACTCAAGCGATTGTCTTTGGTAATATTAATGACCATAATAGTCAGGTTTATAAATTGAAACAACAATCACAGAACTATGGCCTTTTAGCTGAATTAAACACTCGTCCTCGTACCACTTATCTGACTAAAGTAACTAACCCAAAGTCAGAGATTAAGCAGGGAGATGCGTAATGCAATATCAAGAAACCAGAAGAACCCCCGCCGAAGTTTTAGCTGAACCTGTTTTAGGTTCGGTGCAAACGTATGAACAGATTACTGACCGTATCGCTTCCATTGTATTGACTGATAAGATTCAGTTAGGTTGGTTAGTGGCTTTAACCATTGCCATGAGTATGTTGGGAATGATGGGCGTTTCATTATTAGGGCTATTTTATTGGGGCGTAGGCGTTTGGGGACTGAATAACCGAGTAGATTGGGGCTTTGACATTATCAACTTGGTTTGGTGGATTGGGATAGGCCACGCGGGAACACTTATCTCGGCCATTTTGCTTATTTTCCGTCAAGAGTGGCGTACTTCCATCAACCGTTTTGCTGAAGCCATGACCCTATTTGCCGTCGCTTGCGCGGGTATTTACCCTACTTTTCACACAGGTCGTCCCTGGTTAGATTGGTGGTTAGGGCCTGTGCCAGGCGTATCAACGGGCATGTGGCCGAATTTTCGCAGCCCTCTGGTTTGGGACGTGTTTGCTATTTCAACATATGCAAGTGTTTCCATTTTATTCTGGTATGTAGGTTTAGTACCTGATTTGGCGACCTTGCGTGACCGAGCAAAAAACAAATATATCAAGGTTATTTATGGTTTATTTGCGCTCGGTTGGCGCGGTTCAGCCATGCATTGGAAACGGTATAATACAGCTTATACGATTTTAGCGGGTTTGTCCATGCCTCTTGTCTTCTCGGTTCACACCGTTATCAGCTTTGACTTCGCTACATCTCAAGTTCCAGGCTGGCATGTGACAATTTTCCCGCCTTATTTCGTTGCGGGAGCAGTCTTTGCTGGCTTTGCCATGGTTTTAACCTTAGCCATTCCTTTGCGTCATGTTTATGGTCTGCAAGATTTCATTACCATGCGCCATATTAATAATATGGCAAAAATCATGTTAGCCACAGGTATATTTGTCGTTTATGGTTATTTCCTAGAGCTATTCTTTGGTTGGTATAGCGGTAATGAATATGAAATGGCTCTGACCTACAACCGCTTGTTTGGACCTTATGCATGGTCATTTTGGGCCTTGATTTTCTGTAATGGTGTTGTACCGCAGTTGCTCTGGTCAACCCGAGTGCGTTCTAATGAAGTTGTCCTCTTTGGTATTGCCAATGTGGTTAGTGTGGGCATGTGGTTGGAACGATTTGTAATTATTCCTGTTAGCTTAACCCGAACTTTTTTACCGGCATCTTGGGGTTGGTATTTCCCCACTCGCTGGGAACTTTCCCTCTTTTTTGGCTCAATCGGCCTATTTCTCACCATGTTCTTCTTGTTTATCCGTGTCCTCCCGATGATTTCCATCTTTGAGGTGCGGGAATTAGCTCATCATAAAATGCATGAACATTAAAAGTAGGAGGTAGGAAGTATAAAGTAGACCCTAAACCAGCTACCTTATACTATTTACACCCGTCAACTATGCACGCAGAAAACACTCAACCTCCTGTATATGGCCTCATGGTCGAGTTTGATACTCCTGAAACTTTAGTGGAAGCAACTCGTCAAGCTGTGGCTGCTGGCTACAAAAAGTTAGATGCCTATTCACCCTTTCCCATTGAAGAGGTTTCTGATTTAGTTTCCAGCGTTAGGCAAAAGTTTCATACGTTGCCCTTGCTAGTTTTAGGTGCAGGTATTACGGGGCTTGCTACGGCCTTTCTTTTGCAATGGTACACCTCCGCCATTAATTTTCAAATATTTAACTTTTGGCGCGTAATTATTGATGGTTACCCTATTAATATTGGCGGGCGACCCCTGAATAGTTGGCCTGCGTTTACAGTGGTCATGTTTGAATTAACGGTTTTGTTCTCGGCGGGTACGGCGGTATTGGGAATGTTTGGCTTAAATGGATTACCGTTGCTATATCACCCTGTTTTTAATGTAGAACGTTTTAGTCTAGCCTCCACGGAACGCTTTTTCCTCTGTATTGAAGCTGCAGACTCTCAGTTTAACTTGGAGAAAACCCAGAAATTTTTAGAAGGTCTTAAGCCTACAAATCCAGTAGAGAAAGTTATGTCTTCGGAATATTTTAGTGAGGGATTGGAGTGGGCAGAATTATTATGAAATTGATTAAAATTATCATCATAGCTCTGAGTTTACTGGTTGTAACAACAGGTTGTACCATGAACATGCGCGACCAGCCTAAGCGCGCTCCTTTGCAAACCAGTAGTTTTTTTGCGGATGGTCGTTCAGCAAGACCCTTTGTTGCAAATACTATTGCGAGAGGTCAACTGAAAATTAATGACCCTCTCCTATACACGGGCATGGGGGCTGACGGAAAATTAAGTGAAGTTTATCCTTTTCCCATTGACCAAGCCATGTTACAACGAGGTCAAGAACGGTTTAATATTTTTTGTTCACCTTGTCATGGCATGACTGGTAATGGTTTGGGCATGGTGGTGCAACGGGGCATGAAACAACCACGTTCTTTTCATGACGCGGCGTTACTCACCCAACCTCCTGGTTACTTCTTTAATGTTATGACGGGCGGCTTTAACACTATGTATAGTTATGCTTCACGCGTTCCGCCTGAAGACCGTTGGGCTATTGCCGCCTATATCAAAACATTACAATTAAGCCAAAATGCCACAGAAAATGATGTGCCTGCTGATAAAAAAGAAGAACTCAATAATTCGGAGACGATTCAATAATGGCTCAAAATGAAGCAGCATTACGTGCAATGTTAAATCGCCTGCAAATTATTAGCCTCGGTGTTGGGGTGATTGGTTTAGGGGCTTGTGCGGTTGGTTTTACCATGAATTCAGCCCAATTCTTCCAATCCTATCTTATGGGGCTGATGTTGTGGGTACAAGTTTCAGTGGGTTGCATGTTCATTCTCATGGCACACCACTTAGCCGGAGGCAAATGGGGCGGCGCGATTCAACGCTTACTCGAGTCCGCGATTATGGTTTTTCCCGTATTAGGTCTATTATTTATCCCTATTCTCATGGGTTTACCTGTATTATATGAATGGGCTAGACCTGAAGTTAGAGCGGTAGACCATTTAATTCAGCATAAAGCTCTCTATCTCAATGTGCCTTTCTTTGCGGGCCGAGCCATTGCCTTCTTTCTCTTTTGGTCAGTTTTAGCTTATTTTTTTAATAAATATTCCCTAGAACTTGATAAAACGGGCGACCAAGAAGTTAAAAATCGCATGAAAAATATCAGTGGGCCAGGGCTATTATTCTTTGGTTTATCGGTTACTTTTGCCTCATTTGATTGGATGATGTCTTTAGAGCCACATTGGTTTTCTAGTATTTATGGCTTTATGTTTGCTACTGGGGCAAGTATTGCAGCTTTTGCCTTTCTGATAATCATGGTCAACTTTTTATTAAAGTATGAACCATTTGCTAGTGTCATAGAAGTAAGACAAATTAATGATTACGCCAACTTCTTGTTTGGAGCTATCATGACATGGGGTTATGTCCAATTATGTCAGGGACTTATCATTTGGTCAGGAAATGTGGCTGAATTCACTACCTGGTATATTACGAGAATCTCTAATGGCTGGCAATATATCTTTATGTTTTTAGCTCTTTTCCAATTTTTTGTTCCCTTCTCGCTTCTCTTAATTTGGCCGCTTAAACGTAATATTAGACTAGTAACGGCGGTAGCGGTGTTGGTGTTTATTGTGCGGGTAGTAGATCTCTTTTTCCTCATTGCTCCCGCTGAGGTGTTTCATCATGAAGGGCTTTACTTTCATTGGTTAGATGTTGTGGCATGTATTGGTGTTGGGGGTATTTGGATGGCTGCATTTAGTTTCGTTCTTAATCGTAAATCCTCCTTCATGCCACTCAATGATAAAATACAATTAGCACAGGAGCAAGGACACCATGGCGCACACAATCGAGCCGCAACCCATTCCTATTGAGAGCCAAAACGCCGGACACGAACTGAGAGATTCCCCTTTTGGGCCTATTGTCGTTGGTTTTATTAGCATGGCGGTTTTGCTAGGTTCATCTATTATTGTGGTTATTTTCTTACTGGGGTATTTTGGGAGTAATCAAATAAAAAGCGAAGAAATGTTCAAAAATCAATCTGTAGGTCCACAAGAGCAAATAACCCTTGACATTCATTTGCAAGTGAACCCTGTTCGTGATTTACTTGAATTGCAACAAAAAAACCAACATATCTTAGAAACTTACGGTTGGGTTGACCCAGTTAAAACTCGCGTGCATATTCCGATTGAAAAGGCAATGGAAAAAGCCTTAGAACAGGGTTTTCCTAGTCGTGAAAATGCACCTGCTAAGTAATTAAGTTAAATATGTCACTTTCTCTGGTCAGAAAACATCTCATTTTATACTTAATCATGGTTATTTTAACCGTGCTTTCTGTCTCACCTGCCTTAGCCCAAAAATCCACCTCTGATCGAGAGAAAGCCTTATTAGCTGGCGTTGGTTTTGACCAAAATCTTGACCAACAAATCCCCCTTCATTTAGAGTTTAAAGATGAAACGGGGCAAACCGTTCATTTAAGCCAATATTTTGGTGACAAGCCCGTTATTTTAGTGATGGCCTATTATGAATGTCCCATGCTTTGTACTTTAGTGTTAAATGGACTACTTAATGGCCTGAAAAAATTAGATTTAACAGTAGGTAAAGATTTTAACGTTATTACAATCAGCATTGACCCTTTAGAAACACCCGCGATGGCCGCTGAAAAGAAAAGTGCTTACTTAACTTTTTATGGTCGTGACGAAGCTAAAACTGGCTGGCATTTTCTAACGGGACAAAATAGTTCAATTAAGCCCTTAACTGAAGCCATTGGCTTTCATTACGTTTACGATGACCGTTCTGATGAGTATGCTCACCCTAGTGGGATTGTTGTTGCTACCCCCGCAGGTAAAATTTCACGCTATTTTTATGGGGTAGATTTTCCCACAACTGATTTGCGGTTAGGTTTAGTTGAAGCCTCGGCTAATAAAATTGGTTCAATCGTTGACCAAATTTTGCTGATGTGTTATCACTATGACCCAGATATTGGTCGATATTCATTAGTTATAACGAATGTGTTGCAATTAGCGGGTTTAGTGACTATTGCCAGTCTGAGTATACCCATTGGCCTTATGCTCATACGTGAAAAACGTAATAAAAGGGCAACCGTTGAAGTAACTTATCCATCTTAAAACATGAAGGTAAAATATAACCATGTTTGATTTAGACATTCCCTTTTTTCCTGAACAAGCCTCAACCATCGCTGTCCTAACCGATGTGTTTACTTTTGGTGTGATTGGGTTAGGTCTCATTATTGGGATAATCGTCGTAATTTTGATGATTTCTTTTGTGGTCAGATACAACCATGATACCACGGCTGACCGCACCAACCCCGTAGATGAACATACCACCCTTGAGTTAACGTGGTCATTCATCCCTTTAGTGCTGGTATTATCGATTTTTGTTTGGTCAGCCAATATTTACTATAATTTATACAATCCGCCATCCAATGCTATTAACATGTATGTCATTGGAAAGCAATGGATGTGGAAAATTCAACATCCTGATGGGCAACGTGAGGTTAACACCTTGCACATGCCCGTCAATCAACCCATTAAATTGACCATGACCTCGGAAGATGTCATTCATAGTTTTTATGTCCCCGCCTTTCGCATAAAGCAAGATGTCCTACCAGGACGTTTTACAGTTATGTGGTTTGAAGCAACCCAGACCGGTGAACATTTATTATTATGTGCAGAGTTCTGCGGAACTGAACATTCATTTATGGTGGGTAAAGTGATTGTTATGGAGCCAGATGAGTATGAAAAATGGTTGCGTGAAGGCCAAACAGCACTCGGAGCTAATGCCGCTGCACCTGCGGGACAAACTATCTCAGGCGATGCCTTATTTACCCAGAAAGGCTGTGTTACTTGTCATAAAATAGATGGAACTCAAGGACTTGGCCCAAATCTTAAGGCTGTGGGAACACAAGTCGAATTAGACACGGGTGATAAAGTTGATTATAACGAAGAATATATGCGAGAGTCAATGATTAACCCACAGGCCAAGATTGCGAAAGGGTTTAGTAATATTATGCCCACCTACCAGGGCCAACTATCAGAGGAAGAAATAATTTTACTGATAGAGTATGTTAAATTGTTAAATGGTGGGAAGTAAGTAGCTAAAGGAATATCAAATGAACACAAACATCACTTCAGTTAGCCAAACTCACTCAGGCACAGAAGCAGCAAAAATGCCCGAACAGCATTACTTAAATGCTGGCTATGACCTCAAATCATGGTTACTTACCACTGACCATAAACGTATTGCAGTTTTATACTTTATTTTAATTACATTTTTCTTCTTTGTGGGTGGATTATTTGCAGCGCTCATTCGGTTAGAGTTGGTAACGCCCAAAGGAGATTTGCTTACTGCCGATGTATACAATCGGGTATTTACAGCTCATGGGGCAGTGATGATTTTCTTGTTTCTCATTCCCTCTATCCCCGCTACATTTGGTAATTTTCTTATCCCCTTGATGATTGGGGCTAGAGATTTAGCCTTTCCACGACTAAACTTGTTGAGTTGGTATGTTTATGCTCTCTCGTCTATTTTATTTGTCACCGTTGTTTTACTCGGTGGAGTAGATACAGGTTGGACATTTTATGCCCCACTCAGCACCAGTTTTGCTAATGGTTACGTGGTATTAACCATTGTTGCGGCCTTTTTTGCGGGTTTTTCCTCCATCTTCACCGGGATTAATTTTATTGCGACCATCCATAAAATGCGCGCCCCTGGGATGACCTGGTTTCGTTTGCCCCTTTATGTGTGGGGTCACTATGCTACCAGTTTAATTATCATTCTAGGCACCCCCGTTGTTGCCATTGCCCTCATTCTCATTGCGGTTGAACGAGTTTTCCGCATTGGTATTTTTGACCCCGCACTAGGCGGAGACCCCATTTTATTTCAACACCTATTTTGGTTCTACTCTCACCCTGCCGTTTACATCATGGTTTTACCTGGCATGGGCGTTATTAGCGAAGTTATTGGCTGTTTTTCCCGTAAACGAGTTTTTGGCTACAAATTCATTGCCTTCTCTAGCATGGCAATTGCCTTAGTCGGCTTTCTCGTGTGGGGACACCACATGTATGTCAGTGGACAATCGGTTTATGCGGGCATGGTCTTTTCCTTAATTACTTACGTGGTCGCCATTCCTTCGGCGATTAAAGTTTTTAACTGGACAGCCACCATGTATAAAGGCACTATTTATTTGCAAACCCCCATGATTTATGCCCTCAGTTTCATTGGGCTATTCATTATTGGTGGGATTACGGGAGTGGTTTTAGCTTCAATGGCTGCCGATGTCCATCTTCATGATACCTATTTTGTGGTCGCTCACTTCCATTATGTCATGGTTGGGTCAGCGGTCACCGCTTATTTAGCCGCCGTTCATTTTTGGTGGCCCAAAATTACCGGGCGCATGTACTCAGAATTTTTTGGTAAATTAGCGGCTATTATTACATTTATTGGCTTTAACCTAACGTTTCTACCTCAATTTGTGGTTGGTTATTTAGGCATGCCACGCCGTTATTATGATTATTCTTTTGCCCCTGAGTGGCAAATTTGGCACGCCGCCTCCACTTTAGGCTCTACAGTTTTAGCCGTTGGTTTTGCTCTCCCTGTTTTTTACCTCACCTACTCACTCATTTATGGTGAAATAGCCGGGCAAAATCCCTGGGGAGCTAAAGGGTTAGAGTGGGAAGAGGCCAGTTCACCACCCGCAAAATTCAACTTTGATAAAATGCCCATTGTTAATCAAGAAGCTTACGCTTATGATACCCCTGCTCGTGGGCAGACTCATTTCCGAGGCGTTACTTCCAGAGAAAGTCTCTCCATACCCCCAACCTCAGCCGAAACTAGCCATATTTAAAGTGACTTAATCACCCCTAACCGGGGGAGAAAACAACATTATCTGTAAGGAGTAATTATGAGCCTAGCCACCCCTACCGTTGATACCCATGCAACGGGTCATCACCACCCCGAAGTCAGGCATCAATTTGATGATTTAGAGCAACAACATGACTCTTATAGTTTAGGCATGTGGGCATTTGTTGTCCAAGAAGTCATGTTTTTTAGCGGCATGATTGTCTGCTACTTTATTTTTCGTTACAAATATCCTGAAGCTTTCATTGCAGGTAGCAATCACCTTAACCTTCCCTTAAGTACATTTAATACCGTCGTGCTTTTAAGTAGTAGTCTTACGATGGCTTTAGCTGTTCATGCGGCCCAATTGGGGCATAAAATGAGGTTGCTGCAATTTCTCATGGCAACCCTCATTTTAGGTTCGATTTTTCTAGGCGTTAAAGTCTACGAATATAAAGATAAATATGACCATAACTTAATTCCTGGTTACAACTTCAAATGGGAAACTGAGTCCACAACCACTGAACATGGTGAAGCCACTGATGAACCTGAGAGCCTTAACCCCGCGCTCAAAATGCCCCCTCTTGCCCAGCAAGTTGAAGTTTTTTATGGTTTATACTTCATTCTAACTGGCGCGCACGCCATTCACATGGTAATTGGAGCAGTAATAATCCTTATCATTATGGTATTAGCTTGGTACGACCATTTTTCACCAAATTATTACGTTCCCATTGAGATGTTTGGCCTTTACTGGCACTTTGTTGATATTGTGTGGGTCTTTTTATTCCCCTTACTCTACCTGGTTGACCGCGCGGCGGCTGGAGGACATTAATGCACCACCATGTTATTCCCCTCAAAGTTTACTTAACCATTTTTGGTAGCTTATTATTTCTTACGATTGCCACTGTTGGGGTGTCATATATGCCCACAGTTCCCATCGTTCACTTAATCGGTGCATTAATCATCGCCGCCATAAAAACCACCCTTATAGTCATGTTCTTCATGCATGTGCGCTACAATAGCCACCTCATTTGGTCATTTGCTAGTTTGGGATTCTTTTTTGTGCTACTTTTCATGGTCTTTATGATGGGTGATTATATATCACAATATTACTCTTTAACTCCTGCTACCCACGCTGTTCCCTTTGATAAATTTTAACCGAGAGGTTACTTGTGGTCATGGACAAATCTGGCAATGGCTGGACTCATGACTTAACCTCCCCTCCCATCTCTTTAGAAAATGAACCTCTATTAGATGAGGAGGGGAAGTCATTTACCCCGCCCCCGTTATTAAATTCCACTCCATCACCCACCACCCAATCTGCTAACCTCTACTTAAGTTCTCTCAAAAAAACCTGGCTTTACCTCAAAAGAGCCGCTAGTTTGCGTTGCCCTGTTTGTGGCATTTCCCCGATTTTTCCCCCATTTTATCAATTTACCTCTATTTCTCATTGGTTTACCACCTTACCTGATTGCCCTCATTGTAATTTTAAGTATTACCGTGAACCAGGTTACTTTCAAATTGTAATTTGGTTTTTAAATATTGAAGCCATGATTTTTTTTGGCATCATTGGCTTTGTTTTAATTGACCAAATTGTTGGCCTCACTTTTTTGGGGTTACTGCTCTTCAACTCCATTTTTGTATTAATTGTTAATATTTTGACCATTCGTCACGCCAAAGCATTTTTTATTGCATTTGACCACCTTGTAGACCCCCATTCCCAGCCCAATAAAAAATAACGTTGTGTTTCAAAGGAGATGAAGCGATGCTTACGAGCTTAAGAACCAGAATTGGCTTGCTTTTTCTCGTTTTTTTTGCTTTGGTCTCTATTTTTATCACCGCTACCTCATGGATAGTGGAGACTCAACAACATGATGCCCTCGTCATCAATTTAGCAGGACGGCAACGTATGCTGATTCAGCAGATGACGAAAGAAACATTACAACTTGAAGCCCAACATGACACTGAGCATATTTTGGCTTTGCAAGAAACCATTTCCATGTTTGAACAAACCTTATGGGCTTTAACTAATGGCGGCACTGCGCCCTATCTAGCCCATCAATCGGTAGATATATCCCCGCCCCAAAACGCCTCCATCTTAACTAAACTTCACACAGTTCAGCAAACTTGGGAAATATTTCGCTCCAACTTAAATCAAGCTATTCTTGCTGAGGCCAACCAAGCCAAATTTAAAGACGCGTTACAGGCAATTCTCGAACTATCTCCCCAATTATTACAACAAGCCGATGAAGTGGTACGCCTCTATGAAATCGACTCTGCGCGTAAAAGCACCCGTTTATGGTGGTTACAAATCATTTTTTTTAGTAGCACTTTGTTGCTTTTATTAAGCGGCTTTATATTAGTCCAAAAATCCATTATTCGTCCCTTAAGTGACCTTAGTTTAGTCACCCAACAAATTGGACAAGGGGATTTGAATAGCCCTGTTAAGGTTAATGGCGCGAGTGAAATTGTCTCTTTAGGCCAAAGTTTTGATACCATGCGGCTAGAATTGGCAAACTCTCAGAGTAAATTGACCATGTGGGCCGAAGATTTAGAAAAGCGCGTCAACCAACGCACTCGCGAGCTAACGGCTTTACATGAAGTCAGCCGCGAAATTTCGTCACGCCTAGACATTGACCATGTCTTACGGTCAGTCGTTGACAAAGCCCGCGAATTATTAGGGGCGGAGGTGGCTTTTTTATGTTTGCTAGATGAGTCGGGGACGGTACTGAATTTAGGCACGCATAGCGGCCCGCCTGAAGCCTTAAGCCAAGTGCAAACTTCGGCGCAACGCTCCCCCGCTACCGAAATTTTATTGGGGCATCACGCTTTGCCATGCGGACATGGCAGTTGCTCTGGCACATGTGGCATTGTTACGGGTTCATATCGCGTTAGCCATCTCGCTGCCCCTTTGAGAGTGGGGCAATTAACGATTGGGGCTTTATGTGTGGGCAGTTCGCAAGGGCAATTTTTCCCCCATGAAGCCAGTGCTTTATTAACGAAACTTTCCAATTTTGCGGCTATTGCTTTAGAAAATGCCCGTTTATATGAACAATCCGAACGATTAGCCATGTTGGAAGAGCGACAGCGAATTGCGGCTGAAATGCATGATGGCTTGGCGCAAACCTTAAATTATCTTAAGCTCAAATCAGAGCAGATTAGTGAGTTGGTGGAAGTGGGGCAATCTGTTAAAGCGGCGGTGGAGTTAGAGCGACTCTATCAAAGCCTTGACCAAGCCTCACTTGAAGTACGTCAAGCTATTACGAATTTGCAAACCACTCCCTCCCCTCCCGTTAATTTGCAAAACAAATTATTACATTTAGTCAATGAATTTAACCAAGAAGGTCAACCCCTAACTGAACTTGTTACTCGGCTTAATAATTCAGTCCAATTACCGATTGCTCACATGGAACAAGTGTTACGGGTTGTAAGAGAGGCCATGCTCAATGCGCGTCATCATGCTCAGGCCGACCATGTGCAAGTAACCTTAATGCAACAAAACTTAAATTTGGTGGTGCTAATTGAGGACAATGGGCAAGGCTTTGACCCACTGATTGCACCGCAAGATAATCGCGCCCATTTTGGCCTCAGCATTATGCAGGCTCGCGCCAACCGATTAGGTGGGCAGATTAACATTCATTCGCAACCTGGTCATGGCACTCAAGTTGCGCTAAGTTGGCCGCTGAATCAAAATTAAAGTAGAATCCGCTAAGACACACGAAGAAAAGGGAAGGAAAAGACAAAAACTTAATTTTTCTTAGCGTCCTTCGCGGATTCTGGATGAGTCGTTACAAATTAAATATTATGACTAAAACTCGTGTATTATTAGTAGATGACCATGCCCTTTTTCGCGAGGGTTTAGCCAGCATTATCGCCAGCCAAACTGATTTTGAAGTGGTGGGCGAGGCCAATGATGGGTTGGAGGCCCTAGTGAAGGCGCGGGAATTACAGCCTGACCTCATTTTGATGGATATTGAAATGGCGGGCGGAGATGGCCTAGAGGCAACCCGTCAGATAAAACAAGAATTACCACAGGTGAGTATTGTTATTTTAACGGTGCGTGAAGATGAACAAAAATTATTTACGGCAATTCGTAATGGAGCGCAAGGCTATTTGCTGAAAAATATGCGCGCCAAAGAAATTCTCGCCATGTTACGGGGGGTTATGCAAGGCCAAGCCGCTATTCCCCCCGTCTTAGCCAGCCGCATGTTAGATGAATTTCGGCGGTTGAGTCAGCATAGCCCCAGTGCAACCGCGCGAGCATGAAGTATTAACCTTAGTTGCGGCCAATACGAGTGATAAAGAAATTGCCGAGACGCTTTACTTAAGTTTGCATACCGTCAAAAGCCACATGCGGAACATTTTGGCTAAACTCCATGTAAATAGTCGTAATGAGGCTGCCCAATATGCTCGCCAACATGGGTGGGTGTAACATTATTCTACCTGAAAATAATTGGGGGATTTAGCTCAGGAGTCCGCAATCATTTGCGGACTGTCCGTAAAGAATTACGGACTCCTACTCTCTATCCCCTAAAAATTTACAGCTAGAATTTTTCACTTCAAATAGGCCATCGTTCCAATAAATCGTAATTGTTTCGCCATGTGTTGATAATTGGCTTCATTATTAAATAACCATAACACTCGCGTGGTGCGGTTTTTAGGCTTAGGGGGAACGTATGCCTGACCATCTGTAAAAATAATTAAGCCATCATATTGGCGGTGGTCATCAATATAGTCCAAAATGGGATTAAAACTCGTGCCACCGCGCCCCAAAACCTTAATCTCCCGCCGCGCCCGTTTCAGCGACATGGGCGGCCCCTTAATCTCCGTATCAAATTGTACCACGTCAATGCTCTGAATCCCATACTTAAAAAACTGATTAATGACCGAAAAACCCCGTTGCAAATCGTCACTCGGAATCGAACCACTCACATCAACCGCAAAAAGTAAATTTGTCGTAAAGTCCCGCCGACTGCCCATGTAGAGAAAACCATACCGCCGACTCGGTTTCATGCGGGTTAAAACTCGATTGACCGCCAAGACCGAAGCCCGAAATTGACGCAACACTGCCCGATAATCTAACTTGGGGCGCAACGAAGCGACAATCAATTCTCGTAATCTACCCGCAATACTACCCCAACTTTGACTTTCTTGCGCTAACTGAATTTGGTTATTTATTTTATCCTCTAACAATTCGTCTAAGTCCCAATCTTGCGTATTTTCCTGCCCCACCTGCGCCGCATCACTATATTGCTCCATTGGCGAAGGGGGCGTTTCGGTTTCAGGTGGCTCAGGGGTTTCCTCTGTGGGTGGAGTGTCTGCCGTTTCATCAGCCCCCTGACCAGGCGAGGTCGCCCCGTCAGTTTGGCTAGAGTCACCACTTCCCTCTGACATGGCAGGGCTACTTGCGCCCGTTTGATTAAACATCATGGCCGCTTGTTGGTCAGCCTGCTCGCGTAGCTTATTATAATAAAATTCAAAATATTGCTGATTATACTCCTCTGTGCCAAAAACATCACGGGCGCGGGGGAAGGGCAACTCTGTTTGCAATAGCTCTTGTAACGTAATATTACTTGCTAGATAAGCCAACGTGTGATTTTCCTGTCGCCGCATGTAAGGATGTTTTAATAAAATACGGGTCGCTTCACTACGCATGACCTGTTCCAACATGCGTTTATCCAGGCTATTGATAAAATCGGGGTTGTACTCAATATTTCCATGCCCCACTCGAATGGTTTGCAGACGCGGCTCAACCACCAAATGATGGGTCGTCCAAATGGCAAACAACAATGGCTCACGTAAAAACCACAGTTCTAAAACTTGGCTGATTCGTTCACGCGCTGACATTACACTTTAATCCCCTGAATGTAATCCATCAAAAAGTTAATAATTGCCATATCTTGCGCTAAAAAGCCCATCGCCTTATCAAACTTGGGGTTTTGCACCATTGAAGCCAGATGAGCAATGGCTTCATTATTTTTCATTTGTTTCAATTGTTTCAAATAGGCCAAGAAATTTTGGCGCACTTTAGCCTCATCTTCAGGTTTATATTTCTGACTATTAAGCCAAAAGGCGATTTGTTCGTTTAACAAAATAACATCTTGCAACCCCAAATCCTGTAATTTATCTTTGTATTTGGCGAATTGTAACAAAACTTGCTCAACGGTCACTTTGGCTAAGGCAGCCAAACTTTGCTTAAAGGCTAACGCTGCCACCGTGCCAACGATACCCGCGATAATTTTAATATGTAAATCTTCCAGGTGGCGTAGCGGCTTGATAAAGTCAGAAACCTTAACCCAAGCCCGTCTATCAGGCGTTTTCACCAAGCCCGAAGCGGTCATGGTATCTTCGGGCTTCACCGTATCGCCATCTAAATGTTCGTGATGTTTCTGAATAAAGTTAATGACGCGTGGGTCAACCCCTTTTTCATTCGCCCACAACAGCCAATCTTCCACCGTTGGCGCAAATTCATATAAATTAAATCGTGACACTAAGGCGGGGTCAAGGTCAGTCAATTGATACTCCTCGCCCTGATTAACCG
>JFJP01038186.1_pt1 | contig 19029 bp, 17 predicted proteins | sample 431651 | NCBI WGS metagenome assembly JFJP01 (sample SAMN02602958, study PRJNA72255) | Microbial mat metagenome, whole genome shotgun sequencing project. | biome: fresh water; feature: sink hole; material: water; isolation source: purple microbial (photo- and chemosynthetic) mats found in...
TTGAAGCTTTCTTACCAGGTTCACAAATCGATGTGAAACCAATTCGTGATTACGATATTTATGTTGATAAAACCATGGAATTTAAAGTGGTAAAAATCAATCATGAATTTAAAAATGTTGTTGTTTCTCACAAAGCTCTTATCGAAGCTGAACTTGAACAACAAAAGAAAGAAATTATTGCAAAACTTGAAAAAGGACAGGTTCTTGAAGGAACTGTTAAAAATATTACTTCTTATGGAGTATTTATCGACCTTGGTGGTGTTGACGGATTAATTCATATTACCGACTTATCATGGGGACGTGTAAATCATCCTGAAGAAATTGTAACATTAGATCAGAAATTAAATGTTGTTATTCTTGATTTTGATGATGACAAAAAACGTATTGCTTTAGGTTTAAAACAATTAACTCCACATCCATGGGATGCATTGAACAAAGACCTTAAAGTTGGCGATAACGTTAAAGGTAAAGTAGTTGTTATGGCCGATTATGGTGCATTTGTTGAAATAGCTCAAGGTGTTGAAGGTTTAATCCACGTTTCAGAAATGTCTTGGTCACAGCATCTACGTAGTGCTCAGGAATTCTTAAAAGTTGGTGACGAAATTGAAGCACAGGTTTTAACTCTAGATCGTGACGAAAGAAAAATGTCATTAGGTATTAAACAACTTAAATCTGATCCTTGGAGTAATATCGACGAAAAATATGCAATGGGCAGTCGTCATACTGCTACTGTTCGTAATTTTACAAACTTTGGCGTATTTGTTGAAATAGAAGAAGGTGTTGATGGTTTAATTCATATTTCTGACCTTTCATGGACTAAGAAAATTAAACATCCTGCAGAATTCACATCAATTGGCGAGAAAATCGATGTAGTTGTGTTAGAAATTGATAAAGAAAACCGCAGATTAAGCTTAGGCCACAAACAACTTGAAGAAAATCCATGGGATGTATTCGAAACAGTGTTTATTGTTGGATCAGTTCACGAAGGTACTATCGTTGAAGTATTCGACAAAGGTGCTGTTGTAGCTCTTCCATACGGTGTTGAAGGATTTGTAACTCCAAAACATCTTGTTAAAGAAGATGGAAAACCTGGAAAAGTTGACGAAAAATTAGAATTTAAGGTAATTGAGTTTTCTAAGTCAGCAAAAAAGATTATCTTGTCTCACAGTAGAATTTTTGAAGATGAGAAAAAAGAAGTTGAGGAGACTGAAAAGAAAGTTAAAACTGAAACAACCAAGAAAGCTGTTAAAAAGGTAAAAACAAATCTTGAAAAAACAACCTTGGGTGACATTTCAGAATTAGCAAACCTTAAAACCGAAATGGAAGAATCTCATAAGAAAGAGGTAGCCGAGAAAAAAGCAGAGATGGATGCTAAAGAAGATAAGAAAGTAAAGGCTGCTAAGAAAAAGGAAAGTAAAAAAGAAGAAAACACAACCGAAGAATAGTTCTTTATTAACTTAAAAACTAGTTACAATGGAATTCAAAATTGAAAAACTGGACAAGTATACTTTAATTCAAGTTATGGAAGAAAAACTTGACACGAATGTGGCTCCAAGTTTAAAATCCGAATTGGTTTTAATCTCCGGTAAAGGCGAAAAAAACATTATACTTGATCTAAGTAGCTGCCGCTATTGCGACTCATCCGGTTTAAGTGCTATTCTAGTAGCTAATCGATTGTGTAAAAATGCTAATGGAACATTTGTTTTAACAGGTTTAAACGAAGCTGTGGACAGATTAATTACCATATCTCAGTTGGATACAGTACTAAATATTGCATACTCTGCCGAAGAAGCTGTGGATATTATTATGGAAAGTGATACTAAAAAAAGTAATGAATAGATTATTTTAATTTGACTTTCGAATTAACAATATTAGGAAGCAGCTCTGCTGTACCAACTTCGAAAAGAAATCTTACCGCTCATGTGCTCAATGTACATGAGCGGTTTTTTTTAATAGATTGCGGCGAAGGAACACAGATTCAGCTTCGACGAAATAAAATTCGTTTTGGAAAGATTAATCATATTTTTATCAGCCATTTACATGGAGATCATATCTTTGGTTTATTTGGACTAATTTCTACATTTAATCTGCTTAATCGTGATAAAAATCTGCACATTTACGCTCATTCAGAGTTAGAAAATATTCTGAAAAGACATATTGAGTATTTTGAGCGAAATTTGTCGTTTGAAATCATTTATCATCACATTAATCCAAAACTAAATGAAACTATTTTTGAGGATAGCAAGTTAACTGTTGAAACAATTCCTCTTAAACATAGGATTCCATGCTGTGGATTTCTGTTTAAGGAAAAACCTCATTTAAAAAATATCAAAAAAAACTTTATTGAAAAATATGCTATACCCATAGCTCAGATACAGAAAATAAAAGAAGGTGATGATTTTGTAACTGAATCAGGAAAAATAATTCCAAATGCTGAGATTACTTTGCCACAATTTAAGCAAAGATCATACGCTTATTGCACCGATACGGCATATTATGAAAAAATCATACCTATAATAAATAATGTAGATTTGTTATTCCATGAATCTACTTATGCAAATAACCTTAAGAAGCAGGCCAAAGAAACTTTTCACTCAACCGCTGAACAGGCAGCAACCATTGCAAAAAAAGCAAATGCCGGTAAATTGTTAATCGGGCATTTTTCCGCAAGATATAAAGACATTGCAGATCTCATTAATGAGGCCAGATCAGTATTTGAAAATACAATAGCCGCAGAAGATGGTGAGAAATATGAAATTCCATTAACAAGGTAGGTTATTAACAATAGCTAAAAACTTTTCCTTTTACTTCTCGGGTTTGAATAGTATCTTTGCAAATAGTATCAAATTGTCCAAAAAACAAAATAATGCACGAAAAAATTATCATACTCGATTTTGGCTCACAATACACTCAGCTAATTGCTCGTCGTGTTCGTGAACTAAATGTATATTGCGAGATTCATCCCTTTAATAAAATCCCAGAATTAAATAATCAAGTAAAAGGAGTAATTCTTTCAGGGAGTCCTTTTTCTGTTCGAGATACCAATGCTCCTTATCCGGATTTATCAAACATAAAAAAGAAATTTCCTTTATTGGGCGTTTGTTATGGAGCCCAGTTTTTGGCACATAATTTTGGTGGCGAAGTATTGCCATCTAAGCATCGCGAATATGGTCGTGCACGATTAAGTTTTATAAATCATGAATCGGATTTGATGAAAGGAATACAACCTAACTCGCAGGTATGGATGTCGCATGGTGATACAATTACAAAGATTCCTGATAATTTCAAAATTATTACAAGTACTGTAGATGTAAAATTCGGAGGTTTTAAAATAATGGATGAACAAACCTATGGTATACAGTTCCATCCTGAGGTTTATCATACCGAACAAGGAAAACAACTACTCGAAAATTTTATTGTACACATCTGTGGATGCAAACAAGACTGGACTCCTGCAGCATTTGCTGAAGAAACAATAAAAGAGTTACAAGCCAAACTTGGTAATGACAAAGTTTTGCTTGGCTTATCAGGTGGTGTAGATTCATCAGTAGCTGGTGTACTTTTACATAAAGCGATTGGTAAAAACCTGACATGTATTTTCGTTGATAATGGTTTGTTGCGCAAAAATGAATTCGAAAAAGTTCTTGATTCATACAAAGACATGGGCCTTAATGTTATTGGTGTAAATGCAAAAGATAGATTTTTAAATCATCTCAAGGGCAAATCAGACCCAGAAGAAAAAAGAAAAATTATTGGAGGAGAATTTATTCAAGTTTTCGACGAAGAAGCACATAAAATTAAAGATGTTAGATGGCTAGCACAAGGAACCATATATCCCGACGTTATTGAATCCATTTCGGTTAATGGGCCATCAGCTACGATTAAATCACATCATAATGTAGGTGGATTACCCGAAAAAATGCATTTAAAAATAGTTGAACCACTTCGTTTATTGTTTAAAGACGAAGTTAGAAGAGTTGGTGCATCAATTGGAGTTAAAGATGAATTACTTAAACGACATCCTTTTCCTGGTCCTGGTTTAGCCATTCGAATATTAGGTGACATAACACCAGAAAAAGTTCAGATACTGCAGGAAGTTGACAATATTTACATTGAAGGCCTGAAACAATATGGCTTATACGATAAAGTTTGGCAAGCTGGTGTTATTCTTTTACCTGTTCAATCGGTTGGTGTTATGGGCGATGAAAGAACATATGAAAATGCAGTTGCACTAAGAGCTGTATCATCTACAGATGGAATGACTGCAGACTGGTCGCATCTCCCCTACGATTTTTTAGCCGATATCTCGAATAAAATAATCAATAATGTTAAGGGTATTAACAGAGTTGTTTATGATATTAGCTCAAAACCCCCAGCCACAATTGAATGGGAATAAGAAGTAAGGAAAAAGGAACTTTTTCCTTTTTCTTTTGTTTTACAATAACATAATGATTCTTTATGGCTGCTTTATCACCTATTTTGGACTTTAATGGATTTGTAAGTCATAATGATATTACAAAACTAATTAGTGAATTTGATAAGTATTCCACTAGTCAGAATATTAGTAATTCATTAAATAAAAAGGTTATTGTAGTTATGATTGAAATACTTGAAAATAGCTTTCATTATATTAAAACCATAAGAAATGAATTACCACCACAAATACAACTACCCCGATTCTCTTTATATAAAAAAGGCGATTCATTCATCCTTATTTCTACAAATCCTATTAGAAAAGAAAATGCTGATCAGTTAAAGCAGCGAATAATTGAAATCAACGAATGTGAGAAAGCATTTTTAAAAGAACTTTATCTTAAAAAGTTAATTGAGTCAATAACTGCAGATAAAGCAAGTCCTGGTGTCGGATTAATTCGAATTGCCAAGATAACTAAAAATAAAATTAATTGTTCATTTAATCAATTTGACAATAAATTCTTAAATTACAGGCTTGAAATTATTGTTAATTCAAAATAAAAGTAATTTAAACAATGGAAAATTTTTACATTGAGCCAACTGAAATTACCCCAAGAGTTAATTTTGATATTACACATAAAAAGTTTGAATTATCAGGCGTTTCGAGGCCCGAAGATGTTGTTGCGTTTTACGAATCGATTATTTTTAAAGTAGAAAAATATATTAATCAGGTTTTAAAAAACGAGAGTACCATTAATAATTTAAATTTTAATCTAACTTTTGATCTAAACTATATAAACTCTGCATCATCAAAATATATATTACAGATATTAGGTCTGTTTAAAAAAATATTCCTAAAAGGAGCTAAAGTGCAATGCAATTGGTATTACGAAGATGGTGAAGATCAAATCCTTGAAGATGGTGAAGACCTTTCTGATGTTATTAAAATAGATTTTAATTTTCTGGAACGTAAATAATTTTAATTTCCACACAACGTTTTTAAATAAAAGGATCATGAAGAATAAATTTTTCTCAAAATATCTGGCTATTATAATAATTGTAATTAGTCCCATAACATTATATTCCCAGTATCTTACTGAAGATATTTTTAAATTCAGCCGGGCAATGGGTTATATTTCAAATTATTATGTAGATACGGTAAACAGCCAGATGCTGGTCGAAACTGCGCTCATAAGCGTTCTTAAAGAACTTGATCCACACTCTGTCTATATTCCCGAAAAGGAAGTTAAAGAAATGAATCAGCCTCTCGAAGGAAATTTCGAAGGTATAGGAATTCAATTTAATTTATTAAAAGATACCATTTTTATAATTTCTCCCATCTCAGGTGGACCTTCAGAAAAAGTTGGATTACGGGCTGGTGACAGGATTATTAAAATTAATGACGAAGAAGTTGCCGGAAAAAATATTTCAACAACAGGTGTTCGGGATCGGTTAATGGGTGATAAAGGAACAAAGGTGAATGTTACTATTAAACGTACTGGCGTTTACGAACTGCTTACATTTACAATTACCCGCGACAAAATTCCAATTTTTAGTGTTGATGCAGCCTATCTTATTGATAAAAATATTGCCTATATTAAAATTAATCGTTTTGCTTTAACTACAGTAGAGGAGTTTGTTGAAAAAGCAAAAATACTTAAAGAAAAAGGAGCTACATCACTTATATTAGATCTTAGAGATAATGGTGGAGGATTTCTTGACAAAGCTATTGAACTCTCAGACCATTTCCTGGATGATAAAAAATTAATCGTTTATACCGAAGGTATGCGCTCTCTAAAAACAGAAAGTTTTGCAACCAGCAATGGAGTTTTTCAGAATGGAAACATCGTGATACTTATTGATGAAGGTTCAGCATCGGCCAGTGAGATCGTTGCCGGAGCTGTTCAGGATTGGGATCGTGGAATTATTATCGGTCGTCGTTCTTTCGGAAAAGGGCTGGTTCAAAAACCATTTTATTTACCCGATGGATCGATGATCAGATTAACTGTGGCCAGATATTATACACCCACCGGAAGAGCTATTCAAAAACCTTATAGTGAGGGTGTGGATAAATACGAAGCCGAACTTTTAAAACGATATAAACATGGCGAATTACTTAATAAAGATAGCATTTCATTTCCTGATTCGTTAAAATATTATACCCTAACAAATAAAAGAATTGTTTTTGGCGGTGGTGGTATTATGCCCGATATATTTGTTCCTATTGACACAACACAGGTTACACCATATTATAGTAAAATGTTGCGACAAGGTGTTTTAAATTCATTTGTGTTGGAGTATGTAGATAAAAACAGAAAATCACTTAAATCAACATATACTGACTTTAAGAAATTTAGTGAAAAATTCGAAGCCAACGACAAGATTTTAAATGAACTATTTGCCTATGGCCTTGAAAGTAAAATAGAAGCCACCCAAGATGAAATGGAAAAATCAAAACTTGACTTTGCCCTAATAATTAAAGCATTAATTGCTCGCGACCTATGGGAAATGAGTGAGTATTATCAAATTGTAAATGTTCGCGATAAAGGATTTAATAAAGCCATTGAGGTTTTAAAACATTGGGATAAATACCATGCAGAAGTCCTAATTAATCAATAACAACTTAGTTTATTATAATTATTAAAATAACTTTGCAGCAATCAATGCAATTGGTATGTTTCAAAGTGTATTTATTTGGTTTATTGATCATTATATCGAAGTACTAGGAGCTGTTTTCGGTCTCTTATATATTTTCCTTTCAATTAAACAAAGTATATGGTGTTGGCTCCTAGGAATAATTACATCAGCTATTTATATAATCGTATTCTTTAATTCTGGTTTTTATGCTGATATGGGATTACAGTTTTACTATGTTTTTATAAGCTTTTATGGTTGGTATCATTGGATATTCGGAGGTAAGAAAGCAAATACCAAACAACTTGAAATTACAAAGACAAGTTTTCTTTTATGGATTATTCTGTTTGTAATAAATGCAGTTTTATTTGTTATTATTTCGTATATCCTCATAAATTATACTGATTCAACTATACCTTACTTGGACGCTTTTACAACAGCCGCAAGCATAGTTGCAACATGGATGCTGGCACAAAAGAAGATTGAACACTGGATTTTATGGGTAGTTGTTGATATTGTTTCGCTTGGACTATACGTATATAAAGACTTATATGCAACTGTGATTTTATTTGCAGTGTACACAATTCTTGCATTTATTGGATATTCAGAATGGAGAAAAGACATAAACAAGAAATTAAAAGAATCGTAATTATTGGGCCTGAATCTACTGGTAAAACAGAATTGGCTCAATATCTTGCAACCCAATTTAAAACGGTATATATACCTGAATATGCTCGAGAATATGTGGAAAAATTAAAACATCATTATACCTATGATGATGTAGTCTTAATCGCAAAAAAACAAATCGAACTCGAAAAAAAATATGCTTTAAAAGCTAATCACATATTGTTTTTTGATACCTATTTAATTATAACAAAAGTATGGTTTCAGGTTGCATTTAAAAAAGTACCCGAATGGCTTGATTATACAATCAGAAAATCAAATATCGATTTATTTTTATTATGTAACACCGAATTGCCTTGGATTCCGGATAATGTTAGAGAGAACGGAGGCGAAATGAGAGAAAAACTTTTTGAGATGTATAAATCAGAAATTAATTATTACGGATTCAATTTCTCCATTATTTCGGGAACTGGTAGTGCACGATTTGAAAACGCTTTAAAAATTGTAAATAACTTTTTAAAATAGAGTAAATCAAAAAGTTTCATGGCTTAAAAATGATTATTCATCTATTAATATTAAACTTTCAAAAAAAAAATTTGTAAACTACAATTACTTCATTAATTTTAGTATCCGAAAAAGTACTTGTTACTTTTAAAAAAAATTGAATTTAAACCTAATAGTAACGTTAGCAAATGAACCTAAAATAATTTATATTTGTTTTACGAAAAAAAAAGTTTAAATTTATACAACTGAAATAGATAATAACAAAAGCCAAATGAGCTTTAATATCGACGAGTCTTACAGCAAAATGAGCAAAGGTGAAGTATTGCTTGCTTACAAGGGAAGTATTACTGCCGAATTAATTACCAATGTTTTAGGTGTTGTTGAGACAAAACTCGATCATGTAATTGATAATTCTGGTGTAAAAAAGAAAATATATAACGTTTTAGTTGAAGGTTTACAAAATCTATATCACCATGTAGACGATTTGCCTACTGATTATAGTGATAAGCTCGATATCCATTTTGGTATTTTTGTTATTTCAAAATCAGATGAAACATATAAAATAATTACTGGCAATTTTATTCGAAACGACAAAATTAAAAAACTGAAAGAAAGACTTGATAAGATAAAAACTCTATCAAAAGATGAATTGAAAGATTTGTATAAATTTGTATTAAACAATCAAAAGTTTTCAGATAAAGGCGGTGGCGGTTTGGGTCTTATTGATATTGCAAGACGAACAGGCGGGAGAATGGATTATTATTTTGAAGAATACGATACAAATTATTCTTTTTTTAGATTGGATGTAATAATAGATTAGTCATAAATTGTAAAATTTTAATATCTCAACAATATGGAATCAATTTCAATAGAAGGAACTCCAAAAACCCCTAGCGTAGGTTTTGACGCTAATACAGGGATAATTGAAATCAAAGGCCGTTCAATACCTGAAAATTCAATTGAATTCTACCGACCTTTAGTTGAATGGCTCGAAGAATATTCGAAAGAACCTCAGAAGCTTACAACGGTAAATATTCAACTCGAATATTTCAATACCAGTTCTTCAAAGTGTATTCTTGATGTTTTTAAGAAATTAGAAGCCATTAAGAAAGCTAAAAACGAAGTTATTATTAATTGGTATTACGAAGAAGATGATGAGGATATGCTAGAAGCAGGTGAAGACTACGAATCAATTATTCGTATACCTTTTAAAATGATTGAAGTTGTAGACTAATCTTTTCTATTAAATTTTAAAAAAGCTGCAGTATAGTTATATTCTGTAGCTTTTCGTATTTATTCTTTTTTATAACAAAAGAGGTTTCTCATATGAGAAACCTCTTTTTATTACATTTTAAACTGCTTATTTTCGAAAAACTCAAGTCCTTTTTTCAATATCCTAAAATATAGAACAAAAAACAGTGTGATAGACATCAGCCACATAACTATTACATTAACCCAAAATGTGTCAAAATAATTGCCCAAGAACTGCTTTCGGGGAGCATAAAAATGAGCCTTTATAAATTTATTAGAAGGATCAAGAAAGACTGGATCTATTTTTTGAAATAACTCTCCATCGTATTCTATAATCCTATTCATTTCGTTTGAATTACGCAAAAGATCTCCAAGGTTATCGTTATAGTATTCCCGTTTTAATTTCATAAACTCTTCACGTTCTTCTGCGTTTTTTTGTAAATTAGAAATTAATTGATCCTTTAAACCATTGGCTTTGTTGTATAATTTAATATAATACTTATTTAAATTCTCAAGGTAATCTTTTAGTGATTGTATAACGGTATCATCAATTTTATCCATATAAAGTTTATCCAAATCTCTGAAAACAACCAACTTACCCGATTCAGACTTTACTTCTTTACTAATTTCATTTCTTAATAGTTCCAAACTTTCATAGGATTCCTTTTCCTTTTCTGGATTTTTTATATTCCTTTCCAAAAACGAAACCTTGTTATTTAGTGTACGAATCCAGTAATTCTTCCTAAAATCAGAAATACTCATTGCTTTATCAAATGCATAAAAATGTCTTTCATACTTATTTTCCTTAAACTGATAAACAGCAAGAGCTTCATAAGCCCATCGGGCAGTAATTATTTCTCCGTAAAAAGGAATATCTCTAGGGTTCGAAATATTAGGATTAAGCTTTTCAAACTTAACAATAATACCACTTAAAATTAATTGCGGAATAATAAGAAATGGGATAAGAATATAAATAGTTATTACCGTTTTAAAACTATCAGAAATAACCAATCCCATCATATTTGAAGAACACATTGCGGTAAATAGAACCAACCAGTATTCAAAATACATACCTTTAATTTCCATAATCGAGTTGCCGATTAATACAAACAACAGAGATTGTATAGCTGAAATAGTAAATAACACGATTATTTTTGAAAATAAATAACTGCCCCAACTAAGATTTAAAAATGCCTCACGTTTAAGTATTTTTCGGTCTTTGATAATTTCTTCGGCACTAACAGTTAATCCAACAAAAAGTCCAACGATAACAGCCATAAAGATATAAACCGGCAAATTACTATTTTCGCTCAAACTGTATCCAACAGAATTCCCCACATTTACATTATAATATTTTATAATAAAAGCAAGCAAAAATGCCAGTAATGGAGCCTCAAACAAGTTTATAACAAGATATTGGGTGTTTGCCATTTTTGACAATACATCTCTTTTAATAAAAACTATTAATTGTTTAAATCCGCTTGGAATTTTAAAAGAGATCTCAGGCAATCGAATATCTGGTAATGTTTGTTTTGATTTGGTTTTCTCCTTAGGTTCATCCTGTTTTAATTTTTCAAAGCTATCGCGCCATTCTGTTGGTGCGATTTTGCGTTCATTGGTAAAATTTCCATATTCATCAAGAACCTTAGTTTCTATAATATTAAAAACCTGCTCGGGATTAACATTACCACAACAGTGGCATTCGCTCTCACTCCAATTTGCATGTTGAATGCTTGATTTAAAGTATATAATAGAATCAATTGGATCGCCATCATAAATAAGGTATCCTCCATTATCCAGAATAAGAAGTTTATCAAACATTTTAAAAATACCAGATGATGGTTGATGGATAACCACAAATACCAATTTTCCTTTAAGAGTTAACTCCTTTAGTAAGTCAAGAATATTTTCTGAATCTCTGGATGAAAGTCCCGATGTAGGCTCATCAAGGAAAAGAACTCCTGGTTCGCGAATAAGTTCGAGGGCTATGTTCAATCTCTTTCGCTGACCTCCACTTATTTTCTTATTTAACGGGCTACCAACCTCAATATCTCTGATTTCATATAAACCGAGGTTTTCGAGAACATCAAGAACAGTCTGTTCAATTTCTTTTTCGGTATAATTGTCAAAACAAAGCTTTGCATTATAATATAAATTCTGATACACAGTAAGTTCTTCTATCAATAAATCATCCTGCGAAACATGTCCGATTAAACCTTCTATTTTATCTTTCTCGGTATGAATATTAAAGCCATTAATTAAGATCTCGCCTTTAGATGGAGCATTTGTTCCATTTAATACATTAAGCAATGTAGATTTTCCTGCTCCGCTCGCTCCCATTATTCCAACTAGCTTGCCTGATTCTTCGCTAAAGTTTAACTTATGTAACCCTGTTTTTCCTGATCTAAAATGGAATTCAATATCACGAGCTTCAAATACAATTCTTGATTTTATCCTGTCAATATTAAACTGGCTTACAATATCGCCATAATAGATTGGTTTAATTTTTGGATTTCGAACTGATGATCCATTTGTTAAAACATAAATTTTTTCACTTTCGAGCAACTGACCGTTTAAATACAACTCGTTTACACCAATGTATTTAATAAGATACATGTTAGATGAGTCAACCTCAAGAATACGTATTTGACCATCAAGAGATGGTTTACTCATATGCAATACATGGGGATACTGAAAATTATCATCGTTATCGATAACAAGCAGTTTTTTTGTATCGGGTAATTTCTCAGATCCAAAAAACGCTAAATCTTCGATGTGTTTGTATTCTTCTTCCGGAATATGAAAAGCATCAGCCACCGTAGTAACAAAAGCCATCTCCTGTTCAGTAATTTCTCCTCCAGACTTCACAAATTCAAGTAGCTGAACAAGTACAATATTTTTTTGTCGTTGAGTTAATTCTTCATTTATTTGAGTACAAATCTTAAGAACACGCACAGAACTTGATGAAGTTCTCTTTTTTACCAATCCCTTTTCGCTTAGTTTTTCCTGATGTAGTTCATAATAGTAATTGAAAACCTCAATATAGTTTTTAACAGCTTCCTGATTTAATTGTCTTTTAAGAAAATATTCGACAATCGATCGGCGATCACTTGCATTACTTGCAGGATGGGCAATAATAGCAAACAATTGCATTAGTGCCTTTAAAATTTGCTCGCTCATAATAATTAATTAATATAGTTTTCAATACATTGATGTATACGAATTTAAAACTATTTTTCTTTAAAACCAATTAAGAGTAACACTTCTTCTTTAATGACTAGGTTTCTGTCAAATTCAAATTCGATAATACAATCAATGGTTGAGGTAAATTTAAAATTCCAATATGGTAAATAATTAAAATCTTTATTACAGAATAACGGGTTTTTTTCGGTATCATAAACTGTGATGGTCAGTTTTGAATTAGTAATGTTTGTACATCCAACAATTCGATAATAGCTACCTCCATAAAATGTAGCCAAAAAACGCGCTCTATTATTTTCGTCCAGTTTTATTTTGTACTCCTGACCATCAGAAACAAATCCATCTGTATTTACAAGATTTATGCAATTGCTGACTGAATTCTCTTGGGCTACTAAAAAACCAGCTGAAGAAAATAAAAGAAAAAAAATGATAATATGGATTTTAAATAAATTCATGTCTGCAATTATTGGGTTATCGTATTACGAATAGTTGATATTTTTTGAGCAATTGTTCTAATGTGGTACTCAGAAATAATAACATTTGATTTGCTTTTTATTACTGTAAGACTTTGTTCAGGAATAACTTCCGACTGTTCATAAGAGTAATTAAAAATTATTCCATCAAACTCATATGCAAGATCAACGAGAGCATCAACTAACCATGCAAACTCTTTTGATTTATAATAAAAAGGAGAAAGTAATTCAATTAAGTTATTAAGAGGATGTTTTTGCTCACCCAAACGATTAATTATATTTCGGTTTTTATTCTCGTCAGTAATTTTAGCTAAAAGATATAAGCTTTCAATCCATCCACCTGTAACAATAAGTACTCCAACATCCTTTCTATTGCTGCTTTTCAAATAACTATCAAATTCGCGATATGTATTAGTAAGAAAAAACATTAATGAATCCTGATTATCGATATTTTTTTCAATACGGTCGATAAATGAGGTTTGAAAAGCTGAATTTAAACCGAGCTCACCACTGAGTTTTTTAATAACCGTAAAGTAAGAAATAATATCTGGAACCTGATCGTAAATATTTAAATAGCCCATATCTGTGCCATAGATTCCAATATTTAATGATTGTTTGAATACGGTGTTATAGTTCGAAACATTTTCGGGTGGGCTCAAATAGTTTTTATTAAAATCAATATTGTTATTCTTAATAATAGATGTAACCTGGAATGGTGAAGGCAATGCAAAAAGAGTATTATTATATTTTAAAACCAAGGAAGTAGTATCAATATCTCCAATTACATCTTCTTCCTTAACTTGTTTACTATCAGGATTATTGCATGAAATTATTAATAAAGAAAATACTATTAAAAAATAAGAAAGATTAGGGATAAATCTGTTTTGAAACATAAAATTCCTGTGAGTTTTCATTTTGTATTGCTAAGTAATAAAAAAAACATGAATTTTCAAAGATTATATAATGATTAGATAGTTTTTAAGAAAATAATTCAAACACCTAATAAAATAAATATTTTACTCAAATAATATTGTATAATTTTGCGCACTAAAAGTAACACCTTGGTTAATACATCTGTAAGATATAAAGATATTTGGAAAATAGCATATCCAATAATTCTCAGTAGTATAGTACATAATATTATTGGTATTACTGATACTGCTTTTTTAGGAAGAGTAGGCGTTATTGAACTAGGTGCTGCAGCTATTGGAAGTGTCTTTTATCTTACCATAATCATGTTAGGATTTGGTTTTGCTATTGGTACCCAAATAATCGTTGCACGACGTTTTGGTGAGAACAATCCAAAGGAAATTGGAAAAACCATAGAACAATCACTCTATTTTCTGGTTTTTTTAGCGTTTTTTCTGATACTTGCTATGTACCTGAATCTACCAATTATCTTTAAATCGCTTTTACAATCGGCTGAAGTTGAAAAAGCAACCAGTGAATACCTAAAATACAGAATTTTTGGATTGTTATTTGCTTTTATAATGCATGGTTTTAGGGCTTTCTATATTGGTATTGCCAGAACGAGGGTTATTACCTATACAACTATTATAATGGCCTTTGCTAATATCTTTCTTGACTATGTTTTAATATTCGGAAAGTTGGGGTTTCCCGAAATGGGAATTGCTGGAGCAGCAATAGCATCTGTAATATCCGAGTTAATGGCAACTCTTTTCTTTATATTATATACGCTTAAATTTGTTGATATTAAATACTTTCAATTATTTCAGTTTAATAGAATTGACTTTGTTTATCTGTATAAAATACTAAAAGTAGCATTTCCAACAATGATGCAGAATTTTATTTCATTCATTGGATGGTTTTTCTTTTTTCTTTTTGTTGAGCAACTTGGCGAGAAACCCTTAGCAGTATCAAATATAATTCGTAGTGTTTATGTGGTGATGTTAATTCCAATCTGGGGCTTTTCTTCGGCAGCAAATACGCTTGTTTCATATTCCATAGGACGAAATAATACTGGTGAAGTATTACCAATTATTTATAAAGTACTAAAATTAACCGTTTTGGGCGTACTTGTATTAGTTATCATTAATATTATTTTTCCAGAATTGATTTTATTTATCTATACAAATGATAAAACATTAATTGCCTACTCATTACCTTCACTTTATGTTGTAAGTGTAGCTTCATTATTTATAGCTGTTGGATTTGTATTTTTTAGTGGTGTTACAGGTTCGGGAAATACTAAAATTTCTTTATTAATCGAAACTTTTGTGATTTTTATTTATGTTTCTGCTACATATATAATTGTAAACTTAAAAAATACCAGTGTTGAACTGGTTTGGACCGTTGAAATAATTTATGGCTTTGTTATTGCAGCAACGTCCTTTCTTTATCTTAAATACGGAAAATGGCAAAATAAAAGAATTTAAAATACTGTTTAACCGATAAATCTATTAATAAACAAACCCTATGGAATCGACCAGAATATTTATCCAGTTTCTGCAATCGTGTATAACACCTGTAGCATTAATTTCGGGTGTTGGATTGCTTTTACTCACAATTACCAATCGCTTTGGAAGAACCATTGACCGGACAAGGCATCTTGTTGCTGAATTAGACAGTGAAAATACCCAACGACGTACAGAAAAAATGAATGAAATACAGATACTATTTCAACGCAGCAAATACTTACGATCATCAATAGCTGCAATAACTTTTAGCGTAATTACAAGTAGTTTAATAATACCATTGTTGGTTTTTATGGTATTTTTTGGTTTCGATTTGAGATGGATTGGATACATTCTATTTAGTGTTTCAATTCTTTCCTTACTTGTTTCGGCAATATACTTCTTCTTGGATGTATTATTATCATTAAAAGCACTGAGATTAGAAGCACAAGAATATTTAAAGTAGAATTCTCTGTTCAGACAAAATGTCATATTTTTTGATAGGATTTGTTTTGGCAATAATTTTGATATATGTATATATATTAATAATTAAATAAAGATTGAAGATATGATTGAAATGGAAATTTTTTTTGATGGCAATAAGAAGGTAAATGCCAATTTTAATGGGAATATAATAAAAACAGATCAACCTTTACAAGGTGGTGGCGATGGAACCGCTCCTGCCCCATTCGATTTATTTTTGGCCTCGATTGGTACTTGTGCTGGAATTTATGTTAAAGGATTTTGCGATCAGCGTGGCATATCGACGGATGGAATTAAGATTATACAGCACATGAATTATAATCAATCGACACGATTAATTGATAAAATCGATCTGGAAATACAAGTGCCAAAAGATTTTCCGGAGAAATATAAAGAAGCAGTAATAAACTCGGCCAATCTGTGTGCAGTAAAAAAGCATTTTGAAAATCCCCCACAATTTGGTGTTTATACTAAAACAAATCAGCTTTAGTAAACTCTTATAGTTTCTGCATTTGGAGTTACACTGGTTACACGACAATATACAACACGTGGACCAGTGGTGCTATTTGTTGGAGTATTATTAACAAGGTTAATACCTGTACCAGCAACTAATGTAATATTTCCGGTACCTGTATTGAAAAGAAGAAAAGTAAAAACATCACCAACAGCTGGTGTCCCTGGTAAAGCCTGAACTAATCCATTAATACCCTGAGCAGTTGGCAAAGTCAGGGTTCTTATATTATTGGTTGCAAACCCGAAAATTCCTGCTTCGAGAATTTGAGTTACTGTGGCAGTTCGGTTATTAGTTATTCCAGTAATAGGTGTTGTAGGTTTATTAATTGTAAAACGGCCATTACCCAAACGCACTCCTCTTCCACCTCCAACTCCAGCAGCTCCAAGTGTAATTTTGCCTGTAGTACCTGTACCAATATTAATAGTTTTTATTCCGATTCCTCCAGTTCCAAAATTCAAGGTTTGAGCTCCTGTTCCGGTTCCTATTCCAATTGTACCTGTATGCAATCCTGTACCACCAATACTAATTGTTCCGGTGGTCATGCCGGCACCGATATTAACCGAACCTGCAGTTTGAACATTTGCTAAATTCAATGTTGTTGCACCTGTTCCACTGGCAATATTTAGAATATTTGTTCCACTAGATGAACCTAGCGTTATTGTACCGGTCTGAGCTGTACCACCAATAGTTATGGTTCCTGTTGTTGTTGAAGCACCAATTATATATACTGAACCGGCAATACCATTGAGGCTAAAATTACCAGTACCAACTCTTTGAGTTATGCCTGTTGCACCAATTGTATTACCAATAGAAATGATATTCCCTCCTATTGTTCCATTTGCAATATTTACTGCACCAGTTGATGTTCCCGTGTTAATGTTTGTAGTAAAATTTGAACTTGCATTCAAATTAATATCTGCACCTGTTGACAAAAGTCCTGCATTAAAAGTACCGAGGTTATTCCAGGTTTTAATTCCTGAAACGGACTGATTAGTTGTTAAATCAACATAATTTAACGAAGTTGTACTAGTAACCAGATAAATCCAATTGGGAGATGCAGGAGTTCCTGTGTTATAATAGAAACCAGATGTATTATCGCTTTGAAAAATCAATAAACCTGTTGCAGGTGAACTTATAAGATTTCTCTCAGCCAATGTCATTCGGGGAATTAAAATCCCTCTTGTTGTACTTACTACATCAAGCATAGATGAAGAATTTGGTGCAGATCCATCGGAATTAATTGCCACCTGAGCATTAACGTTTAATTGAAATAAAACAGCAAACGCCATAAATAGAAAACCAATCATCACATACCTCTTCATAGACATTTAATTTTGTATTACTAACTTCTTATATTTTTTTACGTTTCTAAAATCTAATTCGAATTAATTAACTTTCTAATATGCAAATATACAGCATAATAAGCCTAAATAAAAATTAATCTGAATTATTGAATAATCAACAAACAATTAACAAACCTAAAACAAATTTGTTTTGAACTGAATAGCTAATAATTGATATTCGGTAAAAATAAGAAGTTAATTGGTTAGTTTAATTCCATTATGGTAAAAGGAGAAACTGTCTGGGTGATTCTTTTAATCTTAATTCCTGATTGCATAAAAAGAGATAAAAACTCATTTTTCGTTCTTTCTCTTGCATTCACCGAACTAACTAACATTTGGGTATCGTAGAGCTTTGCAAATGAATATTTTCCATTATTTGGTTCTATAATTGGCTCAAAGATTACTATTTTGCCATTTTTAGGTAAGACTGACTTGATTTTTTTTAGTAAGTCTATGCATTGCAAATCACTTAGATTATGAACAATACTTTTTAAAATATACACATCGCCATGTTGGGGTATCGTTTCAAAAAAATCTCCTGAAATTAACTCAACACGATCGGCAACTGTAAAATTCTCGAATGTCTTTTTTGATTCAGAAACAACATGAGGTAAATCGAAATTAATTCCTTTTAATGATTTATATTTTTTTAGGATCATGGCAAGTAAAATTCCCTCTCCCCCACCAACATCCACAATACATTTAGCTTTATCAAAGTTGTATTCGGATAAAATTGCTGCACCAACAAGCATTACAGTATTGGTCATTGCTTTATTATATAACTCGTTCAGAGCTGGATCTGATTGCATATATTCAAACACATCCATTCCTGCATGTTTCTTGAAAGTACTCTCACCCTTAGTAACTATCTCCTTAAGATCGCCAAATATTTTCCAGTTTATTCCATTTACCTGGTGAATAACCATATGACGCATCGAATTGGGCTGATCAAGCAACGTTTTAGAAAGGTTGTTATTACAAAAAATACGATTCTTTTTCTCAATAAACACCCCCTGGCTTGCAAGCATGCGCATTAATCGATAAAGAGATTCCTCATGAGTTCCCGACAGCCTTGCCAATTCGTTAATTGATTTTTCTCCATTTCTTAAATATTCGGCAATATTTAATCCTGCGGCTACTCCAATTGCTTTTGAAACATAAAAGCCTTGCACCAT
>JFJP01038187.1_pt1 | contig 19029 bp, 17 predicted proteins | sample 431651 | NCBI WGS metagenome assembly JFJP01 (sample SAMN02602958, study PRJNA72255) | Microbial mat metagenome, whole genome shotgun sequencing project. | biome: fresh water; feature: sink hole; material: water; isolation source: purple microbial (photo- and chemosynthetic) mats found in...
CCCACTAATTTAAACCTTATTCCACAAGGGTTATTTTGATAGGTTTAAGGGGGTATTCAGGAATAAAAAATGAGAATTTTTTTATGAATTTTTTATGATTTTAATACCAAAATACTATATTTTTTCTTATGCTTTCAAAAACGTGAGAAATCGAAAAACCTACTAATTTAAACCTTATTCCACAAGGGTTATTTCGATGAGTTTTATCGTACTAAGGGGGTAGTAAGGATCTAATAACTAATATTATTACCACTAAGTAGAGCCATATTCTACTAGGGTTATTTTGATAGGTTTAAGGGGGTATTCAGGAATAAAAAATTCGTTTTTTCTAAAATTTTTAATACCAAATTTTTTCTTATAATTCCAAAAAATTAATACCGATGATTATTTTTAACAATAGAATGGGTTTCTAGTTTTAAAGTAAATGAAGTAGAAAAATCAAAATTTGTAATATTTCCTATTAATATTTCCAATGTTTTATAGTTTATATTTAAATATCTAGGTGGCATTGGCCATATTATGAAATTAGGACATTCTTGAAATTTTTTTTCTAGATTTTTTTTAATAAATTCTCTAGTTTTTTTAGTTAACGATATTGTATCGCCTTCGTTAACTAAATAATCATTGTTTTTTTCAACTATACCATTTACTTTTACATGCTCATGTGTAATAATCTGTCTTGCAGTTCTCATACTAATACAAAATTTTGACTGATATAATATAGAATCAAGTCTACTTTCAAAAAATTCAAAACAGCTATTATTAGATTTATAAAGATTGGCCATTCGAGTTTTTAGATATTTTTTTGAGAAACCACCATATAAAAAACTAAACATTGTTTTTGTTAAAAGATTGTTTTTGAATTTTTTTCGATAAGAATTAGCTTTACTAGCGAATTTACTTGCTTTGTTTATATGAGCAAAAGGCTTAAAACGATTAAAAAATTGTTGAGATCGAATCTGTGAGTTTAAAAATTCTTTCCATTTCTCTTTTGAAAACTTTTTAGTTAATAACCATCTTTCAAATTTGGGTATTTTGATTATCATTTTCTTACGATTTTCACACCAAAATTTTTCATATTTTAATTCAGGTTTCCAGGTTAAAAATTTGTTATTGTTTAATGGATTTGTTTTTAAATTTAGAAAATGTTTGTATAAAGGATTATATTTATCTTTTCGTTTATTTTTCTTATATATCATATTTTTTTAATTTATATAGAATACTTAAACCATATTTTTGATGTAGTTTTGATAGAAACGATATTTTCTCTTTTTTTGAACAATTTTGAAGATAAGAAATATAATGTGGAATTTGTATTTCTAAAGAATCTCTGTTTTGCTTTGCTCTCATTAAAGAGTTACCTATACAACTTAAAACAAAGTTATGAATCATTTTATTAGTCTTTAAAGATTTATTACTATTCAGAAATTGGTCTGTTGTTTTGTTCATAAATTTTTGTTTCTCTTCTAGACTGATTATCGGTATTCGGGCTACGTAACTTTCTTTTTCTATTTTAAAATTGTGATTTTTATTAAGAATTATTACTAAATCTATATTTTTTGTTTTTAAGAGGTTGTCTTTAGATTCTTTGTTGCTAATAATACCATTAAATAATAAAGATTCTGTTATTATTTGGTGTTTAAGAGTTCTCAAAGTGTTTTTAAAGTAAACTGGAAATCCTAAGAATAAGATCTTTTTATCTAACAACTGATATTGATAAATAATGTTAGATATTTTCAGAAAATTTGTTTGCAATAAAACTGTTTGAGTTTCTATTTGTTTTGTTTTTAACTTTAAAGTTTTTAATTTTATAAATTCATTATTACGTAAGTTTCTAAAATTATTTATTTTCATAGTTATACTTTTTTCCCTTTTTTTATTTCTACTTTCTCGTGCTCGTACACAACTCCTTTGCTTTTGTATGGGTCTGGTATTCTATTGTTTCTAATTCTTGCAGCTAAATTACACACATTAGCATAGGAACTTCCATAAATACAAAGTTTTGTTTTTGTTAAACAATTTATTATTAAATTACTTATTTTTTGTACATAAATAAAATGACTGTAACCAAGTTTGAATGTTAGTAAGTTTTGCTGAAAATCTTCAGTAAAGTTTGTTCTGTATCCAACACCAATTATCATTAGTTTTTTGTACAAGAGTATAGAACTCTCAATTATCATATATTTTATTTGAGATACTGTAGTATTTTGGAACATTCGAATTTTTTTTTTCTCTGCGTTGGATGATTGCGAAAAAAGAATAGGACTTACATTTATAAATTTTTTATGACGATTTATAAAAATCTGTACTTTTAGTTCTCTTGATATTGTTTTGAAAGAACTTGATAATGTTAAAAAATTTTTCTTCTTACTGTAAATTACTGTAATTTCTTTTGGAACTTTAATATTGTATTTTTTTATTGATTGAATCATTTTAGTTTATAAGAATAAAAGGTTCTCCACCTATCTTAAGTTTTTTGCAGGCAGTTATTGTTTGTAAGCCTTTATGAGTTGAAAAAATGATAAAGTTTTTACTACTATCAATTTTCCAAATTTGTTTAATCGAAAAAATAACACGTTTACCTGGTTTACTTATTAATTTTATATTATTTATAATAGGATTCCCTGCATTAGAATATTTCAAAAAAATTTTAAATTTTTTTTTATCTTTTTTTGATGTTCTATACTTTATAATGAAACCTTCATTCCATAGTAGTAAAAGAAAGGTTTCACACAAAAAATTTTTTTTTTGATAAATAAAACTTCGCTTTGCTATTTGACCATTTCTTATATTTGCAAACATGTTCCAAAAAAAATTTTGCATTTTTGATATATATTTAAAGACAGAATTGAACTGCCGACAAAAGGATTTTCAGTCCTTTGCTCTACCTACTGAGCTATTTAAATAAAACTTATGTTTTATTTATGAATACCCCTTAAACCTATAAAAATAACCCTAGTAGAATATGGCTCTACTTAGTGGTAATAATATTAGTTATTAGATCCTTACTACCCCCTTGATACGAAAAAACTCGTCGAAATAACCCTTGTGGAATAAGGTTTAAATTAGTAGGTTTTTCGATTTCTCACGTTTTTGGAATCATAAGAAAAATTCGGTTTTCATTTAATTTTTTAGAACTATTTTTGCTTGCCATAATAATCTAAAGTTTTAAGATAAAAAGTTGATTTTTTTAGCAAGGTTTTACTATTTAATTTCATAAAAAAATTCTGATCTATCTTAACAAATTTTTGATTATAAGAGATAATATTGTTCGGATATATTGGATATAATAATTTTATAATATTTTTTTTATAACAATATATACCTTTTATTAATATTTTTAAGTCTGGAAATAATTGATTTTTAATTTTTTTTATCACCAATAATTTTTTTTTCATTTGAGAAGTGAAAAATGATAAGTTTATACGAAAATATCTATATTGAAATTGTTCTTGCGCTGTTTTGTTTATATGTGGTGACTTCAATATACTAAATTTTGTTATTTTTGATCGGTTTACAAATATCTGAAAATTTTGTTTTTTATTATTTTTCAAAAAGTTTATAAAAGAATTTATGGCTTTTTTATTCTTACTATATACTAATATAGTATATTTTGACATTTTTAATTTTTTATTCGTGTAGAATAGAGATTTTTTCTGCTAGCTTTAGTTTTAATGTAATACCTCTGCTTCATTTAAATAAATACAAGTCAATGTTATAAATACATATGTTTGTATTAAAGCTACTCCTAATTCTAAACCCATCAATAATGTTAGCACAAATATAGGAATTAAAAAACTAAAAGAAGCAAGGCCATCTAGTAGCATCATACTCCATGCAAATCCTACAATTACTTTTAATAGGCTATGCCCAGCCATTAAATTTATGAAAAGTCGAACTCCTAAACTAATAGGTTTTGCTATATATGAGACAAACTCGATGGGTACAAGCAATAATGCTAAAAAAAATGTAGTATTGGCAGGTAAAAATAAAGAAAAGATTTGAAGACCATGTTTTTGATAACAAATTAAATTTAAACCAATAAAAATAGAAAAAGATAAAGTAAATGTTATTATTAAATGACTTGTTATAGTAAAACTATAAGGAACTAAGCCAATTAAGTTATTAAATAAAATAAATGAAAAAATAATAGTAATAAATGGAAGATATTTTTCATTATTACTACTTACAAGATCAAATACTAGCTGAGAAACGACTTCATATATCGATTCAAAAATGATCTGCCATGGGTTAGGAATATAAAAAAAAGAAGAAGTGTTAAAGTGATTATTTCTATCACTAAAAAAATATATAGTTCCACTAAAGCAAAGTAAAGAAAGTATATTAACGAGTATTGCGTTAGTTATAGAAAAATCAAAACCAAAAATTTTTATGGTTATTAATGATAAAATTTGAAATTGCTCCAAAGGTGATAATAGTAACATTTTTAATTTACTAATTAAAAATAACACGATCTAACAAGAAATCATTTTTGATTCTTGTTAGAAGTTAATGCTTCTAAAATAACAACGACAAATATTAGTAACGAGAATGCAGAAATTTCTGCTCCCCATGAAGCAATTTTATTAAAAGTATAAAATGCATCAGGATAATCCGGTATACGTCTAGGCATACCAGCTACTCCTAACCAATGCATTGGAAAAAACGTTATATTTACTCCTATAAAAAATACCCAAAAATGGATTTGAGCTAATGTTTCATTATACTCATTTCCTGTTATTTTATAAAACCAATAATAAATACCGGCAAAGATCGAAAACACAGCACCCATACTCAAATATGGCTTAGAAAGCCCATGCGGTTGTATGAACTAGCTGCCATCCGCACGTAGCGAGCGATCTTTCGACGGCACTACGCGCTCCATCAGATATTGAAAAAAGTATACGACAATCTAATCGAAGTCTGAAGGGGTATACCCTGGTAACTTTCTGATTGAGGGGCCATCGTACTTGCCATTATGTACTAATGAGTGATGATTATTACACAGAGGAATTTGCTTAGCAGTGTAAGCATACACAGCTTTCTCTCTATAATCACCTTTAATTCTTTTTCGGTGTTTGACATGATGCCATTCCGTAGCTTTTAGAGTACAATTCGGGATTGCACAATTAAGTTCGGATGCGGAGACGATTGCAGCTAAACTAATGGGTAAAGGTACACCTTTTGGGTTCATTAGCATGTAATCAAGCTTACCATTACCAAACATTATTTTACTCCCACCTATCGTTGGAATTAAAAATGATACAGATTTATTATTTTTCCTGTTAGTTACAGTTAAATCAGAACCGAACTTTTTAAAAGACCATTGCGCACTACGCTTCTTATTTTTGTGAGCAATAGTTAGTGCAGCTGATCTTTTTAATGTATGCCAAAATCTGTCGAGCACGCTTCTATAAGTAGAGCATGAGTAATAGTATTTAATACCTCTAACTACCGAGTTATATCTTTGAATAATTTCATATTCATTGTCTAAGAAGAGCCACTTGTCCTGACGACAACCCACAAACTTCGTAGATTTTTTATTATTAACCCTTTGAAAGAAGCCTCGATCAGAGAATCTTTCAAAGATTTTCTCTAAGGGAATTGCAAATTTAAGAATTACATCCCCTACTCTCTGAGAATTACATTCTTTTTTGTTTCGCCATTTAACGTTAAAACCATAGTCCCTAAATATTTTAAAACCCAAGAATAATGTTCCTTTCTCATGATGTTTTACACCGGATTTTTCAATATTTAATTTCATTCCTAGACTATCTGATAATAGTGATATGTGGCATAATAGATCGTATGCAAACCTTTTATCACTTATAAGGCCAATAATAAAATCATCTGCATATCGAATATAGTGAATTTTTTTCATTCTTGACTCATCCTGATAGTATCGGATACCTCGAGCTGCTGTATCTAATCTTCTAATAGTACGGAGAGCAGCTCTTATTCTGTCACCAGACACATTTTTATGTGTGAGCTCTCGAACTTGATGCCACACCGGTTCCCATGGTGTATTTAAATATCTTCTTGATTTGGTATACTCCTCACTTACTTTTTTTTCAGACGACTTAAAATTAGAAAATTTCGTAATATAATCCTTTAAATAACAGTCTAATTCATGAAGGAGGATATTACAAACAAGTGGACTAATGATTGATCCTTGTGGCGTTCCTATCTTTTGCTCTAATCGACTATCGGAGAGTGATCCAAAGTGTATATAACCTTTCTTTAAGAACATGTTGATAAGTATTGACGTCCAATAATCATCAACATACTTATTGAAAATAGAAAGCATTATTGAATGGTTAATTCTATCAAAACATTCAACAAAATCACATTCGATAAACCATTTTATACCACGCCATTTATAATAAATTTCTTTCATGGCGCTATGGCAACTACGTTTAGGTCTAAATCCATGTGAAGAGTCAAGGAACACATTTTCAAATAAGGGCTCTAATACGATTTTTAATGCCTTCTGGACAATCTTGTCCTTTGATGATGCTATTCCGAGAGGTCTCATTTTACCATTGGCTTTAGGAATGAATACTCGCTTTGTAGGAACAGGAGAGTATTTCTTGTTACGTAGTTCTAGACTAAGTAAAAGAATAGATCCAAGGGTCACGTTCTTAATAGGGATATCATCGCTACCACTAGCCTTCTTTCCTTGAAGTCCAGAATAAGCAATAAGTAAAACACAAGGATTACACAGATTTTGGTATAAAGGCAGTTTACAAGCGCCTGCTTCTTCAGTGTAACTATTTGCAAGCTCAATAAGGCTCCCAAGCTCAATAAACGCATTAATAATATTTTTAAGAGTAAACGTTTTCTTTACTTTATTTGAAGCCTTATCAATTCTTTTTTCATATAATTTGAATAGCTTAAGCCCTAACTTTTTAGAGCGAGCAATATTCTCATCCAACTGAGGAACTTCACAACCTTTTGATCTAAAGACAACAAGTTCTTTAGTACTGTTGGCCATTACTGTTTCCTCGCTTCTACTGGAGCTAGAAAAGCTTCTAGTTGTTCCAGCATATGCTAAATTCCTATTTATAACGTAAAATGTGTTTAGGTTACTGTGATGATGCTTAAACGGCATGATACAACTCTTCTCTATAACACTCTCAGCAAACGTTCTCCTAAGAGTACAAGATTTTGTAAATGTTTTCAAAGAACATTTGGGTTCCACGGTCCCATCTTTATTTATCACATAATTAATGTAACCATGCACAACCCAACCAAGCAAGCTCTTATATCTGATTCCACCTAGGATAGTCCCTAAAATGGAGATACTGATGGTTGGTATCCAAGGGTATAGAATCCCATAAAGAACAGTTATATAGGCTTTTAGCCGCCCAACGTAGTGGAAATGTGCAACTACATAATAGGTATCATGTAGTGCTACATCAATTCCTGAATTTGCTAAAACTACTCCAGTAACTCCTCCAACAGTAAATAAAAAAATAAAACCTAGTACAAATAACAGAGGAGCTCGTAGTTTCAAAGAGCTTCCCCATAAAGTAGCTAACCAACTGAAGATTTTTATGCCTGTTGGTATTGCAATTATCCTGTGGATAGTTACTTCATTTAATTATACCTATGCTAATTAAACTTTTCACTCCACCCGAACCTAGCGAGCCAATCTCTCAGCACTAGGCTCTCCGGAGTCCAATTTTAAAGTAACAGCAAGATGACAAGTCTTATGCAATAAAACTAAATTATTATAAGAGTTTGCTGTTTTGTGTACAGACTTAGAAATTTTTTGCATTTCACCTAATCCATCCTTATGATGAATTTCTAAATCGTTACCAAAGATATCTAAAGAAAAATTGTTTTTATCACTATTAGCCAGAGCTATATTACAATACGGACACATGCCTTTTTGTTTAATAAAAAGTTTTTCTTTATAGTTATTCGTATTAATTCTTCTTGAATATAATTTAGCGGAATGAGCTGCAAATTCTGAATCAGCTAAATAATATGGTTGAATTCTTATTTTGGGGGGTAAAGTTGCGCATGTAATAGGTAATATTTTGGCGACTTTTGATGGCATTACTAAAAATAAAACTTTCTTAAAACGTTTACAGTTATCTTTGCTTTTAGTTAATGTAATATGAGGATGCCACTTTAGATCGTACGGAGAAGTAAATATACCTGTAGGATTTAATGAGGTTTTACATATTAAAAATTCTTTAGCCACCCAAATAGGGCGTCGAACACCTTTATTCCTGAATTTACGAATTAGATACTTTTTGAAATAGCGAAATAAAAATCCATCAAGAGATCTTAACCTGTTATAACCATTAGACCATGAATAATAATTTGAAAAGCCTCGGATTATTAGGTTTATTTTGTTTAAAACTTCTACAAAGCTAGCTTTGAGTAATAATTTTATTAAAAGTTTACATTTTTTTTTAAAGTCGCGAAATTTTTCCGGAGTGGGATAAACTAAATAAGTACCATTCTGAGTTTTACTGAATTTTCTGTTAGTAATATCATCATATCGAGTCAGAATTCCGCCTTTTTTAATGTGTTTGGTAGGCACATAATTGAACTGAAAACCCAAATATTTAAATTGGATATGTTTACCATTCAAATAGTTTATAACCTGGGATTTTGTTTTAGAAATATTTAAACCAAACTCTAGGAAAGAACTAGAAACAATAGTTAAAATATTATTGATTTCATCTGAATTAGTCGTAGTTATAACTATATCATCTGCATAAACAATAATATTTCTATAAATATTTCTTTGGGAATTTTTATTAGTGCTTATAGTTTGGATTGACTTTGTAACCTTAAAATCTTTAAAAAGTGCTAATCTTGTAGAACTAGGTACTGTTTTAAATAAAGCTTGAGTAATGATAACGTTACATACCATAGGTGCGATTACCGATCCTTGAACTATACCTTTATACATCGTTAATGACGTTTTATTATTTTTATTGACAGTTTTAGTTTTTAACCACCTAACAAGAAGAGGTTTCCATTTATCAGGGACATTAAAGTAACTTAGAATAGCTTCATGTGAAATGTTATCAAAACATTTTTCTATATCAAGTAGGATTAAACCTGCATAGTTAATGTCTGATCTTTCCAAAACTGTTTTTAAAAATCCCGCTGCTTGATGGCTGTTACGTCCTTTTCTAAACCCATACATGTGTTCAGGGTATTTCGCTTCGTAAAATGGATCTAATAATAAGTAAAGTTGGGTTTGTAAAACTCTATCTAACATTGTGCTAATTCCTAATTGTCTAAATGAACCATCGGGTTTAGGAATTTCAATAAGTTTAACTTTCATAATAACTGGAAGTTTGCTTAATTTAGTTTCTTTGCTTTGAATTAACAAATCGATTTTGTTACTGTTATTTTTAATAATAAAATTGTCAATACCTGGCATAGAACCAGACTGAATTGTAATTTTATTTATGGCAATATATCTTATAAGAATACTCATAGAGTATTTTTCAATTAAATTCATTGCCATTCCATTGGAACCTATTGAAGAAAGACGGCAGATTTCAAATTGAAGTATCTTTAAAATCTTATTAGTTTTTGAATCTAATTTCGGCCATTTGCCTTTTCTAATATTTTTTATGAGATTCGATTCAAGCAGCTTCCATTCTTTAGAAAAAGCTAGATCATGTTTTACTCTTTTACTAGTGTAAAATCTTTGTAAAACTTTCGCATATCCTTTCTTCATTACTCCTACCACCACGCTTTTACTAAAAATTGCAGTGGCTCGGGGGTTAAAAACAAAAACCCCACCGACATATCTCTGTCCAGCTTGCTTTTATTTGATAAATAACACCTGCGTAGTAGCATAGTAATAGTGTTGCTGTAAACTTTATTATTCGGTTTAGTCTCAAATAGACTGGTTGCCCCGTGCCCTGCGAATTTCATTATCTCTCGTCTCACTTTTACCCCTAGACTAAAGGCTATATAAGAATAATTAACTAAGTGCCACATAACGCAGATCAAACGGTCCCTTAAAAAATGAGTAAAGGGAATAAAACAATAGGTCATTGTTTTATAGGTTCGTGTAACCTCAACCAGAATATAAAATTTATTCCAAAGAGAGTTGACTCTTACAGATAAAATCTGATTAAGCTTGGAATAATTGTACTTACAAAAAATAGCTAGAGACGTTAGCTTTTTTATTGGTAAATTCATTGTACAAAATAAAGTAAAGATTGTCAGCTTCTCGTCCATCGTCGCAGCTGTAAAATAAGCTCTAGTATCAATATCTAGTCCTACGGTATAGTAGAGTAAGTAAACCAGGCTTGGAAACTTCCCACGCAGTTAATTCCAGCATGGTACAATTTAGACCCAACAAACTTCTCACCGAACTCAGCATGAAAGTTTCCCTTCACTAAGCTCTCTTGTTTATTCTAAATAATATTTAAGTTAAAGTTACGAGAGAATATCTCGAAATACTTTTTTTTTCGAATTACTTCGATTATTTAGAGCTTTACTTGTCTTCAACTTTTTTGATAAGTTTTTCAGCCTTAGTTTTATTGAAACTAACCCCATTATTTTTACAAGATTCGAATAATGACTTAAGGCTTACACCATTGTAATCACCAGAATGAATCATATTGTGATGGCGTTTACAAACAGGTAGAGTCTTTCAGTTAATCAAGCGCATTGCTTCAAGATACGCATCAAACGTATTCGGTTTCTTCTTTTTCAAGGCCTTACAAACTTGTTTAATATGGTGCATTTCCGCAGCATCACCGCAAATAACACACGGCCATTTAATGAGGTGCTGTTTTGCGATTTTTAAGTTCTCCCTCAGTAGTATATCAACATCAGGAGGAAGAAAATTAAGAGCGCGGCTTATACCGTTTTTGAAACTCTTATTTGTAAGAGTTTTATATTCTGCAATAATCTTATTTTCGCTATTCCTAATGGAAAGGTCATGACCATATTTTTTGAATACTTTAGAAACTTTACTTTTGGTTTTATGTGCAATAGTCATAGCGACCACATAACGGCCAAAATAATTATAAATTGACTTACTGTCATACCAATTAGCAGCGAATCCATAGTAATTCGAAATCCCACGGAAGATAACTTTCAAGTATCTAACAATATTTGGAATTTCATATTGTAGGACAGGTTTATAGCTAGTGGGGAAAAATTTCCCCGCTTTAAACCTAAGCATGCCTTTATCGACTAGCCTTCTAAGAACCATATCCATACTGAACGTGATTCTCAATCTAGGTGTTCCTCTAGTAGCTGCTCTATATTTCGAGTTCATTTTTACTCGATCTAATTTTTCCAATGGGTTGACATCTTTTTTTCTGGACAGTATATTTCTAGGGGATTGCCATATTTGAAAACCAAGAAAATTCGCTTTATCTTTCTTAAGGAAGGTAATTTTCGTCTTTTCATTGGAAAGATCCAAGTCAAGATTTCCTTTTAGGAAGTTTTTTACAAGCGATTTGATTTTTATACAATCATCTTTAGAACCCCATACAAAAATGACAAAGTCATCAGCATATCTGACATAGGTAATTTTCCTATTATTACCTGTATGTTTATTACGTTGAATGTTCAATTGTTTAGCTTCTTTAAGCTTGGAGACACGTAACATATGAAAGTATTTCCACATTTTCAGCCTACCTTTTTCAGTTTTAATAACTTTGCCTTGCTCCAGCTCTTCAGCTGTTAATTTTATAAATTTAACAAAACGACTATTTGCGTTCGATTGTTTACCACCGCGAAACTTGGCAAGGGGAGTGCCTTCCATCACAAATTTATCCAGTTCATGTAACATAATATTGCATAGAATAGGACTGACTACCGAACCTTGAGGAGTGCCGACCTTTTGTACAAACGAACTGTTAATGGAAATTATTTTCGCTTTAAGCGCCTTATAAATAAGGTCAATAAACACTTGATGGCTTATATATTTCCTGACTAATCCAGCCAGTCTTTTATGATTGAAACGATCGAAACATTTACTGATGTCACCTTCAATTGCCCAAAGCCCTGAGGGGACTTTCTTACTAACGTAAGCCAAGGCTGATTGGCAAGACCTACCCCGTCGGAAACCATGACTACATTCTAAGAATCTATGTTCAAACACTTGCTCAAGAATAACAGCCATACCTTTTTGAATAATTTTATCTCGTGAGTCGGCAATTCCTAAGGGTCGGGTGCCACCTTGTGGTTTAGGAATTTCAACCCTACGAATAGGGCCAAATCTAAAAGATCCTCTCAAAATGGAGGTAGAAAGTTTTTGGAAAAATTCTAGGTCTATACCATCCAGAGTAACCGCCTCTGAAGTAACTAAAGATGAACCTCCCGGACTTGATGTACCGGGATTACTTTTTATACTCTCATAACAGAGAATCCAGAACTCTGGCATTCCTAGAAGGATGTTAACATTACTGTTAACACCATCAATATCATTTTCAACAGAACAACTCTTTAACCTCAAGAGTGTTTGTGCCACGGATTCCACGAACTCTTTCGAGCAAGTGGTAGTTAACGCGCGGCGTGCGAATAAACCTGCCCCCTTATAACTGCTGTACACTTTTAGCGTACTTATGTCATTTACGGGGCTCCTTGTCCAAGTACCTATTAAGGTACTCGGCATAACGTAACTTAAACAACGGGGCGGGAAGACAAGGTATTTACGGACGATAATGTTTTTCAGATGATTAAGTCTAAAACTCTTCATTCCTAGTCCACCAGTGACATGGCTTTCTGTACCACATGTATATACAGAATTCACTAATGAAATACTCGTGGTATATAATACCTCTTGTATGGTCGCCCAAGGACCCAACACTCTAATCTTTATCTTCTTATCCATATACCTACCCGGAATAGAGCTAAAACAGTTCCTTGTCATATTACAAGAATTACAAGAAATTTGCAAGTAATGACTTACCTGCTGTTTTTTGCCCGTTGTTCTCTTGCTTTGCTACCAAACTCTTAACGAGAAGAGCAGTGAGAACTATCCTATTGACATAACCCATGTGGTCAAATGTTCCCGACGCTCTGTTTACGCGCGCCATGTGATGAGCCCATACTATAAAACCTAAAATTCCAATTGAAAGCATTGCGTAAATCATACCTAAATAACCAAAAATATTTTTATGAGAAGCACTTATCACTATTTGACTAACTATTCCAAACCCTGGTAGAATTAAAACATATACTTCTGGATCGTGATAGATTATACCCTCGCGAATATAGCCCCACACAGAACCGTACGAGCGCCTCTCGACGCATACGGCTCTTGACAAGATTATTCCTTAAACTTCAAAGTGGTTTTGTGGCATAACTTATGAACTAGTCTTAAGTTATTTATATTGTGTAGACTTGGATCCTGAACATCTAAGTCTGAAACTTTTCTTAAATGATGGATTTCAAGATTTTCAAGTAATAGGTAACCTAAACTATTTCCGCAAATATCACATACCCCTTTCTGTTTCTCATACAACAAGCTTAATTTATTAACACTTTTTTCTTTACTACGCAATTTTACAATTTTCAAATTATATTCATTGAACATAACTTCTTCAATATAATAAGTTGATTTGATTAAATTTTTACTAGGGCAATACATATGAGCTGGCACAGGGCTATTTAATTTACTTAACAAGAGCAACCAAGCCACAGCACCTTTTCGTTTCATTGTGTCTTTATTGACGTCGTTAAAAGTCCCATGAAACTGCCACGCTCTTCCAGAAGGAGTTTTTATTCCCTGAAAATACCTACTAACAAGATTTTTAGTGGGTACCCTTTGATACTTTCTTCGTAAGTATCTCCATATTCTATACCAAATATAATGATCTAATCTAGAAAATACTCTTAAAGTTCCTATACTAAAATAATTTCCCCAACCTCTAATTATGGGGTTAAGGATGTTTACCAAACGATACGGTGACACATTTAAATTATTTTTTATAGTTTCTTTAATTTTCTTTCTAAAAGTTTGGACTTTTATTTTGGAAGGATACACGTATAAACCGCCTCGTATAAAATTTTTATCAAATCTTCTTTGCATAGTTATTTTAGAAAATCTTTTTTCTAAAATATAATGAAAAGTAAATCCAAGATAATCGAATTTTGCGTTATTTTCCCATTTAATAATTTTACTTTTAGTTGAGTTCCTATTCAACCCACGTTCTTTAAGAAAACAGTCTATTTTGTTACTTATAATGTCAGCTTGCTTTTTATCATTGACAATAACAATAAAGTTATCTGCGTACCGAACAACAGAGCTAGCAAGAGTTTTTCTTACAACCGAAGAATTTTTATTATACTGCAGACCTTTGCCAGCATAATAATTAAATTTTTCTTCGTCATAAGCAGTTACTTTAGTTGGAATTATAACTTGTTCTAAACTATTTAAAGTAAAATTAGCAAGCGAAGGTCCAATAACACTACCTTGAGGAAATCCTGTAATAGGAATTTCGTATTCACCTTGATAAACTACCTCATTCGACAACCATTGTTGTAATATGTGTATAAAGTTGTTTGGTAATGGGTAATTTTTTAATAGCCAATCATGATTAACTTTGTCAAAAAAATTTTCTATATCAATATTAAGTATATATTTAGTATGAATAAAATACCGCTTGTTGTTAGACTCTCTTTGATGTCCTGGCTTCAGAGATAACAATTTACTTAATAAACCTATAGCCTGATGAGGATTTCGACCTTTTCTAAACCCAAAACTATTATTATCTGCGTGAACATCGATAATCGGTTCAGTAACTTGAATAAACAGTGTTTGTATTATCCGATCTTTTATTGTAGGAATTCCTAAAGGTCGTTTATAGTTTTTACTTTTTTGAATATATACCATAAGAGTTAAGTCTGCTTTATAATGTTTTAAATTGCTATACTTCATTATTTCTAAGTAGTCAAACAAATTTTTACGTTTTAACTTTAAGTTGTCTACACCTGGTGTAAGATTACCAGAAGATCTGTAAACAGTCTCAATTGCAAAAACTCTTAGATCTAATTTTGCCAACCACTCATCAACCTGTCGTATAACTATTGTTGAACGGAATCCGTACTGATTAGAGAGCATAGAAAGATACTTTTGTCGTTTTTTAACAAGAGTTCGTATTTCTTTGTTAAATTTTAACATTGGCCAAGTACCATCTTCAATACTTTTTATAAGTAATGGTGTTAAGTATTCACTTTCACATAGAATCTCCTTCTTAAAAGAATTAAGATCTCCTTGACTCTCCATTATCTTATTTCTAACATCTTGTCTGCTAGCTGTCGACAACATTTTGTTATTTATGCTAGCATCTATCTTAGTAAAACCATTATACACTTGAGATGAATAACGTCTTTTTGAAAAAGAACTTACTAATAATATGGCTCTATTATTAGGTGATTTATTAAGTACGCACTTACTCTGTATTCGTTGCCTTAATGAAAGATTATGAGTTCTCACGTGGTCCGCCCCTTGATCTAATACTCTTATCTTGCCAAGTAGATTTTCCCTACATAACGGCACAGTTATATAGTACTTCAACATCCTATTTAGGGGGTCATACCTTAATATTTTCTTGTACAGTTCAGAAAATAACCGTTCATGTAATCTTTGACTCTTCATATTCTTAACTAAAATGTTATTTTTTTTAGTTGCAACTTGTATTTGCTTAACTAGTCTCATCCTAAATCTGGACTTAAAGAGACTCAATTACAGAGCGTTACGCCGCCCATGACCAAAAAACCAAAATAAGTGTTGGTAAAGTACCGGATCTCCTCCACCTGCAGGATCAAAAAAAGAAGTATTAAAATTACGGTCAGTTAGCAGCATGGTAATTGCTCCTGCTAGTACAGGTAATGAAAGTAATAACAAAAATGCTGTAATAAAAATTGCCCAAACAAATAATGGTAAGTTATGGAAAGCAAGATTTTTTGTTCTCATATTCGTAATTGTAGTTATAAAATTAATAGCTCCTAGAATAGATGACGCTCCCGATAAATGAAGACTAAAAATTGCTAAATCAACAGATCCTCCAGAGTGAGCTGTTATACTTGATAATGGCGGATAAACAGTCCAACCAGTACCTACCCCAGATTCACATAGAATAGATTCTATTAATAATAACAATGATGGAGGTAGAAGCCAAAAACTAATATTATTCATTCGAGGAAAAGCCATGTCAGGCGCTCCAATCATTAAAGGAACAAACCAGTTTCCAAATCCTCCGATTAAAATAGGCATTACCACAAAAAAAACCATTACTAATGCGTGACCTGTAACAATAACATTATACAAGTGATAATTATACTCTAAATAACTAGAATTAGGCTGAGCTAAGGTAAATCTAATATACAAAGATAACGCAGTTCCAGCAAAACCAGAAATAGTACCAAAGATTAAATATAAAGTTCCAATGTCTTTATGATTCGTAGAGAAAATCCAACGAGATATGAAAGAATAAAAGTTTAAACTATTTACTTGCAAAATTAAGATTTAATAAATTTTTTACCAAGATGCTTTGCTTAACCCAGGTATTTTTTTACTTCTAGCTAGCTTTAAAAAAACAATTCTTGAAAATTTAGTAAATTTAGTAAATTTTTTTTTGTTTATAGTATTTATACATCTATTAGATATGAATACCTTTGAAGTTTTTTTATCCATTTTATGAAAACTATTTAAGGCATGAAATCTTATTAGGTTAGTTAAATTTAAATTATGTATAAGTACTTTTAGTATAAAAGTTTTTTTTTCAATATCCTGAACTTTTTTTCTATTTTTTTTATCCTTCTCTAAAAGTTTTTTCATTATTTAAAAGTCTGCCATGGTGAAGGAAAATCAAAAGTTCTATATTCTTGACAAAGTTCAATTTGCCCATAAACCACACGATGTTTTATACTATGATAACGTGACTCATAAAAACCACTTAAAGGAAAATCTTTTCGAAGAGGATATCCTTCAAACCCATAGTCTGTTAAAATTCTTACTAAGTTAGAATGGTTGTTAAAAAAAACACCGAACATATCCCAAATCTCACATTCCCACCAGTTAGCACTAGTAAAAATTTTCTCTACAGAACTAATCGGAATAAGTTCATTTGCGTAGCATTTCACACGAACACGTGTGTTAAAGTGTAAACTTAATAATTCATAAACTACAAGAAATCTATATGCTTTTTCAGGATAATCAATTCCTGAAATACAAGTTAACATTTTAAATTGGTATTTAAAATGATTTTTTAATAAAAGTAAAGCTTTGGTTAATACATTAGTTTTAATTACAAAACAAAGTTCTTTGTTGAAAATTTCTACTTTTATAAAAGGGAATATTTTTAAAATTGTCATTGATAATATCGAAAATATAGGTTATTTTAGAATTTTAAATACTTTGCTTTAAAACTTGTAAAATTTTTTGTATTAGTAAGAATTTTCTTACACAAAAGGAACGTTGTATGATCTTTGCTATAAATTTCTCTTTTATAAAATTGTTTTGAAAGAGTTTCACTCATAATTAAACTGCCGTTTGCAAAGATTTGAATATTTTTTCTTATAACACCCATTTTATATAAAAATTCTTAGAAATTATCTATCAACTTCTCCAAATACAATATCCTGTGTTCCTATAATCGTAACAACATCAGCTATCATATGACCCTGTGACATATGGTTTAAGGCTTGTAAATGATTAAAGCCTGGAGCTTTTATTTTACATCGATAAGGTTTATTACTATTATTTGAAATCAAATAAACACCAAATTCTCCTTTAGGAGCTTCAGTACCAATATAAGTTTCATTCGCAGGTATATTAACACCATTAGTATAATTTTTAAAATGATGAATTAAAGCTTCCATTGATTTTTTTGTATTGATTCTAGAAGGTGGTGTTATTTTCATATCATTATTTTTAATAAGACCATTTGGAATTTTATTCAAGCATTCTTCAATAATTCGTATAGATTGCTTCATTTCTAACAATCTTACTAGATAGCGATCATAGCAATCTCCATGATTACCTACTACAATATTAAAATTTAATTCATTATATATTTCATAAGGTTGACTTTTTCTTAAATCCCACTGAATACCCGATCCTCGCAACATTACGCCACTAAAACCAAGGTCTAACGAATCCTTCGCTGTTACTACACCTATACCAATCAATCTTTCTTTCCAAATTCTGTTTTCAGATAACATCTCTTCTATTTCAATTACTTTATTGTTAAATAATTTTAGAAAAATATAAATATCAGATAATAACCCTTTTGGTATATCTGTATGCACTCCTCCTGGTCTAAAATAAGCAGCATGCATTCTAGCACCTGAAACACGTTCATAAAATTCCATGAGTTTTTCTCGTTCTTCAAATGCCCACAACATTGGTGTCATTGCTCCAACGTCCATAGCATGACAACCAATAGCTAATAAATGATTTAAAATTCTTGTAATTTCAGCGAAAATAACTCTAATATATTTTGCTCTTATTGGAATACTGCAATTTAATAATTTTTCTACAGCTAAACAATAAGAGTGTTCCTGAGCTAACATAGATACATAATCTAATCGATCAAAATATGGCAAAGCTTGAACATAATTTTTGTATTCGATTAACTTTTCAGTACCTCGGTGTAATAATCCTATGTGCGGAGTTGCTTTTATAACAGTTTCTCCAGATAACTCTAAAACTAATCTAAGAACTCCATGAGCTGCTGGGTGTTGCGGTCCGAAATTTAAAGTAAAGTTTTTAATTTTTTTAATTAGATCTTTTTTTTTTAACATCAAAATAAATTGTAAAAATAAACAGATTTTAACTGGGAAATTTTTAAGGAAATTCGCAAATGAAACATTTAACTGAAAAACGAAATAAAAATATCTCACAGTTCAAAAATTATAATTAACACATAATAAAAATTCGTTTTTCATCTCATTTTTTATTCCTGAATACCCCCTTAAACCTATCGAAATAACCCTTGTGGAATAAGGTTTAAATTAGTGGGTGTATTACATCCTTACTACCCCCTTAGTACGACAAAACTCATCGAAATAACCCTT
>JFJP01038318.1_pt1 | contig 19029 bp, 13 predicted proteins | sample 431651 | NCBI WGS metagenome assembly JFJP01 (sample SAMN02602958, study PRJNA72255) | Microbial mat metagenome, whole genome shotgun sequencing project. | biome: fresh water; feature: sink hole; material: water; isolation source: purple microbial (photo- and chemosynthetic) mats found in...
ATGAGTTCCGTAATAATACTATTGTAGACATCCATTCATTGATCAGTGAGTCTGAGTCTGATTCCATCGTATTCACAGAGATCTTGTTCTGCAAAGAGAGTAACTTTTTCTTCTCGATTTGGGACTAAAATAGTGGTGATAGTATTGTTGTGTGATGGTGTGGTATGGAGATAGGATGGTTTTTCTTTTTTGTCTTTTTCTCTCTGAAGATGTACGTGTGTAGTAGTACGTTTTTCTCACAATTGTACGCCTTCCATCGTCCTCATACCCATGAGAAATTTCTCTTTGAGATACTCAGTCTCAGTCAGGAGTTCGGTTTTTTTGTCATCTATCCAGTCTCATGCAATGAATCTTTTGAGATCAGGAACGATACTAAAATGAACTGATTGCGGATTACGAATTACGGATTGGTCGTTGATGAGATTATTCGTAATTCGTAATTCGTAATTCTTAAATGATAAATGAGAAGTAGCTCCTGTTCCTAGTCCAAGTCGCTCATCCATCGCTCGATAGATACGATTGTGGATGCTATTGACTCACGACTTAGAATAGTTTGATATCTCGTATCTCTGATATCCTGCATCGAGGATGATATTTTTGAGAAGTTCAAACTCTTCGTACACGTCATCATCCGTACCGTACTTTTTCAGTCAGAATCCTGCTTTTTCATAATTATGATTCGCGATCTGCTGATTGTACCAGATGGATCATTCAAATAATTCGAGCGTATAGAGAGAAAAACTATCAGCAAATCCGCTCTCGACAAATCTTTGAAAAAAATCTAATCTGACTGGATCTCGGAGTTGGAGATCACCTTTGCGTGTTTGGTTAAATTTTCCAAATGCGATAAAATCGAAATTGAAGACGTTATGTTCCATCTTGATATGAGTGAGTTTGCGTAAGAAATCTACACACGACTGAAAATTGTACTGTCTCCCAGATTCTTCCAATACTTCGTTATCAAAACTTTGAATCCCAATACTAAATCTGACTCTATGGAAATGTTTGTATCTATTTGAAATTGTAGAGATGAGATCAAGCATCTGATCGACTGGTTCTGGATTGATCTCGATACTCAGTTCTTCGAGATAGTCGAGATTTCGTACTGATGCGATATGATCGATGAGCTTGATCATCTCATCACTTCCGATGATGCTGGGTGTTCATCCACCAAAGTAGAGGGTGCGGATTTCTTGCTCTCATAATTTATCTTGCATGTCGTCTATCTGGCGATGAAGAGCAGAGAGATACGTTATTATGATAGGCTTCAAGCCTCAAGTCCCAAGCTCCAAGTTTTTATTATCGCTTGCTGCTTGCTGCTCCTGCCTGCCGGTAGGCAAGGTGTTGCTTATTGCCTCTAATGGTATCACATTAAAACTACAATATCAGCACTTATGATGACAGAATGGTATATGGATATAGAGGGAAAGCATAGGGGAAGTGAGAAATTTTAAATCTTGAATTATAAATAGTATAGGTATTTAGTGAGGTATGTGGCTTTAGTCTTCATCAACTTCTACTTGTTCTGCAAGGCGGTGTTTGATCCTGTCTTTTACTCAAAAAAAGATGTGTTGATTTGATTAGAGGTAAAAATTATATATCATCCAATATTTTCTTTAATTTTTCTGGTTCAGGAAGATTATTCTTAAATTCTTGCGACAATGCTTTGGTATCAAATCTATATTCACTGACCGCAAGTGGTGTTTTCATTCATTCAAAGGATATTTCTACAGTTGTTGATTTTTTTTCTTTGCAAAGCAACAGTCCAATCGTACTATTATCGTCTTTTATTTTTAAAAATCTATTGACAGCATTGACATAAAAATTCAATTTGCCTGCATATTCTGGTTTAAATTCTCATATTTTCAACTCAACCACAATATAGCATTTCAGCTTTGTATGGTAAAACAAAAGATCCAGAAAATAGCTATCACCATCTACAATAATTTCAAATTGATTTCACATATAAGCAAATCCAAGCCCAAGTTCCATCAGAAAATCTTTCAACTTTCCCAACAAACTTGTTTCTAATTCTCTTTCAGAATACTTCTTTCCTAGTGTGAGAAAATCAAATAAGTATTGTTCTTTGAGTATGTTGTATGTCTTTTCATCGATAGTTGCCTCTTCAATCAGTGCGAAGTTATTGTCTTTGTGTATTGTGATATACCTTTCATATTCTTTACTGTCTATTTTATTCATCAAAACTCTTTTGCTACAAGCTTGTTTGCTACACAATTTGAGATAAAACTCCCTTTCAAAGTCATCTTTGCATTTATCCAAAATAACTACATGATTACTTCGTGAAATTTCTCCAACCAGTGGCTGGATTTTTTGATTTCCATTGTATGTTAGATAAAACTTTTTCATATATCGTAGATTTTGACTAGAAAATCATTTCATATCAGGGACATCATTTTGTAAATCTTTTGAAAGTTTTTCAACTATAGAACTTCCTCGTCAAGATGCTGTTTGCTCTTCAATATGTTTTCATATATTCCAATACAACTCCAAAAGTGAAGTATTGATCTGTTTCCCAAGATTGTACTGTTTTTGTGTTATTTCCTGTTTGATAGAAAATAATAGTTGTTTATAAGTTTCTTCTGATATTATTTTTGTGTCCATTGGTGTTGTATGAAAAATAAAATCTGACTGCCAATCTACGTTTATAATCTATGGTCTATGATAGTGTCTTCTTTGAAAGTGTTATGTAGTGCCATACTGATTTTTCCTTTATTGAAACTACAATATCAGCACTTATGATGACAGAATGGTATATGGATATAGAGGGAAAGCATAGATATAATTATCAATTATGAATTAGAAATTAGCAATTAGCAATTAGCAATCTCTTTATACAGATAAAAGAGGAGTGATGCAATGGGAAAATTATATCATTAAAAATTTATAAGTCATGATAAGTCAATAAATAATCTCTTGCTTTTTTTTTATGTCTTTCGTATAGTCTATCTTGCATGCAAAATTTCTTTCAAAAAAAACTTGTTAAATGAAAACAAAATCTTTACAAAAGAGTTTTATGATCTACTCACCAAAAAGATCTTTAATAATTAAATTATAATATTATGAAAAAAAATGTTTTTTTCTTAGCGATGGTATTCATCGCAAGTGCAATGTTGTTTTTGACAGGGTGTCAAAATGACGAAACGGCAACTGTTGAACAAGTTCAACAAATTGATCCTAGAGTATTAAAACTCTCATCTGATCCTATTATTCAGAAAGAACTTATCTTTATGAAAGAAAAAATGGGATACAATCTTTCTAAAATATCCGTAGGGACAGGAACAGGGCAATTGAGTGACTATTACATGTTAGAGGAAGGATGGGATGGAATGCTTATTCCTAGAACTGAAATTCAAGAATCTATGAAACGCCATGCACAAGAATCAAATCTTGGAGCTAGTGCTCGACATAGAGTATACTCTATTATGGCTACTGTAGGAGCAAAAAACATCAGAATAATATCTGGTGTTCCATCTGTCTGGAGTACAGCAGTAGGTTCTGCTCGTACAGAATGGAATAATTTAGGTAAAAAACTTACCTTTAATAGTCCTGTAAATAGCAAAACTACTACTGCAAAGACAGTTAATGTTACTTATCAGTCACTTGTAGCACTTCGCGGTATAAGTGCAGAGAGTAGTAAAACAATAGTTGCTGCTACGACCTATCCTGACTCTTCTAGTGGGATAGGAGAAAATCTTGTAATTAATACTGATTATAAAGGGACATTGACGGTAAGTCAACGAAAGCTTATAATTGCTCATGAACTAGCACATGCTATAGGATTTAGACATACTGATAGTTATGATGGTTTGGCATTAACGACTACTAACTATGTATGCTCAAACTCATTAGATGTCTCATCAGTATGGAAAGCAGGCACTGATCCAGTTCCTTCATGGAGTAACTTTTCTATCTGTGATAAGGATGCTTTTGATTGGTATTATTGAAATTCATTAGCTTAAATTAAATTTTTGAAAGAAATTTAAACATGCGATTGAGATAGTTGTTATACAGCTATCTCTTTTTTAATATCTAATGTTTACAATATCCCTTTAATCTTGCCAGTAATTCTCTTTCTTACTTCTGCGTCAGTACTAAGTGAGAGAGCAGTGATAAATATTTTTTATAAGATAATATCTCTTTTATTGTTGTTGCAAAGAGTATAATAACTCTTTATATACTATTTTTTCTTGTAGAAAAGAATCTAATAATCCAAAGTGTTTCTCAGGGTTCCCCCATCAGTATCTTTTATCTTCAAAGTCTATAATATTCCATAAAAACAGAGGAATGTTTTCTTGTTGTAGACGATTAAAAAGATGATGATAGATAGAGGATTGTTCTTTTGCTGATAATTTTGTCCATTTGTCTGATATTCCAAATTCAGTGACCCGTAGTGGTTTATGCTTGATACTTTCATGATTATCACGAAATGATGTAATATAATCTATGGTTATACTGATCATATCGGATACAGATTTATTTCATATATAGCATGACATATTATAAGGATGAATCGCGTATATATTTATATAATCATCAATATTATTATCTAAACATTTTTGTAAAAAAGACTTATCATAAGAGGGAAGAAATCGTTGTGCGTGATCATAAAATATTCATCATATAACAATCATAGCATGAGGTTGGATATTTTTGATAGTATCGCTCATGACTTTTACTAATGATACATAATCTTTTGCATTTGGTTGTGTTATCCAAAATCTCATCGTATTAGGTTCATTCCGTAATTGTCGATGTGTAATATAATCTTTATATCATCATACTTTCCTTTCTACAAAAGAAAGAAATAAATCTGTAGTATATAGTATAGGTGTAAAATATAATTTTGGAAATATAAGATTCGTAAGATTACCAGGTATAATACCTCATATCATTCATAATATTTTGATATTATATTTTGAAAATTGTTTGATAGCATATCATTCTACTTCATTTTCTTCTTTTCTGAAAAAATCAAACTCCCATCTTACTCGTTCTGCTCAAATTTCTCTATATTTGCTGACAATAATATCAATCTCATCTTTGGTATAGGTATATAATGAACAATTTATTCAAAATCCATACTGAGAAATACTAATATAATAAATAAAAATTTATAATATTCCTTTAATCTTAGCAGTTATTTTTTTTCTCACTTCTGGGTCAGTACTGAGTGAGAGAGCAGTGATAAAAGCTTTTTGTGCTTCAGTAGTGGTTCATTTTTTGAAATAATATTCTCCTAAGAGATAATAGATATATGATCTTGGAAAGGTTTTAATAATACTTTTGAGATACGTATCAGAATGACTATTGAGGCGTAAATTCACATCCTTTGCTAATTTACCGATTTGACAAATGATAGGATCAAATGATTGATTGGTACATCTTTCGATATACAGATCAAGCAGTGAATTATCTTTCGCTAAGATATCATATGATTTCCCATACATATAAGGGATAAAGACAGTATTTTCCCATATCAACATCATATCAGAATTATTTACATCTGCTTGTCAGAGAAGATATTTCATTTGTTTTGCTGTATTAGTATAATCTTTGATCGCGATATACGACAGGATTTTATACCTGATAGTGTCACTGACGATCTTATTGGTTGGGATCTGATTGAGGTAGAGGATTGCATCAGGATATTTTTCTAACCAATACGAACATACTCCAGCAAAAAATTGATAATTGTGAATATTCTTATTATCGTTACTAATCAGTTGTAAAAAATAAGATTGTGCCTGACTCCATTCGTGTAAGATCATGTGACTGTAGGCAAGGATCTGCTGTGGAAGTATGTAGTTTGGATATTGTACCAAGATATTTAATGATAGTTGTTGAGCCAGATAGGGATATCCATATTGAAATAATGATAAGGTGATGATTCCATCCGTATAATATACTGGTATATCATGTCCTTGAGTAGTTTTTTGTGCTTTAATACGAATATCATTGACGACATTTTTGATCTCAGAAGTACTATTGTTATCAAAAGTTGGCAGATTGACGATAAAATTTGTAGTATCTCATTTGATAAGAAGTAGAAGAGCTTTGTACCATTGTGTCTCTTGTTGAGAGATAAGATTGTTAGCAGAAAATTCTCCTATCGTATTTTCTATAAGCGTGAGATTTTGGGTTTTTGTGTTGATAAGTTCACTATTGAGAAAGATACGTAAGACAAGATGAGGATTCATAGTCTTGATAGTAACACTATCAAGTTTCTGAAGTTCTTTGTATGCTTGTTTATAATTAAATTCTTTCGTAAGTCTTGTAATATATTGTATTCACAATTCTGGATCCTTATCTTTGTAATATTGTTGTTGTAATTCTTGTGTCGATATGAGAGATCCACTGAGATCTTGATTGTGAATACTGGATATAATATCATTGAGTGACATTCTATCTGTACTCTCGAGACTTCCATTTCCGGTCAGATTATTTTCTTGTGATAAAAAATTATTAATTTCCTCATTTTCAGATATATCCTCATCTTCAGATTGTCCCATAAGACTTGCTCGTCGATGAGATATGTTACTTATTCATGCTATATTGAGTTGAGATGCTGATCATACCTGAAGATGTATAAAATTTTGAAAGGTAAAAACAATTCGTATCACGAGGAGAATAAGATGGCTAAGGTAGAGCAAGCGACGTAATTTCATACTACAAAAAGAGGTACAAATAGTAGTCTACTATATTCATATACTAGTACAAAATCAAATGATCATCATATATTGTCATTGACTTTCGGATATTAAAACATTAAGAATATTAAAATATTAAGACATTAAAATGCCGTATTGTAAATTTAAAACTTATAACTTCCGAAATGACACATCTCTGTCTCTGATCAATAAAATGATCGCACTTGATTTTCAATACTGAAAAATACCAAGAACGTCTGACACAACATCCAGCTACAGATGATGGATTTGTCCATGTAGTGTGATGAATTGTGAAAGATGGTTCATGAAAAATATATCTTCATCATCATGCCAAGCTCAATGAATTTATGTTGCCATGAGGGAAAGTAGAATGGTGAGAATCTTTTGAAGAGGCTCTGAAAAGAGAACTTCATGAAGAATTGTCTATTGAAGTGAAAAAATCTCATCATCTCTCTTCCATCAAATATATTGCATGATGATCAAAACGATGTTTTCATATGTTTATGATCGATGATTATTCAAATATTCCTCTCAATAATGAGAGTGATAAATATGATCAGTATCGAGCTGAAATTATAGATTCTGACAACGAACTGGGGTTTGCAGTGAATATTAAAGGCACGATTACGGATGATGTACAGGATATTATGCATAGTTTTTTAGATATGTATCATCTCTATACGATTATACCACAGATACATGACGACATACTTATACAATCTCGTTATGCTGAATATGATCAGTCTCTCATAGATCTGTCACAACACTATTATCTCTATCTTGATCAAGAAAAGAAGGAGTATTATTTTGATATTGTATAATAAATTGTTCAAAATTATGTTTAAATTTTTTTATAATAGGATCTGATGGATTTATGAGAGGGTATTGTTTTTCTTTAGTGATATAATTATTGTATCTACTAATAAATTCCTTAAAAGCTGTTTGAAAATATTGATTATAAGTAAATATTCATTGATGTGTATATCATTGAATTTTTCTTTTATTTTTGTGTTTTTTCTGAGATGTTGTAAAATCTATGCCAATAATCTGATCTCATGATACTAAAATCAAATCTACTCATTTTTGATCTTCTCAAAGTGTAGGATAATAGATATGATAAGTTTGGTTATTGATAGAGATGATATTTGAATCATTGTGTCAAAAGATTTGAGTTAAAAATTCACAAAAATAAATATTATAGAGACTATTGTACCATAATGATCAGAAATAATTTTTTTGCGGTATGACTTTGCTTTGTGGTATGGTTTCTGTTGAAGGGATGAATTTTTGCACGAGAGAATTGAGCTTTTGATTTTCAATAGTAGATAACTCTTCTATCTCTTTGTTGAGTTCTTCGATGAATTTATATTTTGTATTTTTGATTCAATCAAAATGATACTGTTGTATTTGTGGATTACACAATAAACCAAAAAGCATCTTCTCAGTATTTTCACATTGTTTTGGTGTGTTATAATGAGGATTTATTGCAACATAATGTATAAGAGAAGTGAGACATCATTTTATTTCATCTTGTGCTCATGTTGTATGTATTGTGGGTCATGGTGTTTCTGATTCTCACGGGAGTGTGGTAAAATCTTTAGGTACATAGAGAGATGGTGGTAAGAGAAAATATGACAATATATAGGTTTTTACCATCGTGATAAAATCTTGAAGTTGTGATACAGTGACATCTGATTCATTACAAGATTGAGAAATTTCTGGTTGTAATGTCTGTGAGATATTCATTTTTGGAAAAAAATTTCACAAAGGTTGTGTAGCTGATACGTCATATTTATTTTCTTGAAACTGTGTATGTATTCTGGGTTGTCATTTTCATAGAGTGTTTTTATGTATCTTATTGTTGAGAGTTCATGGTCTCTGTTCTTTTTGTTGTAAGATATTGTACATAGCAGTACTACGACTTCATTTGAATCATCATAAAGATTCCGAATGCTCACGCTTTCGTTGTTTATATTTAAATACATTTTTATCATAATCACAGTTTTTCATCATTACTTATAATGAATTATATATATAATGTCAATATAAATATTATCTATTTTATATTTGGTGTATAAAAGATGAGTATAGGTTAATTTTTCTTGCAAAATAAGATTATCTGATTATACTTACGATGATATTTATCTTATTATTATTACGCTATTATGGCTAAGAATAACACAAACAAACCTACAACCAATCCTGAATGAACACCTCGTCAGGAAAACGATGCTTTTTCTGCTTTGTATTCTAGTGAGATAGTGAAAGCTTTTTCTGACAAGATGGAGAAAAAAAACTCATCATTTCTTAGTGTAGCGAGCAAAGAAAAGACCATCCAAGAATTTGAAAAATTTGTTAAAGAAGAATATGATGATAACATCTTACAAGCTCTCAAAGATGGAAAAATAAAAGGTGAATCGATAGACATAGAGCTGAATAAGATAGCAGACAAATGATTTACGTTGGATGATCTGCTTTCACCGACCAAATCCACTGTGATCAAAAATAAACTCTGACATATGACTTCAGAATCAGATGCGATCAGTCATGGTATAGTACAATGTCATAAACAACGATCAAATCTTACTTCAGATACCAAAGATGCTTTAAAATTTGATGATTTTCTCCGTGAGGTCGGATATCAATCCAAGACAGATCCAGAAGGGAATATGATATCGGTATCTCCCTGACCAAAAGGTAAAAAACAATCGCTTTCATCGATTCATACGGTATGGAAAGATTTTGTACGTAATAAGATCCATGATACCGAAAACATTACACTGTATACAGACATGATGAGTTTTGATCATTTTGATCCGACGGAGAAAGTAGCGAGTATATCAGCAGTACGTGGACTACATCATCAGATCTCACAGATCTCAAAATGAAACAAATCCAAAGAAGACACACTGATGGATATCTTTACGGATATCTTTGGTCCTGATGCGTTGTACAATCCGATAGGTGCTTCTACTTCATGGACCTCTATAGAGTGATTGGAACGTCATATTGCAGATTTTTTTAGACAGATTGCAAGTTCTGGTGTGATCACCAAAAAAGATATCGAACAACTCAAAAATCTCTCCGTATCGACAAAATCGTGTGCATTGATCGGTGAAAAGACAGGAGATCTCCCGAGATGAGTCTATGACGAACAACTCAAAAACAAGAGATTTTCAGAACTGTCTGATCAGATGAAACAGATGGTCAATACCTTCGCTCAAGTCGATCTGGTCAATAACGTCTCAGACGTTATCGAAAGTGTGAATACCGAGATAGAACATTATGGTCGTGTCTTTGATATCCCTGGTAATATGGCGAGTTTTTTTGATCAATTTGGGTCACCGAGCGCGATGGAGATCGATAAAAACTCTCATGAATACAAACTTCATGAAGCAGAATATAAGCGTAAAAACAAAGAACTTTATAATTTTATTGCTTTACAAAAAGATAAACTCGACTCTGATGCGTGATTGCAATCACAGAGAGAAACTCTCGAACAGGAAGTACAAGAGTTGCAACTCAAAATCAATCCTCATGGAGCATATCTGTCTTTCAAACAACAAAAAGAACGTATCAAAGATCAACTTTGAGACACTACTGATCCAGTAGAAAAACAAAAACTTATCAAACAACTCGCAGACATTGATCTCCAGATGACCCAAGCAAAACAGACTACGCAAGTATCTACACGAGATCAGTACTTTGATCATATCGCAGATCAAGTCGATACATCGATTGAAGTCGTAGGATCGTGAGTAGTGCACGGTGCACAGGTCAGACAGATATTGCAAAAGCTGAAAGATAGTAATCGAGATATCAGTAAGTTATCTTATCCAGATGAACAAAATATCTTGATGCAAGCATCGATCAATATCCAGTTGATGAAAGTCAAAGAGAGCGATATCACGACGACTATCGGATATGGATTTCAAGAATATGCAGCGTTTGTATCAGGATTGTATGATTTGCGTATTCCATCGCAGTCGATCATTATGACCAAAGATCAAGAACCCATCACGCTCGATTTCACTTCCAAAAAGTTTGTCGGGAAACCACTCGAACGACACAATGTCGATGTGGCTGATGTGAGTGATCTGAGTAATATCCGTGTAGAATTTGAACTAGATCTCAATAACAATCCTGATGCAGAAGAATTTGTCCGTATCATGACTGGTGGAGATACAAGTAAGTTGATAGAAGATTTTTTGCCATGAGCCAAAGGCAAAGATTTTCCCAAGACGATCACTGATAGCTCATTTGTACAGATGGTAGATAAAGATGGTGTGCTGCATGAGTGATATCTCTCTCGTTATGAGTTTCCTGATGATGAAGATACTCATGAGCGTCCAGAATGATCGTCTCCACAGGCTGAAAATAGTACCTATATCCTCTATAGTGAACCAGCAGATACCCTGAGTACCACCAGAGAAGTCAAGACTCGATGAGAAAAAGATGAGCATGGCAAAAAGAAACCCGTCTATATCAATCTCGACAATATCGATGAATGGCAATCGGTAGAGATAAAAGATAAAAAAGTAAGACTTTCTGACCAACATCTCAAAGCCCTGACTCTGGGTCATATGGTGGCTGGACAGACGACGAAAAAAGACCTCCTCACTCCACAAAATCCAGAAATAGCAAAAGCGATAGCACAAGCTGATGCGAAGTATTCGTCAGAGTTAACCAAAGATAATCGTGATACCCACAATGATACTGATAAGGACTGAGATGATCTCTCTGCGACGTCGGATACGTCAGAATCAAGCGCTTTTCTCTCGCAACGAAATATGCTCGTCGGTGGAGCAGACAAAAAGATTCCGTGTACAGTATGAGCACGTTTTGCTGTAGAACCTCCAGAACAATCTGTCAAATCTGTACCATCAGCACCACAACTCCTCAGTGCAATAGTGAAAGAAGTAAAAAGAGATCCTGTGACTGGTGATATAGTAGCATGTACGTTTTGATTTGAGACACTCTCTCGTGGTGGTACCTGTACGATCAAAGACGTGACACTCACAGGTTCACAATTGTCCAATCTTAAAGAAGTGTTTAGCTCTGTCACTTACTTGGACAATATCAAGACAGATCCGCAAGATTATACTGCGACAATCGCTAGATTACAATCATCATATTCTGACAAGAAAAAATATAATCGAAGTATCTTCTCAGATCTGACCTATGATGGTAAGGAGTTTCTCAAATGAAAAGAAAAAATTACGAAATTTGTCGCAGCGAAGGCGACGGGAGATGCTTATTCAAAGTGATTTGAAAAATATGATGTAGAGTATACGATCAAAAAAGTAGGAGATAAGTACCAGATTACTTCTTCTCCGTATGCTGCTGATATCACTGAAAAAAAATGAGAAGAAACTATAGCCAAAAAAGAAAACATTACCTTTGATACAACGACTGATCTGGCTGGTATGTTGTTGATATTGGCTGGGAAGAAATTGAAACCGTATACTCAAAAAGAACATGAAACCTATAGTATGTCACACCCTAGCGATGGAATCGTACCAGAAAAGCGTAGTCATATACGATCATTGAATACTATACGATCGGTACTCAAATGATGATGATCTAAAATCGTAGAAGCACGACAGAAAAAACTCAAAGAATCTGGAGAAGATGAACTTAAATATGTGTTGTTTAATGAGATCAATATCTATCGTAAACTTCAAAATAACTTTTGATGATTTTTAGAGATGTTTGATATGGATATATTTGATGATCTGGCAGATGAGGCAGAAGCAAATTCTATGAATGAATGATTTAAAAAAGTAGAATCTCAATATAATCAACTTAGAAAATTTCATAAAGGATATAATTATGGAGGTATGCTTGATGGCACTAGTGGGAAACCTGAAGATATATGAACAAAAGTAAATGGTGGATGAACGATGTGTCTAGATAATATAGAAGATGCATATAAAAAGTACTATGCTCTAGGTAAACCAGTTCCTTATAAAGATCGTTGTAAAGTAGCATGATCGTTATGGTATATGATAGAGACATATAAGTCATGATATGCTTGAGGATTGGCTGCATACCCAAAGGGAACCTATGTCAAGCTTATGTTTTGAGCAGAGGCGTATAAAGTTTTTGAAGAAAAATATAACAAAAAGAAAGCTGAATTAGATGAAGCAAAATGAAAAACTCCAAATCAAATACAAGAACAACTCATGATGTTTGAATATAATTTTATAGTAGATAATATCTCATGAGGTGCTTTGCAAGATGAAAGAGTGCGTGATTTGGGTGGTGAGGGTTCATGAAATGGATCAGTAAATCCTCATGCATGGTACTTTCAACGTATGTATGGACGTGAATATGGAAATAAGATTAGAGGTACTTTACCAGGCATGAAAGTGGTGTCGACAGACTTATCAAATGAAAAAGTAAAACAATTGGTAGATGGTGGAAATTTTGAGCATATCTATCTAGAGTATTATGATCATATCGAAAAATGAAGAATAGAAGAAGCTATACGAGAACTCACGGCTATGGGAGCTCTTGCCACTACAAAGGATCAAGCAAATGAAGTATTTGTCGCAATGATGACAGGTATGCTAAATTGAGGTCTCATACATGGTGTAGGTAAAGATACGAGAGAATGATTAAAAATTGTATTTAGAAATAATGGGATTCCATTTCCTCATTGGATAGAAAAACCTGATGGGGCAAGGAAAATCATGGAGATGTTACGTCTTGCTACTGCAGATATGGAAGGTAACTCTTTTGATGAAAAATTTAAATGATTTGATTGTTTAAGTGCAACCTCATTTGATTTGTGAAACAAACCTAATATGAAAAATTTTCCAAAAGAATTTGCAAAAGAGTGGTTGAAAGAATGAACGGTAAGGGATAGAGTAGTATCTTTTCTCCATATGGATAATATTCATGATAATACTGATGATAATCTCATTAAAGTCTGGAAATCTGATGTACAGAATTTACCTGTTGTCTTTGGTAAGAAGATAACGCCTGCACAAAAAGAAGCCGTAGATGATATGATGAAAGAATTATATTTTAATACTGATAGATGAGCAAAAATTGACAATTATAATTATGCACCATGATTTCATCATACTCGTACTATGATAGAAAATTTTACAAAATCTGTGGTCAATAAGACAAATGCAGGATCATTTGAAGATGGTATTTGAGATCATGCAGAGACATACTATGACAATCTTATTGAACAAGCACCATCAAATCAATTGCTTACTTCAGATAAGAAATATAAACTCTCAAGTCATGTAGATGAATTCTTTAGAACTTTTTGAGGTTTGTGAGGTAGTGGAGGAGGATTGGAATATACCAGAGAAAATATAGAACAATTTTATACCTATGTTCGCAAAGCACAAGAACAATCTACGGAATCTGATAAAAGACGTCTGATTTGGTTTCCTATATTAGAAAAGATATATAATAACGGTGCTATACCTCCACAAATAGAACAAGCCCTGACAAAATATTTGCAATTTTTTGAGACGAATCTTACCCTGTTTGATAAAGAGATGGCACGTATGCATAAAGTACCTAAAAATCTTGATGAAAATTTTGAATATGCATTTACCCAATCGATCGATGACTATAGGTATGTGTCTGATAAAGAACGAAGAGCATTGTGAGATGGTACGGCTCGTTCTACTATAGCAAATAAAGACAGAAGAGACTTAATAGTAAATATTAATGGTGTTATGGATGAAAAAAACACAGAACATCAGTGATTAAGAAAAAACGGTTGATATAATAGTAGAAAATTAGGTACGACGATAGATAAAAAAATAAAGTATCTCGCATGAGGAGTTTTTGGAGAAAGTACGATAGACAAGAATGATATAGCAGAGAGATTACACAATAATCTGATCGACGCTACCAACAAAGATACTATCGACCTTACTTCGATGAAAAAACCTCAAGCAAAAGCTCTTGACCTCAAACAATATAACAAAAAGAGATGAGAAGAGACTCCTGATGAAAAACAGAAAAGACTAGCTCGTGAAGCAGCACGTGAAGAGATAGAATCGAATTATCTCTAACCTCCCATCTTCATCATAAAATACTCATCTTTGTTCATAAAAGAGAAATCACAATGTGATACTGTCTGACCACTCGTCTGAGTGAGTGCTGCACATATTGCGTCATGATTCTCTTTTTTTGTAAGTATCATTTTTGCTAGTGGATTGAGGATGATGAGTTTTGCTGTAGTTCATTCGATGCTGATGAGTTCTGATTGTCCTTCAAGTAGGTTTTTGAGTGATGGAGAGAGGAGTGAAGCGAAATCAACATTCCTCACCCCATTTTCTTCGAGGCCTCACCCCAACTCTGTAGACCTCACCCTCGTTCCCTCTGCCTGTTCCAGGATTCATCCTATCAGAGAGGGATGACCGTCGCTATCGCGAGGCTCTTCTTTTCATACTTTTTCATTTGCTGAGATAGTTAAAGGACTAGAGCCCCTCTCCAGCAAAGGAGAGGGGTTGGGGTGAGGTTTGGCTATAGTGAGGTCTGTGGGATTTGGTTTGGTTTGACTGAGGTTTAATTGATAAAGAACCGTCTTATAAAGGAGAAGTGGATGAGGATACCATCTTGATTGTGAGAGTAATGTACTTGCTAATTTACTCATTTCACTATAAAATACAGAATCTTCGGTAAAATGATGATCTGCATATTGCATGAGTTGTTTTGGGAATATCGTGAGATCTACTCATTGTTCTGAGAGTTGAGTAATTTCTTGAATAAGTTTTTCAAAATCTTCTGAAGATTGAGTAGACTGATATGTTTTGATATGATCGAGAATATTTGTAATCATACTGTCTGATACTACTCACAAGAATTGACTGACACGTTCTCCTGTGACTTCCCCCATGACAGAGATCTGATCCAAGTATTTGACTGCATCTCTCATACATCCATCTGAAAGTCCAGCAATCATCTGCAATCCTTCATCAGTCGTTGATATGTTTTCTAATTGTGAAATATAATCGAGACGTCCCACGATCTGTCAGGCAGGTATTTTTTTGAAATTAAATACTTGACAACGAGAGACGATAGTGTCAGGAACTTTGGTGAGTTCTGTCGTCGCTAAGATAAACACCATCCATTCACTCGGTTCTTCCATCGTCTTGAGAAGTGCATTAAACGCACCTTTACTCAGCATATGGACTTCATCGATGATAGTGACCCTTTTTTTGAGCATAGTCGGACGATACATGAGTTTGTCGATGATCTCTTCTCTAATATTATCTACTCAGGTATGCGATGCAGCATCAATCTCCATGATATCCATAGTGGTTCCCTGTCCTATAGCTATACAATTTTCACAACTATTACAAGGATTTCCATCAGTGGTAGTGAGACAATTGATCGCTTTTGCAAAAAGTCTTGCGCTAGAAGTTTTCCCTGTTCCTCTGGGTCAGAAAAAAAGATAGTTTGCCTGACGCGTATGGTGTGCGACTTGATATTTGAGTATATGTGAGATATGATCTTGTCCGACGAGATCATCGAAGGTGGTTGAACGATATTTATTAGCAAGAGATTGGTTAGACATGGTTAGTAAAAGGGTTAGTAAAAGGGTTGGTAAAGGGGTTAGTAAAAGGGTTAGTAAAGGGGTTGGTAAAGGGGTTAGTAAAGGGGTTGGTAAAAGGGTTAGTAAAGGGGTTGGTAAAGGGGTTGGTAAAGGGGTTAGTAAAAGGGTTAGTAAAAGGGTTGGTAAAGTTCCATTTTAAAACCCATTTAAGACCTGTTTAAAACCCATTTAAGACCTATTTATAACCTCTTTAAATCTTGTTTATAACCTCTTTAATTCCCCTTTTGTACTTTCATGAAATTCGTAATCATTACATTGAGATTGAGAGACATTGCTTTTAATTTTTCATATCATTCTTCGTTGAAATATCAAAGCGAATATCATATATGTAACATACTCCTCACTTCAGAACAGGATCATTTTGCTATAACAAAGAATCTAGCTTTATCTTTTACAGTCTCTCTATCATTTCCTTCTGCGATGTTATTCATAATTGAAATAGAAGCTCTTTGTATTTGATCCTTAAATCCATAATCTTTTAAATTTTTGAGAATAGTATATATTTCTAGTGTTATTTTTTCTGCTTGCTTCCATATTATTAAATCTTCAAATCAAGCCATTTGATTGTTTTATAAATTATTAAAACATTATTTTCTCACTAATCTATATCAAAAACCCTTTATAATTTTTCTAAATCCTATTTACAACCCATTTAAAGCCTGTTTAAATCTTATTTAAGTCCCGTTTTCTATTCTTGATAATTGGTGATACTACCACAGAGTTCTACTTTTCATTGTTGTTCATTCTTTTGATATTCTACTTTACTACAGAAGCGATATTCTTTGGGAGTATTGTCTCCACAATCTTGGCCTCAATAAGAACCAAGTCAATTTTCGCAAGTAATCAGAGTTCCTCAGGGTGTATTACTATTCTTGAGATATAATCCGATACCAACAATAGCTCTATAAAATTTTCCAGCCGCATCAGGTGATACTTCTCATATAAAATCAACTGGTGCAAGCAATAATCATGGATTTCATATGATTGAATTGTTTAGATTTGGTAATGTTCATCCAGAAGCAAAGATAGGAACTTTGCCGTATGTAGTCGTGCTGGTACTAAGTCTATATAATGATAATCATCATTTCAATCGTTGTGCATTACTTCCTGTCTGGTTGTCTCTATTCAATCGGTTTTTGTCTTTTTCTCCTGACTGCCTCAACCAGTTTGTGTTTCTGCGAGTATAGACTCATTCCATACCTTCTCTAGCGAGATTGATAGCGATAGTCTCTTGTCTTGTTTTGTTTGTATAAGTCACGGCTACACGTAAGAGTGACAAAATACTTAACAATGCAATTGAAATTATAATAATAGCACCAAGAAGTTCTACAATAGTAAATCACTGATATGATTGTTTCATCCTTCTAGTAAAAAATAAAATAATTCTCTTGTAAATACTCTGTGATTATACTATATATAAATGCTCTATCGATAGCAATAATATTTATATTTTTCTCTTGGTTGATATGGATACAGTACTTTTTGAATATGGTTTCTTGTGAATAATAATTTTACTGACTTTTTTTTCATTTTTGATCGGCATACACAAGATGCTACAAGTCATTGTGAGTACGAGTTTTATTATCCTAGTTTTACTAGGACGATCTGGTTTTCTTTCATTTTTGGGATACTATATCGCACAACAGTCAGATATTACCTTTTTTTCTTTTACAAATATTGATATTGTTATTTTTATACAAAGTGCGGATACGACAACTAGTCTGCTCATCTTCGTATGATTGATTATCTATGCTATCCATTATGCAAATAATACACTACATATCTCATGATCATTGTTGAGTTCTAAACTAACTCAAGTATTGTTAGCACCTCTTGCGATTTTGAGTATGATATTGTGCCTGAGTGTCGCTGTAGTTGGTATTGATATATTTTCTTTGCCTTTTTNNNTTTACAAAAAATAGCGACTTCATTTACAGTAGATAGTGCTATTTACCACTATATATTCTTTTTACCTTTGGGGATTTTATGTCAGGGCTTATTTACCCTTATATTGCTTTTTCAAAAACAAGAGCAAGTATCTTCTTATGATGAATTATAAAAAAACCCCTACTGTGTTATCAGTAAGAGTTATGGTATGTGATTTATTTATACTCAAGCCTTAATTACAGCTTCTAATGCAGCATAATCTCATTTTCCATCTTTGTTGATCGTGATATATATTTCATCTCCAGGAAGTCATTTAAAGAATGATATAGCAGCAGTATTCAGTGAATATGTCTGATTGTCAGAAGCGATAGCAAAGTATTTACTATGATCTTTTTCATCTCTGGATAAAATTGCTCTGATATGTTTTCTTTCTGCTGGTAGGATAAGTTTATACATGAGTTCTCCATTATCTTTGATAGTAACTTTCAATTTATCTCATGGGATCAGTTTAGATTTAGAAGAGTAGTTGACAGGGACAGGGTATTTTTTGAGATCATCTCCCATCATAAAATATCCGTCAAATAATCATTCTATAATATGTTCATCATCATCATAAGTCCTGCTTGATACGATTCATTGTCTGCTTGATTCGATGATTGCATCTATATCTCAAATATTATCTCTTAATGTAGAGAGAGTAGATAAGGTATTTTTTACTTTTTTGAGTTCGCTTTCAATACCTTCTATAGTAAAAGAAAGAGCTTGGATTGTCTTTGTTAATTCATGGATATAGTCTACTGTATGCGTGGAGAGATCATTTGGATTCATTTTGTTTTTGTAAAAGATAAAATATAACAG
>JFJP01038188.1_pt1 | contig 19028 bp, 15 predicted proteins | sample 431651 | NCBI WGS metagenome assembly JFJP01 (sample SAMN02602958, study PRJNA72255) | Microbial mat metagenome, whole genome shotgun sequencing project. | biome: fresh water; feature: sink hole; material: water; isolation source: purple microbial (photo- and chemosynthetic) mats found in...
GGTGTGCCGAAGTTTGCCAGGTGGCCTGGTCTCATTGGGATGGCTCTCAATGGGTTTGGCTCCTTGCGAGACTCTTCTTCAAATTTCGATCTCAAAAAAAATTTCGCGTTCTTTGTGTTTTTCGTGGAAAAAAATCGAACATTGATTTCAGATTTAACACAATCAAATTTCAAAGTCTTACTTACTAAAAAATAACAACAAATACATGAGTATCAGTATTTGTTGTTATTAAATAATTAATTACGGTCTGTAATAGGGATCAATTACGTATCTAACTGCAAAACCAAAGCCATTATTATGTAACGCATTAATATATGCTACATAATCAGTAGATTCATCTTTGATTTCAAAAGGGTAATGGTGAGTTGTTGTAAAACCTGGTTCTGATATAGAAGACCAAAATCTACCCCATAAATGAAGATGATTAAACTCAGTATTACCTGGTGCTATTTCAATTCTATCACGCCAACCCGAAAGGGTAGCATCTGCTGTTCCAGTGTATTGAATATCACCACCTAAAAATGCGTCATAATAAAATAAACTGCCTTGCCATACAGTTGTTCCAATACTAGGAAGATTTCCAATAGAGGTAGTTTCTAATAAAGCATTAATTTCATCCATATTAGGTAAGTGTCCGGTTCGCCAAGTCATTACTGTATTACCATTTACTTTATACTCTGTTCCATCGTTATTGTACATCGGTAAATACATCTTAACTTTCGTTTTTAGGTTATCAGCCGTAGTGTAATTATACAATCTACCGTGAGTTGTGAGATTAGCAGGGTTATTACCGTAAATCCAACTACCACTTGTAGCACTACGTTTAAAATTTTGTATCATAATCCAGAAATATCTGTTTGTACCTGGCTTCTGTACTCGTAATACTTTATATGTATTTCCTTCATCATCATTTATTGTGCTTATTTGATTATCCCAAAAACCTGTTTCATCAATCACAGCACCTTTTGTGCGGTTCTTGTTTATCTGAAACATTATTGATTCGCCATCTATAATAGCAGGTTCAGAAACTAAACCTTGATCCACAACCTTAACTTGTTGTTTTACATCAAGTTGTTCGTCTTTCGTGCAGGCACTTAACATTACGCTTGCGAATAGAACAATTCCTAAAAAATTTAAAATATTTCTGTTCATTTTTGATGAAATTTTAAGTAAAGAATTAGATATTTTGCGATGTTTTTACTGAACATCAAAAACAGTTTTAGATGTAATTTTGAAAGAGTTACATCCAATCTCTTTTTCAGGTTTTAATACTTTCTTTACGGACTCATAAATTCTACTCCTTTCTGGTTTCAATGATTAATACGATGGTTATCATTTTCGGCTTGATAACCGCTAACGTCATTACTTCCACCCTTCAATTCCTACCCAAAAGCACAATTGTGTAAGTACGAATTTTATGCACACCGCCAGAAGCCGCGACAATCCGTCAAACTTTCGAATCGACAGGTTTTGGAAGTTTGTAAGGCTAGGGACCAGCTCGGCTCAGCGATTCAAGCATTCCAGTAATCGGGTTGGGAAGTCTTTTTTTTCTCGCTGTCAACGTGCGTGTACCTTTCCGTGGTCTTGATGTTTTCATGCCCAAGAATTTCTTGCACGAAGCGAATGTCCACACCCGCTTCAATCATATGGGTCGCGAAACTGTGCCGAAGCATGTGTGGTGTAACCTTCTTGCCAATCCCTGCCAGAACGGCCGCTTTGGATAAGACTTTGGCCAGGCTTGTCGCGCTGTATTGGCTTTCCGATTCGCCTTCGGAAGGAAATGCTTGGGTTGCCGTTTCTAGAGTTTGCGGTGTGTCGGGCAAATGCCAAGCACCAATGTCTTTTGAGTAGGCCCTACCCTCCATCTGCCGCACGACGGCACCCCACAACCGACTGCCTATGGCGAGCACTGGCCGGCTTTGGCCCTGGACATCCGCGGTTTTGAAGGGTAGCTTGATCATCGGGGTTTGAAATTGACGATACTCAAAGATACAAACTGTACCTTGAAAAAACAAGCGTCTTGGCGATTTTTTTTGAACTCGTGGGCGGTATGCTACGCAACCGCTGCGGAGGAACAGCAGGTGCGTATTGACCGGAAAACTTGATTTTGCCCGTGTCAATCCTTTTTGCGCTACCCACACACTCTTATAAAGAACCCATAAAAACCATTAGTGGCATTTTCCTATTTGTAACCAATTGATAATCAAAGATAATTTTTGAAAGCGAATTTCAGATGTGGCCTTTTTTGGCCGCTCTCATTTTTGTCCTTGGAGGGGATTTGTCCACGAAAGGCACGAAGGGCACGAAATTTTTTTGAAATCAAAATTGAGTCCAGCATAAAAACCATTAGTGGCATTTTCCTATTTGTAACCAATTGATAATCAATGATAATTTTTGAAAGCGAATTTCAGATGTGACCGTTCTAGACCGCGCTCATCTGTTCCTTCATCACCCATGAGGACAATTTCGCCCCTTCGGGGCTCTCTTCCTGGGCTGGGCTCCGCTTATCATCACACCTCTTCGGGGTTGGGCGAGGCCTCAAGGCATTCCATCTCCTTTGGACGCGGCTTGGTACTAAGGCCGCCCGCGGGCTCTAGTCGAAGAGCTGCTCGAGGTCCTCGAGGCTGATGGACACGGCCCCCTCCTCGCCTTGCAGGACCTCCACGGCCAGGCGCTTCTTGAAGCGCTGGAGGTTGCGGATCTTCTCCTCGACGGTGCTCTTGGAGATGAAGCGATAGACGAAGACGCTGCGCTCCTGGCCGATGCGGTGGGCCCGGTCGATGGCCTGCTGCTCGGCGGCGGGGTTCCACCAGGGGTCGAGCAGGAAGACGTAGTCGGCCTGGGTGAGGTTCAGGCCCACGCCGCCGGCCTTGAGCGAGATGAAGAAGACCCGGAGCTCGTCCTGGCTCTGGAAGCGCTGCACCTGCTCGCGGCGGTCGGTGCTGTCTCCGGTCAGCCAGGCGTAGGGCAGTGCCTTGGCGTCCATCCACTCGCGGAAGATCTGCAGGTGCTTGACAAAGGACGAGAAGACCAGCACCTTGTGCCCCTCCTCGAGGATGCTCTCCAGGTGCTCCACCACGGCGTCGAACTTGCCCGATTCCAACAGGTTGCTGTCCTTGAGCATCTTGGGGTGGTTGGCGATCTGCCTCATGCGGTTGAGGCTCTGCAACAGCCTGAAGTGCAGGTTCTTGCGCTCGGCCTGGTCGGCGCTGAGCAGGGCGTTCCGAGCCTTGGACTTCTCCTCCTCGTAAAGGTTGCGCTGGTTGTCGGTCATGCGGCAGAGCACCACTTGCTCCGAGACCTTCGGCAGCTCGGTGGCCACCTCGCTCTTGTTGCGGCGCAGCAGGAAAGGCCGGACCAGCGCGTGCAACTGGGCCTTGGCCGTGGAGTGGTTCTGCTTCTCGATGGGCACCACGAAGGTCTCGCGGAAGTAGTCGAGCGAGCCGAGCAGGCCGGGGTTGAGCAGGCTCATCTGGGCCCAGAGGTCCGTCAGGGAGTTCTCGACCGGGGTGCCGGTCAGGGCCACGATGTGGCGGTAGTCGAGCTGCTTGATGGCCTGGTGCGACTTGGAGCTGGGGTTCTTGAGGTAGTGGCTCTCGTCGAGCACGACCAGGTCGAAGGTCTTTTGCGCGAGCCATGCCACGTCGTTGCGCAAGGTTCCGTAGCTGGTGACCACCACGTTGACCCCGGCCAGGCCGGGCAGCTCGCGGCAGCGGTCGGCGCCCTGGTGGGCCAGTGTGCTCAGGTCTGGGGCGAACTTTCGGACCTCCTCGAGCCAGTTGAAGATGAGCGAGGCCGGGCAGGCCACCAGGGCGGCGAACTGGGCCATGCGCTTGGGCTTGGTGCCGAACAGGCGCATGTGGACCTCCTCGCGGGGGTCGATCTTCCCGGCGGTCTGCTCGTTGAGCTTCTGCATCAGGCTGATGGCCTGGAGGGTCTTGCCCAGGCCCATGTCGTCGGCCAGGCAGGCGCCGAAGCCGCGCTCGGCCAGGCGGGCCATCCACGAGAAGCCCGCCCGCTGGTAGGCCCGCAGCTCGGCCCTGATGCCCTTGGGCACCTCCATCGGGGCGCTCTCCTGGTTCTGGCTCAGCTCGCGGAAGGATTCCCAGATGGACCGGGGGATGCCCTTCTTGCCCTCGAGCACCGTGAAATGGTGCTTTTCGAGCCGCAGCCCGTGCTCGGTCTTGGTGGCGATCAGGAACAGGTCCGAGTACTCCTGGAACCATTCCTCCGGGATCAGGAAGATGCGCCCGTTGGGCAGGATGAACTCGCGGCGGTGGCTGAGGATGTTGTCGGCGAAGCGCTCGAAGGGGATGGAGAAGCCCTCGACCTGGACGACGCCCTTGAGGTCGAACCAGTCGTTGTTGGGGTTGACCTCCAGCGAGACCTTGCCCTCGGCCAGCGAGTAGCGCTCGACCTGGCTGTCGATTTCCAGCTCGAAGCCCATGTCGAGCAGGTGCCGCTTGTGCTTCTTGAGCCAGTCGATGGTCTGGTGGGGCTGCCCTCCCTCCACGGCCACGAAGTGCCTCATCCTGTTCTGGGAAAGGCCGATGGACTCGAGGGCCAGGCGCTTGGCCTGCTCCCACTGGGCGTCGCGGCTCCACCGGGCGAAGGCGAACTGGGTGTCGGTGTGGCGCGGCTCCACCCAGGTGGTCTTGGGATCGTCGGGCCTGACGAGCTGCTCGCCATAGCGGAACACGAGCTCGAAGCCCAGCTCGCCGGCCAGGTCGGAGCTGAGCCTGGCCAGGGCCTTCTTCGGCGGGTCGAGCTCGTCGAGGCCGATGCCCTGGACCTGCACCTCGTGCTGGGCCAGGCTGTTGAGCACGAAGGCGCTGGAAAAGTAGGTGGCCTCGGTGGATTTGGCGATGGGCACGTACTCGCGGCGGAAGAAAGGCTGGAGCTTCTTGGCGTCGATGTCCTCGAAGCGGTGCAGGGTGTGGTCGAGCACCATCACGCAGGGCGCGTTGCAGATGACCTGCCCGTTGGACTGGTGCAGCAGGATGCGCCGCTCGCCCTGCCGGATGTTGAGGAAGTAGCGGCTCTCGTGGGCGTTGCGGACGTAGTTGAAGACGGTGGTGGCCGGCTCGCGGGGCACCTGGATGCGGTCGTTGGGGTGCAGGTTGTTGTAGTTGCCCTCGCGCAGGTAGAGCGGCACGTCGTGCTGGGCGAGCAGCTCGCCGATGGCGTAGAGCTTGCGCTCGATGTAGGGCCTGATCTTGGCCTCGAAATCCTCGCGCGACATTCCCCGCAGGAACTCCGAGAGGCTGGCGTTCTTCTTCTTGCAAAACAACTGGAGCAGCTTCTTGTCGTCGTACTCCGAAATCAGGCCGACGATTTTCTTGTGCTGCTGCTCCAGGGCGAGCCCGCAGCTTTCGAGGTTGCTGGCCGTGACGGATTCCTGGATGACCAGGAAATCCTTGTCCTCGGGCTTGCAAACCAGGTGCGCCGCGAAGGTCCAGCCCAGGTTGTGGTGGTCCTTGAGCGTGATGGCGAAGATCCACCCAGATTTTGGCCCGACCTTCTCAAGCATGCTCGGCCCCGGTTTTGTGGGCAGGGCCAAGGCTCTGCCGGATGTGGTCGAAGAGGATCTGGGGCAGGTCGAGGCCGGCGCTCAGCTCGATGACGCGGAAGCCCGGCGAGGAGTTGACTTCGCAGACCAGGAAGCCCTCGGGGCCGAAGAGCAGGTCGATGCCCGCCACCTCGAGGCCCACGGCCCGGGTGATGCGCAGGGCCAGCTCCTCGAGGGCCGGGTCCAGCGGGTAGGCCTCCACCTGCCCGCCCTCGCCCTGCGAGAGGTTGGCCTTGAAGCTGGAGCTGGAGCTACGCCGGGCCGCGGCCACGGCCTTCCGGCCCACGACCATGACCCGCAGGTCGGTGCCGGAGCTGCTGGCCACGAACTGCTGGGCCAGGAGGTTGGCCCCGGGGCGGACGCCCTCGACCAGGCCCATGATGTCGGCGAACTCCTTCTTTTCCTTGGCCAGCAGCACGCCGCTGCCCTGCGAGCCCGAGAGGAGCTTGACCACGGCCGGGAAGCCGATGGCCCGCTCGACCAGCTCGGCATCGGCGGGAAACTTGAGCAGCAGGCTCCTGGGCACGGCGATGCCCGCGGCGGCCAGCACCTGCATGGTGGCCATCTTGTCCTTGGCCACGGCCACGCCCGCCGAGCCGTTGACGCAGCAGACGCCCAGGCCCTCGAAGTGCCGGATGGCGGCCATGCCGAAGGGCGAGGTCCGCGAGCCCAGCCGGGGCATCACGAAGTCGGGCAGGGCCTCCGGCTTGCCGTCCACCAGCACGGCCGCGCCGGGCCCGCCGACCACCAGCTCGAGCTGGTCGGGGTGGATGACCCGCAGGTTGACGCCGTTGTCCTGGGCGGATTCCACCATCCGCCTGACGGAGTAGTTGACATGGGGCGAGTTCTTGACCCGGTCGATGTAGAGTATCCAGCCTGTCATGGTCTTGTGGGTGGGGGGAAATGGATGGGTGTTTTGGCGCGGGGCCCTCGGCGGCGGGCCCGGTTAACTTTGTGTGTTTCTGAACGGTGCCAGGTATTCATCGAGCAGGACCCGGGCGGCCTCGAACGGCGTTACCTTGGCCTCGAGCACCCGCCGCTCCATGTCGAGCAGGCGTCCGCCCATGCGGGGATCCTGGTAGAAATGGCTGAGCAGGGCGTGGTCGAGGCTCTCGCGCAGGCGGGCGCGCTCCTGCCTTCCGCGGCGCAGGTCGAAGTAGCCGCTCTCCTGGACGTGCTGGCGGTAGCGCTCGATGGTCTGCCAGACCTCGGCCAGGCCGAGGCCGCGCAGGGCCGAGGCGGTGAGCACCTCGACGCGGACGCCCGACTCGGGCGGGGGGAAGAGGTGCAGGGCGTTGAGGTACTCGAGCCTGGCCCGGCGTGCCTTGCGCTCGTTGTCGCCATCGGCCTTGTTGATGACCACGGCGTCGGCCATTTCCATGATGCCGCGCTTGATGCCTTGCAGCTCGTCGCCCGCGCCGGCGAGCATGAGCAGCAGGAAGAAGTCCACCATGGAGTGGACGGTGGTCTCGGACTGGCCCACGCCGACGGTCTCGATGAAGAGGGTGTCGAAGCCGGCGGCCTCGCAGAGGATGACGGACTCGCGGGTCTTGCGGGCCACGCCGCCGAGCGAGCCGGCGGAGGGCGACGGGCGGATGAAGGCCGCGGGATGCCGCGAGAGGTCCTGCATCCGGGTCTTGTCGCCCAGGATGCTGCCGCGGGTCTTCTCGCTGCTGGGGTCGATGGCCAGCACGGCCAATTGGCGGCCCTGCTGGCAGAGCATGAGGCCGAAACTTTCGATGAAAGTGCTTTTGCCGACGCCGGGCACGCCGGTTATGCCGACGCGGATGGAGTGTCCGGTATGGGGCAGGCAAAGCTCGACGATGCGGGCGGCGAGGCTGGCGTGCTCGGGCAAGGTGCTCTCCACCAAGGTGATGGCCTGGCCCAGCAGGCCGCGGTCGCCCCGGCGGATGCCTTCGTAGTAGGCCTGGGCGTCGAGCTTGGGGCGGCGCAGGCCGCGCAGGCGGTCGAGGGCCGAGGCGTTGACGGACTCGGGCTTGGGGATTCCTTTGTTGACTTTCAGGGCGGACACGGGCGGGCGGGTTTGCGAGGGTGGAGCATACTTTGGCCGCGAAGATACGCGAAGCGTTCGGCTTGGCGAAGTTTTTTTTTGCCCCGGCGCCGGCCGCGCTCAGATGGGCGGCTGGCGCCGGAATCGCTCTTCGAGCGAGATGAAGGTCTCGGTACTGGAGATGCCGGCGATGGCCTGGAGGCGCTCGACCAGGATCTGGCGCAAGTGGTCGTTGTTGCGGGTGTAGAGCTTGATGAAAATTGCGTAGTTGCCTGTGGTGTAGTGGCATTCGACGATCTCGGGGATGGTGCCGAGCTCCTCGACGACGCGGCCGTACATGGAAGCCTTTTCGAGGAAAATGCCGATGAAGGCGCAGGTCTGGTAGCCCACGCGCTGGGGATCGAGGATGAACTCCGAGCCGCTGACCACGCCGATTTCTTGCAGCTTGTGGACCCGCTGGTGGATGGCCGCGCCCGAGACGCCGCACTCGCGGGCCACTTCCAGGAACGGAATCCGGGCGTTGCGCGTGATCATCGAGAGGATTTTGCGGTCCAGGCCGTCCAGTTGGTAGTTCGGTGCCATGTTCGTGATTTGCTTCTTTAGGTTTCAATTTGACGCAAAATTGGTTTTTTTCTTGTTGATTTGAAAGCAATTGGGGCGAATAAATAAAAAAGTAGCGGAAAAATTTGGCGGATTGATTTTCAATTGATAGTTTTGTGGCGGTTGTGATTATGGAATGTAAGCAAAAGTGGCATTTCGCTTTCATTTCTCAACCAAATCCACCTCAACATCAAACGGAAACCTAAAAAATCAACACCATGTGCGGAATATTGGCAGTCATCGGCAAAAGAGATCCCCAAGAAGTCAAGAGCATTTCGAAACGCATGAGCCACCGCGGCCCTGACGAGAGCGACTTCCACGTCTGCCCGAAAACCGGCTCGATGCTCACCCACGAGCGCCTGTCCATCATCGACCTGACCACGGGCAAGCAGCCGATCCGGGGCACGCGCGAGGCCTACGTGGTCCACAACGGCGAGATCTACAACCACCAGCAGCTCCGCGACGGCATCCTCTCGCACCACCGCTTCCGCACGCATTGCGACAGCGAGGTCATCGTCCACCTCTACGAGGAGTACGGCTACGACTTCCTGCACCTGCTGGATGGGGTGTTCGGCTTCGTGGTGCTCGACGGCGAGCGCTTCATCGCCGGCCGCGACCCCATCGGCGTCAAGCCCCTGTACTACGGCCGCGACGCCCAGGGGCGGCTCTACTTCAGCTCGGAGCTGAAGGCGATCGCCGACCAGTGCGTCGAGCTGGAGGCCTTCCCTCCCGGGCACTACTACACGCCCGAGACCGGATTCGTGCGCTACTACAAGCCCGAGTGGTTCGCCCCCGAGGTGGCCACCCGCGAGGCCGACCTGGACCTGCTGCGCGAGAAGCTCACCGAGTCGGTCCGCAAGCGCCTGATGTCGGACGTGCCCCTGGGCGTGCTTCTCTCGGGCGGTCTGGATTCGAGCCTGGTGGCCTCCATCGCCAAGCGCCTGCTGGGCCCCTCGCAAGAGCTGCACTCCTTCTCGGTGGGCATCGGCGGCCAGTCGCCCGACCTGCTGGCCGCCCGCGCGGTGGCCGCGTCCATCGGCACGCTCCACCACGAGGTCGAGTTCAGCGTCGAGCAGGGCATCGCCGCTCTGAAGGACCTGGTCTGGCACCTCGAAAGCTACGACGTGACGACCATCCGGGCCTCGACCCCCATGTACTTCCTCTCGAAGGCCATCGTCGAGCGGGGCATCAAAGTGGTGCTCTCGGGCGAGGGCGCCGACGAGATCTTCGGCGGATACCTCTACTTCCACAACGCGCCCAGCCCGGCCGAGTTCCAGGCCGAGACCGTCCGCCGCGTGCGCCGGCTCTCGACGGCCGACTGCCTGCGGGCCGACAAGTCCACCATGGCCCACGGGCTGGAGGCACGGGTGCCGTTCCTCGACAAGGACTTCCTCGACGCGGCCATGCGCATCCGCCCGGAAGACAAGCAGCCCGACCGCGCCAGCGGCAAGCCCGAGAAGTACATCCTGCGCAAGGCTTTCGAGGACGCGCTGCAGCCCTACCTGCCCGAGCAGGTGCTCTGGCGCCAGAAGGAGCAGTTCAGCGACGGCGTCGGCTACAGTTGGATCGACACCCTGGTGGCCTACTGCCAAGAGCAGGTGAGCGACCTGGAAATGGCCAACGCCGCCACGCGCTTCCCCCACAACACGCCCGCGACCAAGGAGGCCTACTTCTACCGCTCCCTCTTCGAGGAGTTCTACCCCGGGCAGCAATGCGCCCAGACCGTCAAGCGCTGGGTGCCCAAGTGGCAGCAGAACATCGACCCCTCCGGGCGCGCGGCCGAGGCCCACGTCCAGCACGAGGCGGCCCTCTTCAAGGCATCACCCGAAAAGATTTCCGTTTGATTTTTTCTTTCCTGTTTGTCCGGACGCCCCGCCTCGCCACACGGCGGGGCGTTTTTTTTGGCCGATGCCCCAACAATCGGCAACATTTTTGACCGACGCCCACACCAAAGCCGGAAACTTCCGTTTGATGGCCGGGCCGCGGCCCTCCGATTCCAACATTTGAAAAACCAACAACAAGCCGATGCAAGAAAACGTGAAAATCCTCTGGGCCGACGACGAGATCGACCTGCTCAAAATCCACGTCCTTTTCCTCCGCGAGAAAGGCTACCAGGTCGAGACGGCCACCAACGGGCACGACGCCCTGGAGCTGGTGGCCGAAGGCTCCTTCGACATCATCTTCCTCGACGAGAACATGCCCGGCCTCAGCGGGCTGGAGACCTTGCAGCGCATCAAGGCCCTCAACGCCTCGGTCCCCGTGGTCATGGTTACCAAGAGCGAGGAGGAGGACATCATGGAGGACGCCATCGGGGCCAAGATCTCCGACTACCTGATCAAGCCCGTCAAGCCCCAGCAGATCCTGCTGACCATCAAGAAGAACGTCAACTCGCAGCACCTGATCAGCCAGAAGGCCACCTCCGGCTACCAGACCCAGTTCGGGCGGCTGAGCATGGACATCGGCCAGGCCCGCGACTTCGAGGACTGGAAGGCCATCTACAAGAAGCTGGTTTACTGGGAGCTGGAGCTGGGCCAGGGCGGCGGCGCCCAGCTCGACGAGGTCATCCAGATGCAGAAGGGCGAGGCCAACGGGGCCTTCGGCAAGTTCGTGGCCAAGAACTACCTCGAGTGGCTAGACCCGCGGACGGACCACCACCCGCTCATGTCGCCCAACCTCTTCAAAGACAAGGTGTTGCCGCTGCTCGACCAGCAGGAGCAGGTCTTCTTCATCCTGGTGGACAACCTGCGCTTCGACCAGTGGAAGATCCTGGAGCCCAGCATCGCCCAAGAGTTCCGGGTGCTGGAAGAGGACATCTATTGCAGCATCCTGCCCACGGCCACGCAGTACGCCCGCAACGCCATCTTCTCGGGCCTCATGCCCTCCGAGATCGAGAAGCTGCACCCCGAGTTCTGGGTGGGCGAGCTGGACGAGGGCGGCAAGAACCTCTTCGAGCAGCAGCTCATCGAGAAGATGATCGCGCGCTTCGGCCGCTCGGTGCGCTTCAACTACGACAAGGTGAGCAGCACCAAGGCCGGCGGCAAGCTGGTGGACTCTTTCTCCAACATCAAGTCGTTCCCGCTCAACGTCCTGGTCTTCAACTTCATCGACATGCTCTCGCACGCCCGCACCGAGATGCAGGTCATCAAGGAGCTGGCCCGCGACGAGGCCGCCTACCGCTCGATCACCCAAAGCTGGTTCGAGCACTCATCGCTGCGGACGCTGCTCCACAAGATAGCCGAACTGCCCTCGCGGCCGAAGGTCATCCTGACCACCGACCACGGCACCGTGCGGGTGCAGAACCCGCTCAAGGTCATCGGCGACCGCGAGACCAGCACCAACCTGCGCTACAAAGAGGGCCGCAACCTGAGCTACAAGGCCAAGTCGGTCTTCGAGATCACGAACCCCAAGAAGGCCTTCCTGCCCTCGTCGAACCTCAGCTCGGCCTACATCTTCGCCTACGGGCAGGACTTCTTCGCCTACCCGAACAACTACAACCACTACGTGAACCTCTACAAGGGCAGCTTCCAACACGGCGGAATCTCCCTCGAAGAGATGATGGTGCCGCTGATAACCCTCCAGGCCAAATGAGGCCTCGGGCTTATCCGGTGATGTAGATCCGCAAGGCCGAGGCGATGGGGAACTCCGGGAACGCCAGCCGCACGCATTGCTCGAAGAAGCCGAACTGCCGCCCATACTCCTCCATCATGATCTTGCCTTCCATCGAGATCATGATCGAGGAGGAAAACACCCTTGCCCGGCGCTGCGTGCCCGGCGCGTGCACATAGCTGGCGAAGTCGCCGTAGTTGTCCATCTGGAGATATTCGTCGCCTTGCTCCTCGACCAGGTCGAGCCACTGGCTGGGCGGGGCATTCCGGAGCTTGTCGAGCGACGCGTGCGTGTTGCCCGAGCGGACCGGATGCAGCATCGGATAGACTTTCTCCAGGAAAGGAATCAACTGCTGGGCCATGGCCTCCTCCTTGAGCTCGAAGTAGTAGCTCTTGTCGTTTTCCTTGAAGGCGTAGAGCGCCTCATCGAGGTCGAACTGGCTGCGCATGGCCTGTTGGAATTCCTCAAGCCCAAGCCCGAGCTTTTCAAGATTCGCCTTTTCTGAACCACAAACGGCCATCAGGCCTACTGCGAGATACTGTCCCATGATGATTTCTTTTTCGTTATTTTGAAGGAAAATGGACGTCCGCTTGGCCAGGCTTCCCAACCATGGAAAACCAGTCCGCGCTGCCATTTTCCACAAGATAAGACTTTTTTCGGTCAGTCGGGCACTTCGCCCCTGCGAAAGGCCCCGCGAGGGGCCGGCGCGACTTGCGGACAGCAGAGCGCCGAGGCGGGAAATGGAGGCAAGAATCTCGCCCAAGATTGCTATCTTGGCCCGACAAACCCAAGGGACGCGAACGATGATCACAAAAGACAAGAAAGAACGGGCGATGTTCGCCGAATTTTTCGCCAAGAAGCACGTATGCAGCATCGCCACCCGCGACGCGCGCGGAGTCTGGGCCTGCAACTGCTACTTCGTGTTCGCCCCCGAGGACATGGCCCTGGTCTTCGCGTCGAGCGAGGAGACCCGGCACATGAAGGCCATCCAGCAGGATCCGGAAGTCGCCGGGACGGTTTACCTGGACTCCGAATCGGTGGCCAAGATCAAGGGCGTGCAATTCCGGGGCATCGTGCGCTCGGCCACGGCCGCGCAGGGCGAGCTCTACCTGGAGCGCTTCCCCTACGCCAAGACCATGAAGCCCAAACTCTGGCAGATCGTGCTGAGCTACATCAAGCTGACCGACAACTCCAGCCTGGGCGTGGGCAACAAGATGCACTGGCCCGGGCCGGAGGACGCGTAGGCTACTCGGGCTTGCGGAAGTCGAAACGGTACTGGAGGCCCACGCCGATCAGGCGGGTACGGTATTCCAGCCGGTAGGTCTCGGGGACGATTTCCAGGAAGTACGAGGTGGCGTCGATGGACCAGTAGCTCTGGCTGGCGTAGAACTGCAGCAGCAGGCTCGGGCTTAGCAAGTACTTGAACTTCAATCCGAACCCGGCCGCCTGGTGGTTGCGGAAAGTATCGTGCAGCGAGCCTTGGCCAAAGGCCTGGTCAAAGACGCGGTCGCGCAGGAAATGGCTCCGCATCCCGAAAACCCTAGGCGAAAGCCGGATATTGTTGTTGATGCGAATGTCGTACTCGGCAAACAGCCCGTAGTGCAGGTTGAAGTCGGGCCAGAAGCCAGAGCGGTGCGTCTGCGTGGTGACGGTCTCAATCGGGTCAACGCTGACCAGCGTGGTCTGGTAACGGTTCTGGACCCCCAGCTCGAGCTTCTCGACCGCCGCGGTCGCGCCCAGGTAAAAGCCCTTGAAGCTCAAGGACAAGTCGGTGGTGAGCCGGCTGGAGCCATAGACGGTGGCCTCGTAGCGGATGTTGGTGATCTCGGGGTCCACCACGTCGAAGTTGAGGTCGATGTCGCCACTGCTCGAACCGAGGTGGAAGGCCAGGTTCAGCTTGGGCCGAAGCCGGGAGCGCTGCCACTGGTCGTTGAAAGTCATGTTGGCAATCATGCGCTCATACTGCTGGCGCTCAAGCTCTTGGCGGCGATAGTCCTCCATCTCGGGGTTGGCCATTTGCAGGGTCTGCGCACCTTTTTCGGGGTCCTCGATCTTCACGCTGACCTGCGGGGTCTGGTCGTCGAAGAAGTAGGCCGGGCCGTCGTCGGTGAAGTCGCGGTTGTTGTTCTTGTCGAAGTGGTAGGCCAGCTTGCCTTGGGAGTCTTGGCTTACCAATGTGATGTTCAGGATGTTGTGCTGGGCCATCGCGTCCGATTGTTTAAAGCACCACATGATGCCCAAGGTGTCGGAGGCCTGAGCCAGATCAGGGAATACGATGCGGAAGGTCTCCCCCGGAATGGGCTCGTGCGGGAACTTCTTGACCAGCGGGAGGCTGTTCTGCTCCTGGCGGCCAGGCTCGAAGAAGGCAAACAGCGCCTGGCTGGTGTCCCGCTCGTTGATGGCCTGGTAGCGGTCGCCCTCCAAGGTCAGGGCGTCGTTGACAAATCTGCTGGGGACGAACACGTCGGGACCGCTTTGCCCCAAGCTCAATGCCGTCGCCCCAAACCAGACGACGATGGTCAGCAAAAAGTTTTTTTTCATCCTAATCGGTTGTTGAAGTGTCCAGCCGCGAAGATAGCGATTTGAACGGCCAACTAGCGCCCCGCGCTCCAAAACGCTTCGGGCACGACCCGGGAAGCCCAGCTTGAAGCAAGGCCTACTGCCCGCATCCGGGCAAGAAATGCCACGCCCGAAACGTCGCCAAAGCGCTCGAAACCAAGGACAAAGCATTGGTTTTCAGGACGACCATGGACGCCAGCAAAATTCTGGGTACATTTGGAAATTTGACAGCCAGAAAGTAAATTGCGACGCGGGAAAGCTCGCAGGCCATCAGCGCTGAACCCGATACCGCAAGTTGCAAAAGCCAGCATGGGTACAACATCAAAAATTCAAATTGCCCATCTAGGAAAAGTCAAAGTTATTAAAAAACATAAAAGAAGAAATGACAGAACTGCAACAGATATTGGAAAATTCAAAGGTAAACATGGAAATCATCCAGGCCAACCTGAAGCACCCTGTTTTAAGAACAAGCCATTACAAAAGAAGAGAGCAGTTTGAGGAGATAGCCTCCATAGCCGACAGTTTCTATTCGGGCAATACGATCAGGATGATTGGCCTGGCGGGACTTCGAGGCGTGGGCAAGACCACATTGCTCTGGCAGACAGCCGAGTATTTGCATCAAAACCATACCGAGGACATCTACTTCTTCCACCTTGGCCGATTGAAAAACTACAACATTGGCATCAAGGAACTGCATTCTGGAATAGAAAAACACCTCGCAAAAGGCCAACTCTGGACCTACAATGAAAGAATCGTGCTGCTGTTCGATGAAGTACACGAGGACCCTAACTGGGCCCAAGATTTGAAGATTTTATACGACTTGTTCCCCATCGCGTTCGTGGTAGCCACAGGCAGCTCCGCGCTGCTGTTGCAATCGACCGCCGACTTGGCAACACGAATGCTCATCCAGCATGTCTATCCGCTCAATTTCACGGAATACATCAACTTCACGCACCCAGATGTTCAGAATATCAAAGCATTGAGACTGGACATGCAAGACTGTCTCTTCTCTGCCGGAAATGCGGCAACCGCCTTTGAGCAGCTCAAAAGAAGCCAAAACGAATTGGACAATTACATCCAAAAAATTGACAACACAACAGAACGAATCTACGACTACATCGTTTACCACAACATCATTCGCTTCTTGCTCAACGACAAATCGCAAATCAATTCGCTGCTGTATGATTTGATCAGACGTGTGATTGTCGAAGACATTCCCAACATCAACAAAAATGCAAATCCTCAACATGCCGAAAAAATCATCAACAGGCTTGCTGCGTCCGATGAAATCAACCTACAATCGCTAAGCCAGACCATCGGTGTTTCGCAGGAGACCATCAACGAAAATCTGGGCTTGCTAGAAAAAGCGGAATTGATCAATTTGATATATCCCTACGGCGGAATTGACAGCAAAATCAACAAAACAAAGAAATATTTCTTCATGTCGCCCTCTCTGCGAAAAGCGATAATGGCTCCCCTGAAAACCAAAGATGTTGATGACAACCTCTATGCGAAAATGCTTGAAGACATCGTCGTTCTGTATCTCAAACGCATTTTCAGAGACCGAAACACGATTTCATTTTCATCCACCAAAGGACAGAAAAACCCGGATTTGATCATTGAAACCTCTGGCGATCCCATCCTTTTGGAAATAGGAATCAACAAAAACACTTTCGCGCAAATCTCCAAAAGCAAAATAAAATACAAATTCGGAATCGTCATCAACGCGAAGGCCGACGCGCTCGAGCTGCATGGCGACATCGTCATCATCCCCTTGAAATACTTCTTGCTGCTTTAGAAAATGAAAAACGAACCGACCTACACCCACGGCAAAACCTTCGAAAAGGAGGCCCAGCTCACCAAAGGCGAATATGAAAATTGCGCCTTCAACCACTGCGACTTCTCGAACAAGAACCTGTCGGATTGCCAATTCATCGAGTGCAGCTTCGACGGCTGCAACCTCAGCATGGCCAGGCTCACGAGCACGACGCTCCGGGAAGTGAAGTTCAGGAACTGCAAGATGCTGGGATTGCGCTTCGACACCTGCGAGACGTTCGGGCTTTCCTTTTCGTTCGAAGCCTGCCAGCTCGACTACGCCTCGTTTTACAAGACAAACATCAAGAAAACGATTTTCAGAAATTCGCAGTTGCAAGAAGCCGATTTCGCGGAAGCCGACCTCACAAGCGCGGTGTTTGACAACTGCGATCTCGCGAAGGCCACCTTCGACCAAACAAAGCTCGAGAAAGCCGACTTTCGGACTTCCTACAACTTTTCCATCGACCCGGAAATGAACAGGATGAAAAAAGCGAGATTCTCGAGCTCGAACATCGCCGGACTATTGGACAAATACGATATTGACATAGAAGGATGAAGGAAACGACGAACCTCCACGTCCAAGGCAGACCCGAAGGCCGCAAAAGCAAGCTCGCCTAGCCTCCTTGCTGCAAACGGGCATGGCATTGTTATTCAAGTCGTTGCACAATCGTTGAAAAAGTGCTCGAAAAATTTGGAGATTTGAAAAGTTCGATCTAATTTGGCGCTGTCGGTTCAAATAGAAAGCTACGAAAAGAGGCACAGGTCAATATTGCTCAAACTCTTGACAGCAAGGAAGACGCCTCGTGAACTAAGAATCGCAATTTCAAATGGATAGTTTCAAGCGCTACTTTAACAACGGAAACCATGTAAAACACAATCCACATAAACAACTCGAACAGCGAACTTGCCAAAAACTGTTTGGCTATTTAAAGTCGCTTCCCTGTACGAAAAAAAATGATGTTTTGCATATCATCGAAGACACTGAAAGCCCTGCGCTGGCGGCCGAGCAAATGCAAGAACTCTACCAACACTTTTTACAGCCTAACAAAGTAAGGATATGACAAATAACACTAAATTAAAACGTTTTAAAAATTCTTTCCAAACATCAAAAAACAAAAAAGGTTTTTGTGATTATGAAAATTGTGAAACATTAGATGGGATTAAAGGAAATGCTTGTTGTAAATTAGAATATGTTTGCCCTTTTCTTGTAAAAAATTGTGCAATCTATATAATACGAGCAAGAAATTGTAGAGTGTTTCCAAATAGTGAAGATGATTTAAAGTTAGTCAAAAAATGTGGATTCTATTTCGACTAGTCTTTTATTACCAATAACGTAACCCTCGCCCCCACGACATCAGATCTGAAAACATCTAGCCCTCTAGCCAGGCTCGGTCGTAGCGCGCATTGAGCAAAGCTACCCAAACGTTCTGAAAAAAGAATCCCCCAACCACCATGAAATGAAAGGAGGCCCGCATGAAAGCCAGAGTGATCGATCTGTTTTTTCCAAGATGCTGCCCTGGTTGCCAAACTCCGCTGCTGCCGCAGGAGAGCAACATCTGCGTGGACTGCCAGATGAACATGGCCTTCAACGACTTCCATGACCGGCCCGACAATCCGGTGATGCAGCTCTTCTGGGGTCGGCTCTACGTGGAGTCGGCCACGGCGCTGCTGAGCTTCGTCAAGCAAGGCCGGGCGCAGGCCATGATCCACGCCCTGAAGTACCACGGCAACCTCGAAGTGGGCAAGTACCTCGGCGGGATGCTGGGCGCCCGCATCAAGCCTATACCGCGGTACCAGTCGATCGACCTGCTGGTGCCGGTGCCCATCCACCCGCGCAAGTTGCAGATACGGGGCTACAACCAGACCGTGCCCATCGCCGAGGGCCTGGCGGAGACCCTGGGCAAGCCCGTGGCCGAGGAGGTGGTGGTGCGCGAGAAACACCGCGAATCGCAGACCCGGCTGGGCCGCATCCAGCGCTGGCAGAACGTCGAGAGCGTCTTCGAGGTCGGCAAGGGCGACAGGGTGGCCGGCAAGCACGTGGCCCTGGTGGACGACGTGGTGACAACCGGCGCGACCATCGAGGCCGTGGGCGGGGCGCTCCTGCGGGCGGGAGCCAGCAAAATCAGCGTGCTGGCACTGGCAAAAGCTGGAAACTGAAACTTCAATTGGACCAGGAAAGCACAAGCTGGCCAAGGGCTTGCTGCATCGACTCACCAGCGCTCGTAGAAGTTGACGCAATCGCCCCTGGGCGAGCGCACCTCGAGGATGAGCTTGTCGTTGACCAGCTCGCGGACGCGGACGGTCATCTCGTGCGGAAGGTCGGGGTCGTCGAAAAGGCTGGGGGATTCAATGTCGAGCAGCAGGAGCTTGGGGTCGGCATCGGAGCGCCGCCAGGTTCCGTTGATGGTGAGCTTGAGGAGCTTCTCCTCGAAGCGGCCATTGGGCAGGAAGTGGATGTGGTCGCCCAGGAAGAGCGAGTCGAAGGCGGGGCTCTGGCGGAAGGCGAAGTCCTTGGCGGCGGAGTCGGCGGGGGCGTCGATGTCGTGGCGCAGGAGTCGCCACTTCTGCTCGATGCCGCCCAGGGCCAGGCCGATTTCGGCAGCGTCGTCGCGCAGGCGCAGGGTGGCCGAGTCGGCCCCAAGGCAGCCCCAGGCCAAACCGGAGGCGGCCGCGACAAGAAGCAGGGCCTGGACTTTGGCCATCAGGGCGCGCATGGGCCGGCGCGCGCTGGAATTGGGGGAAAATATCGGCATAAGGCTTGCGTCAATGTTTGAGAACGTCGTAAATTCGCGGGACAAGAGCAGGCAAAAATGGAAAATCCCCGGCAAAACCAAGAAGACAGCTTCATCGTCATCCCCAACCCCATCT
>JFJP01038189.1_pt1 | contig 19027 bp, 23 predicted proteins | sample 431651 | NCBI WGS metagenome assembly JFJP01 (sample SAMN02602958, study PRJNA72255) | Microbial mat metagenome, whole genome shotgun sequencing project. | biome: fresh water; feature: sink hole; material: water; isolation source: purple microbial (photo- and chemosynthetic) mats found in...
ATTCAATCCTAAAAACATGTAACTTGATACCACACAATAATCATGGTGTCAACAGCAGTCTAATGACTGCAACACCATTATTCTTGTGCTAGTGCAGGAGATCCATGTTGCTTGCTGTGGTAAGGGAAATGATTGTGAACTTCACTGAGAAAGGCTTGTTTGTTGGGGAATTCAGTGAATGAGCAAGAGGCAAAATCAGCCATGGTGTTAGTGATGCCTGGGATGTGTGAGGTGGTGAGTGGGGAGGCCTGGCAGGCAAGCATGCAAAGCAGCAGGATACAGAGGAGATGGGCTGCATTTGTGGCCTTTGTCACCAGCAGTTTTGTTGCCCACTCCACTGTTGGTGTATTATCACACCAGCAGGCAATGTGTGCATGTTTAAGGTCAGCAAATTGCTCAAGAACAATCCACTGTAGGAGGAGCCTTACCATTTTGAGGTCAGAATTTGTGATCTTGCCTTGAGGGTTGGTCTGCAACACCACTTGGCACTGTAAGCAAGTCTTCTGGAAATTTGATTCACCAGACAATGGGAGGTAGCTTCATGCTTAGGCCAAACCAGATGCTGTCCATGCCTTGTTTTGATGTGTCACAATAGCCTCCCAAGTTGGCTGGGGCTGGGACAAGGCCGTGGCAAGGTGTAGGGTGTTTTGTGGTGGTCAGGAGTAGTGTGATCCAATCCAATATGGCTTGATGTGTGGCATGATTGATTTGGGTTTTGCAGTCTTTGTAATTGGGGGTATTGGGTTTGGTTGCAAGGGTGACAATGATTGGGGAGAGGAGAGCATGGTCATTGGGTATGCTGATGGTGGCATGCATGAGTTTGCCATTGAGTTTCTCAATGTCACCAAAATGGATGTGTTTGTTACATAGAATTGTTTTGAGTTGGGTTTTTATTTTGGTGACTTTCTCATGGGGCAGTTGCATACAGTGGGTGATGCCACCAAAGATCCATCCCAAGACTTCTTTGCATGTGGCCCATAGACCATCTCCCTGTTGTAGTTTTTTGATTGAGATTGGTTCATCATTTGGGTCATTGCCCATGCCTGGTGGGGGGAAACAGTGTGGATACCATGCAGGATGGCATGGGTGAAGTGGAGGAGATTGTCCATGGTGGGGCTTGGATGAGGCCCATAAAGTCATCATTGTATACTTCAAGTAGTTTGGTGAGGTTGTCCATGGTAATGATGTTGGGATTTTCAGGGTAATATTGTCCAGTAGGCATAGCTGTTCAAGTTGGTGTGGTGGTAGTGGATGGTGGCATTTGAGCATTTCTTGGCCAATGTCATGAGCCATTTGCAAAGCTGTGCTAAAGATTGGTGGTGATTCCATCCAGCCCATTTGAAGGCAGGTGAAGACAGCAAGTTCAATTAAGTCATCAGGGTGCAGGTATGGTAGGATGTAGCAGAAGTGCCACACATCCTCCTCTGACACCATTAGCTGCCAGAAGCCATCTTTTATTTCCTACTTAGCCATGACAATTGGGCCCTGGTTGGGGTTGGCCTGTGCAATGGTGGTTATAATTTGCCAGAGGACTTTGCCCAGTTGTTCCATGGCCTTGTAATTTGACTTGGGGTTGGTGTTTTCATTGACACTTGCCATGCATTGGCCATGAAGTTGTAGTTTGAAGGGCAGGTCCAAGATGGTGCAAAACAAGGGCTTTTATGGGGCACAGCCATGTTAGGTGAACTCTTTAGAGTTTTGGGCAGGTTGTGTTTGATTGCATCCAATTGGACAATTTGTGCATAGCCTTGGGCTACCTTTTCCATTGTCTTAGCCCAAACACTAGCTGCTGCTGCTGGGTTTTTGGCTGAAAGGTGTGGGCCTTGTGCTATGGTGGCAGTGATATGTTCATGTGACCAATTGGGTCTGCAGTCAACAGGGCAGCCAGCTGTTGCATAATCTGACAGGATTTCAAATGTGGGATGGTGCTGGATGGATGGTGCAGGTTTCATGCAAGCATGTGGACAGGGGGATCCTTACTTCATATGGGGTTGAGCTCTGGGGGTGTTGTGTTTGCTGGGACACTTTTTGAGTTACTGGTTGGTCAATATATTGTTTGTTGTTTTTGTTTGTTTTTGTGGGTTTTTTGGATTTTTAAATTTTTCTGTGTTTGTATTGCTGTTGTTGGTATGATTTTGAATGATGGTGGATGGGTGTTGGTAGTTGCTGGGTTGGTGTTTTTAGGGAGTCAATGGTGTAGATGTGTCTGGCTGTTATGGCTGGGTAGGGGTTCAGGGTGGGCAAGCCATGCTGGGAGTCCAGTGCTAACCAGTGTGGCAATGTACTGTGGTTGCCATGTGGCAGATTCATGTTTGCATTGGGTTTGGAGGAGCCAACTTTTTGGCACCCTCAGTGAGGAATGCTTTGAGTTTGTGATGTGGTTGTTGTTTAGTGGGGTGCCATCATGGCATAGGGAGCATGTGGAGTCCAAGCATCCACCCCATAGCATGTATTGCCCACACTGTGTGGTTGGAAGATTAAGTTTGTTTAGTGCTTCCAGTGTGGCCATGCCAGCTGTGCACAATAGTTGGCCCAAATTGGTACATTGTCATTGGAGGATGGATTGTTTTATAAGTTTGAGTGACACATCATAGCATTTGTTCTCATTCCAATAGTTCTCCATGGTGTGGGGGTGGAACTCCAGTTGCTGCTGGTGTCATGGCTTTTTTGTGCCATATCCCCCATTGCTGGGGTTGTGTTGTTGGTAGCCACCAGGTTATTTGTTACTATCATGTTGGTGTTGATGGTTGGTGTTGCCTGTGGCTGATGTTGTTTTTCGGCATGACAGTAAGACTGCCAGGCACTGCATGTAGAATGGTGGGAAGTTTAGCAATTTTTGGTGCAATGTTGTGAGTGGATTGGCTAGGCATGCACCTTCCTGAAGGTTGCCTTCTGTGAGGCACATACCAAAGTAATGCATTTGTAAATCCCCCACAGGACATATGCAAACCAGTCTGCCTGGAATGTTGTGGTGCATGTTAGTTTACCTTTGTAGAGATGCAAAAGCATTAGCAGCACCTCACTCCAAACTGCCATGCAATGGTCCTTGACAGCTTTGTATGCCAGTACCATCACCACCACAGGGGCTTGATTATGGTGGATTGTCAAAATGATACTGGCACCCTTCCCACCCTGGATGCAACACTTTGTCCAACCCTTCTTGGTGGCATATTATGCACCCTTGTTTGTGTTGTGCAATTTGACCAGTCCAAGCACTCATTGGTGCAACAAACCCATGAATGGGTCTTGGAAGGATGGAAACAAGTCATTGTGCAAGCAGATCAAATCTCCATGTATTGGCCCATTCATGTGCATATGGATATGCCATCTTCCACCATTACCACCACCAATCTCCTTCTGGGCCATGATGTGAATGACAATTTGGATGATATTGCTGATGCAGTCATTCATCAACACCATTGTGCCACAGGTACTGAAATGTGTTTTGATATAGGTAGGGCAGAATTGGATGTCACCAAAGCATTGGTACAACTGGTGGATGTTGCTTTGATGCTGCTGCTGCTGATGATAATGATTGGACACATGATCACACACATACATTTTGTATGGAAAAATGGGAGAACCAAAAAGAGGATATCAGATTTTTACACAAAAAGGAAATGTGTGGCTTCCACTCATTCTATATGAGGGGCTATTCTGTGTTTGAGCATGCAGTAAACAATAAGATGAATGGGCAGTTGGTCAGTCATGATACGTCCTGGTGACTTGTAAAAAATGAGTTTGAATAACAGTCAGTACTGGAGTGTATTGAAGAAGAGAATAAGCAATGCTAATAAAAGCTAATATAAGAGTATTCATGCATAGATAGACTGCTGTGTTGTTCATTTTAAATGGAGTTCTGTGCATTTTTCTATACTGTGCATCCTGGCTGCTTTTGAGTGATTGGCAGCAAGGCAACTGCCAACTGGACACATTCCAATACAGCCACACATGAAATATCCATTTATAAATCTGGATGCATACAAATATGGGAGTACTTATTAGTAAAGCACTTGGTAAATGGGACTATTTAAAAAAGGGAAGAAATACTATTTTATGGCAAGCCAGCAAAAACAACAATGGTTGGCAACAATGCTCCCAGATTTTGACAAAGCAGGTAATAAACCATGTCCAAGGGAGCATCCTGCAAGGCTGCCACATGCAACAGTGACCATCCCTTTTGATTGGCACAGTTCAATGCATTGGGATGTTGCTCAGCCATAAATTGCACAGCCAAAAAGTACAAGTCATCATTGTCATAGGGTTGTTTGGGTGGAATATTGATGGCTGTTTCTCTACTACCTTCTTCTCTACCCTTGGAAGCCAGGTAACAATGCAAAGGCAACTCTTGAGTATGGGTTGTGTGAGCACTGACTGCTGTAGGATATTGCTCACACCACCATTCCAAGACAGATCAAGGTGCTCTGGAGCAACAAACCCAATGAAAGGGCAGCACACCATGGTAAAACTGCATGCCATCATCATTGGGAGAATGGAAGCCATGTACTTGATAGCATCCATTCATGCTGGTATCCAGAGTGTACAGGAGTGTTTGCATAGGAAATATAGTGGTGGTCTGCCATTTGTAAGTAAGCAAATGAACTCCAGTGAAGGTCTTTCTTGTACAGCACATGCCACATCCAGAGGCAGTGCATATATACAGTCTATGATGTCATTATCTTGACTGTGCTGGTCTTCATTGACAGTGGTGTCATTTCCTTTGTTCTTACTCTTGTCCAAATTGTTGTTATCATCTTGATAATCATGGTCATGGGTTTCTTGATTAGTGTTTTCACATCCTTTGTTGTACTCAAGGTTGTCATGGTCCCAGCCATTATCATCACCATCATATTCTTCCTCAACCTCAGCATGTTCCTCAACCTCCTCATCCACATAAAAAATAGTTGTCATCCTTCTTTGTAAAGATTTTGGATGTTTTGGGATATTGGCCAGCCACCCAAACAGATGCTGGCCATTTGTGCACAAAATGCTGTACCAGGTTTTTAGGAATCATTTTTCTGGCACAAAGTATGTGCAAGGCAAGGTGTATTTGGAAGTCTCAAAAGTCTCGAGTGCATACAGCATCTGGATCCAAATGAAAGATATACCAAATGATGTTGGTGTAAGCATGGCCAATGTTACAAGCCCAGTGAAGAGTGTTCTTTGTTATCAACTTGGGCCAATTTTTGACCAATAATTTGATCAGATGTAGGTACTCTGCCACAGCCACAGGTCTAATATGACCATCCAGGGCAAGGTCTATGGGTAAGTAACCAAACTGATCATGTACTTGAAATGCATCTGGCAATTTCTTAACCATCAGCTTGATTGCAGCTAGAGATGCATCAAAGTTACACTCCAAAGCCTCACCTAATAGCCACGTGCCATATTTGTCATGTTGAAGGATTGATTTGGGCCAAGATTCCAGCAATATTTTTACTTGCAAGCTGTCTGTTATGTGATAAGGTTGATGCTCTTCAAAATACCAATGTAGCACACCATGCAAGGGTATTTGTCCTTGCCAATCTTTCACTCATACTGAGTCAGGATAACTTTTCACCAGTAAATCTAGCACCACAGCTAGATGCCTCATGGCCATTTGTAATGGCAGCTTACCATATTTGTTAGGAATTTGTAATGCATCAGGAAAAGTTTTCACCATCAAATCAAGCACAGTCAATGGTGCTTCACAATCCAAGGCCATCTGTAATGGCACGTTGCCTCATTTGTCAGGACTTTGCAGCACATCACACCATTGATCAATCAACAGGGAAATGATATGAAAGTTCTTTTTGGATTTCAATGCTATGAATAAACACATTTCAGCATCAGAATCATCTGAATTTTTTCTTTGACTGCCTCAGGCCACATATCAACAAGGAAAGCAACAATTTCTGCTGGTGTGCAGTCTGAATGCAATGCCCACATCAAAGGTACTTAACCCTTGGCCTTGATCCAAGCAGCTTCAGGCCACTGTTGAGCCAAGAATTGAATTGTGGATAGAGACTGACAATATTCGCATGCATAGTGTAAGGTGGTAGCACCACAGTCATCACAGTCCTTGATGGAGCAGGCTGTTGTGGTACAAAGTATGGAGTGATATTGTCAGGCTGATGATGGACAAGTGCACATTCTTCCACATTGACTCTCTTATGACTTACTTTTACAGATTCTGGCCATTGATGCACTAAGAATTGAATGATATCAAGAGATACCTCAGGTCTCTCCCTGGCACATATCCCTAAAGCCAGGTGTAAGGGCAAGTAATGCTCTATTGATTTCAGCTCTTCTTCAACTAACATTTGAATAGTATCTAATGATCTGGCACAAGCACATGCTTCATGCAATGGCAAGCAGATGGCAGCTGGAGTCTGCAATGCACCAGGCCATGCTTTCAACAATGCTTGAATGACTGAAATGGGTGCATTCTTCCAGCATGCAACATGTAGGGGGTACTTCTCAAATATAGACATGGGCTTTCCCCAAGGGGGAGGCCCCCAGGGATTAAAACTGGATGCACACCATTTCAAGGTCTGCACAGCATTTGGGTATCACACCAAAAGAAGGTCTACTTTGTTAGATGAAAATGATGTTTCCCCCTTGCAAATGGCAAACAGATGATTGATGGCAGCACCTTCTGATTCCATATCATCAAGCTCTTTGCAATTGCCAATGTAATTGCATATTAGGTATTTGTCATAAGTGAAACAGTGCCCCATGATCATCAGACAAGTTCCTCATCACAAGGTTGTTTCTTTCTTTCTTCCATCCTCTTCTTGCAACTGGCAACATATGAATTTATGTGGAGTCAATTCTGGCAGCTCCTACTGTAGACCTACTGTATGAGATTGCCAGTCAATTCTTCTCTGCAAACATGCACTTCTAGAGGTTGAATAGGGAGTTTCAATAGTTGATTAGTTTTGTGAAGTCAACTTAATTTTTTAGAGACTGGATGCATAGAAATGTACAGCCTGTCAATGGACAGAAATTGTCTAAATGGTAGGTCGGGCATTCCTATGGGCTGTACATTCCTATGCAGCCAGTCTCTATGCTGTCTCTGTCAAACCTGTCAAAACACTTTTACTCTCTCAAAATCAGTCATAGCATGAGTCACACTGAGTAGCACTGCAGCATAGGAAGAATGCCACCTACAAAGTGTGCATACTGCACCCACTTAGGGGCCACCAGGCAGTCACAGGCTAGGCCTATGACCAATGCCAAGAGGTCTTTCCCAGATGGCAAATAGCCACAGACTAATTGGCACCACGGTCCTTCAAACTCACAATTTGTCCCAAAACTGGCATTCAACAAAGGTAGGAGAACAGCTCTAGTAAGATATTAGTAAGTAAATAGCAACAATAACTAAAAACAACAAAAAATAACAATGAAACACCAAACAATGGCCAACCTCTTCCTCTTTTTGCAAATAGCAACAACCAAAATTGACAACATCCACAAGTGCACAACCATGACCCAGAACAACATGCTGACAACCAGTCCCTACAACACACCCCAGTGCTGCAACCCTGCCATGGCATTCATGCTGGTGCAGCAGGTGCATGGTACCACTCCAGACAGAGACCCCATAGGCACCTTGCTGGCATGGGCCCCAGGAGGACCTGGCCATGGATTCACCAACAGCGGCAACAGCAGAAACCATGGCACTGGCAACAACATTACACCCAACAAACACCACAGGGACCTGCACCAAAAGCCACATGGCATAGTACTCCCATCCTTCCCCAATGAGGGAGAATCAACCAAAGCATGCTGCACCAGTGGCACTGGTGGAAGCCTTGCTCAAGCTGCAAAAATGGCCACACAACTCTACAAAGTGTGGTTCTCTGAAGAATCTGAGCTCAACCAGGTAGACTGTATCCAATGCATCAGCAAACAACCAGCCCCATTCCCCCTGCTTGCCATCAATGCATATGGCAACACAGTAAGCATCTTGCATTGGGTGAAAAAATTTGTGGCCAACCCAACTGGTTTGTGCACACCATGTGGCTGCTCCATGACCACTGCAATGACTTTTTTGAGATGCGGCTGTCACACCAAGACCTGTTAGATGGTGCATGGCTGCAAAACCCACTGGCAACTGACAACATGGACATGGAATGCTGGCAGATCATCAGATGACCATGTGTCCCCACTGCCTTAAATGCAAACTCTGCCCTGATGACACAAGCATTGACACAGTTGGCACAGCCACCAAGAAACAACCACAAGAGATGCCAGGGACTGGCGAGGCCACCCCCAAAAAACAAAAACTTGGGGAATGCAAAAAGAGCACCTGGAAAGACAACCCCAACTACAATGGAAAACTCAAGCAGCTCAAGCAAACATCTTCCAGACCCATGGACAAACAAACCTGGGACAACTCTTACAGGCCAGTAACACAACCATCCCTGCAGCACTCCACTCACTTGGATTCACCCACAACACATGCAGATGGTGGACATTATGGGGTGGCTGCGGGGACCCAGCCTGCACACTCATGCACTTAGACAAACCCCTGCTACTGGCACTTGTCCCAAAAGTATCACACCTCCTCTCAGAGGGGGCAGCAAAACTTGCCCTGTCAAAAGCACAGACATGACTAGCCCACATGAAAACAACACCAAGCACCCCTGCCAACTGGCTCAACAATTCAGGCCAACACCACACTGACTGCAACAAAATGGAGGATCTGCCAACTTCCTTGCATGACACCTATAACAAAACAAAAGCCACACAAATAACAACAGCATAAAGGGAAAATATACCCTACCCACACTGCCAGCACATACCCCACCCACACTGCCAACACATACCCCCAAAAACCAAAAAGCAGTAATGTGGCAAGACCCCATCATCACATCACTGCAAGAAAAACAATCACAAAACATGGACCACACCACAACACCAGATGCATACAACACCATTCAAAGTAAGTACCAAAAAATGTTTCAGGGCTGCATGTGCCCACATCCAAGTGTTTGCCACCATCCAGCATACCCAATGCTTCTTGAATACATGACTACTGGCTGCCCTGTGGATTGCAGCAAAAGCTGGACCATAGACATGCTAACAGCAGCCATCAACCATGGCAACCATGCTTCTGCACAGGCCCCAGATGCAGTGCACTGTCTGAGGGAAGAGGCCATGGAAAAAGTTCACCAGGGCTACATGCACATTGTCAAATGGGAGGACATTGCACAGGATTCCCTCCCAAACCTCAAAATATCACTGCTTGTGGCAGTACCTCACAAAAGCCACATCTATTGCACAATCCTTGACCTATCCTTTCAGCTGCATGTGGGCAAGTTGGAACTCACAAGTGTCAATGGTGCAACAACCCCTCACTCCCTGCACCACTCAATGGACCAAATGGAAAAAGTACTCCCATGCATGGTGTACCAAGTTGCACACACCAACCCAGATCTCGGTCCCCTCTACTTTGCAAAGTGGGACATCAAAGACAGTTTTGGCGCCTGGTGGTGTCACTGGAAAATGTGTGGCATTTTTGATATGTACTCCCAAAGCTCAACAAAAATGACCCCACCAAAATCATCATCCCAATGTGCCTTCAAATGGGATGGTGTGAATCACCCCCTGTTCTGCACAGCATAAGAGATGGCACAAGACCTCACCCAGGAACTACTGGACAGTCCTGCACCCCTCCCCCCACATGCACTCAAAAAATTCTGCATCCCTGACTCCACAGCCCTGCCCAAGTTGGACAGCCAGTAGCTCTCCAAACTGACACAAGCCTTTGGATGTCTACATTGATGACTTCATTGGGATGGTAGCAGCACCATCACATGATGCCCTCCTCCACTTCACACAAGCCATCTTGCATGGCATCCACAAAATCTTCCCAAGACCAGGACCACATGACAATGCCAATGACAAACCCAACTCCATCAAAAAATTAAAAAATGGTGAAGGATGCTGGGCCACAAGAAAGGAAATCCTGGGGTTGGTCTTTGATGGCACCACCTGCTGCATCAATTTGCTGGCTGACAAAGTGACTGCAATTCTGCACAGTCTAAAAGAACTCACCAGAAAGACCACCATCCAAATTGGAGACTTGGAAAAATCAACAGCAAGCTGTTGTATGCAACCATTGGTATCCCCAATGGATGCAGTCTTCTGTCTCCCATCATTGCCACCATTGCTGCTCAACCAAAAATGCATCACTATAAAGACTGTACCATACAACTCAACCAAGCTGCCAAACAGGCCCTAACCAACTGGCAAACACTACTAGCTACCACTAGCCATGCAGCAGCCCACCCCATGCATGGACCTTATTCCTGCCCTGACCAACTATGGTGGCTACTGTGATGCATCCAAAGTGGGTGCAGGTGGGATCTGGGTGGGCCTCAACCAGGCCCTTCCACCTATTGTCTGGCGAGTAGCCTTCCCACCAAAAATCCAAGTGGAAGTTGTCTCTGAATCAAACCCATGAGGTCAAATCTCCAACTCAGATCTGGAAATGATGGGCTTGCTCCTACAATGGCTTGTGCTCAAATGCTTTGGCACACTCCAGCATGCACACATCACGTGCTGGTGTGACAACACCCCCATGGTTGCATGGGCCACATGCCTACTATCAACAAAAGCAACCAATGCAGCCAGGATCTTATGTATCCTAGTGCTGCACATGCTAACATGTCAAGCATCACCAATGACAACACAACACATTGCATGTGTACTCAACACAATGGCAGACTTTGCATCCAGATCATTCACCTCACACCTGGACCAACACACCTTTCTCACCACTTTCCACTTGCACTTCCCCCTCCCACAGGATGCTTCTTGGACTCTCTGCTGCCTACCAAGCATTCTGATTGGGTGCACCTTATCCACTCTGTCAATGCCAACATCCAATCTGGGGTTGTGGTGTTGACTCTCAAGACAAGGGAGCCTTATTGTTCACACTGGAAAAACTTCCTTCCAGCAAATATCAATCTGCTCCTTCAACACACTGACCAACAAACACACCTCCTCCTCTTACAAGTTTTCATTAAGCAAGTCCAGCAAGGTGATTCTGGCTGCAGACACAAAGTCAAAACTGGTAGCATCCAAGCAGTGCTTGGAGCCATCACCAAGACCATCAAACTGACTGGCTTTGACAACCCCCTCCACCAACCTGGAACAACCAATTACTATGCCGCCCTCACCCTTCAGACTGAAACCTACCAGCACAATGACCATGTCCTCAAAAACAAGTTGCCATCCCAGTTGCCATCCCCAACCACCTATTCCTAGCATCCAGATGGTCACTTGACTGATGCACCAAGGCTGTTGGCAAACTGGCCCTCATTGCATTCTACTTTTTACTCCACATGGGCAAATACACCCACCATGGGCGAAACAAACATTGCATGCAACAGTTTCACCTCTGTGACATCAAGTTCTTTGCCAAGGGGCTCAAGATAACACCCCAGCACCTCATGGCACATAGCAACACCATTGACATCATCTCCCTCTCCATTGACAACCAGAAAAATGGTCAGCAAGGGGACATCCTCTCACACCATGCCATCCACATGGACAACTGGTGCTGCCCTGTCCATGCAGTGGTGGCATGCATACTTGACATACTGACTGATTGGGCCTCCCCCAACATCCTCCTGTGCAGCTTCTGAGAGGCCCCCACCCTCACCTGGCAACATGTTTGGGGCAAGGGCATGGTGCAGGCTGTCAAAGCAGTGGTGGCAGCCATGGGGCTGCAATGCCATGGCTACCAACTTGACAAAGTAGGGTCCCACTCCCTCTGGTTGGGGGGAGCCACAGCCTTATTCATCAACCACCATGACATCCTCACCATCCAGCAAGCAGGGTGCTGGACTGGCTCCACTTTCATGGAGTACATTCATGGACAACTGGACATCATGACCAGGGGACTGGTCCAATCAATGTCCCAGCAAGCACCCTATATGAACATGGCACACTAGTGCCCACAGCAAACCACATGATCCAAGCATGGTCAATTGTGACCTCTTCATGCCCACAATAACACAAACCCCTCAAACCAGACTTGCCACCAACCCATTGCCATTCTGTTTGCTGGCAGACACAAGCCACCAAATGAATCAGCACTCTTCTGGGTCAGTACCTTCCACCCCTCCAACCAAAACTCCTCTCCCAAACCCATCACCAAATGGACCCAACAGCACATAATGTGTACAGAATGGAGAGAAGGTCACACAAGTGCTAAGCCCCTTTTCACACCAGGCACAGCCCAGCATACCTGATAGGTCCTAGCACCCCCTAAACCTCATGTCCCTTTGCCAAATGTAAGTACTAAGCTCCTGCATAGCAAGCCATGCAGAAAGTGACTCATTGCTGGCTCTGCTACTTTAGAGCATAGTCATATCGTGAGTCACACTGAGTAGCACTGGAGCACAGGAAAAACACCACCTACAAAGTGCACATACTGCACCATGTAGGGGCCACCAGGCAGTTACAGGCCAGGCCTTTGACCAATGCCAAGAGGTCTTTCCCAGATGGCAAATAGCCACAGACCAATTGGCACCGTGGTCCTTCAAACTCACAATTCATCCCAAAACTGGCATTCAATCAAGGTAGTGAGAATGGCTCTAGTAAGATATTAGCAAGTAAATAGCCCCAGCCCACCCACCCTGAGAGTAGGTTGTGCAAGCACTACCCAGGAAATCCCAGGCTGGGGGCTCAGTCCATAACTTACCTAAGCCCTTTTTCACACCTGGCACAGCCCAGCATACTTGATAGCACCCCCTAAACCTCATGTCCTTTTGCCAAATGTGAGTACTAAGCACCTGCATAGCAAGCCATGCAGAAAGTGACTCATCACTGGCTCTGCTACTTTAGAGCATAGTCAACAAAAAGAACACAGTGTGCATCTAGGGCCCTATATATCTATATATCATTTGTATGAAGACCCTGTGCACCAAGGTCAGACAGGTCACACCACCTGGATGCATGCTCTTGAGCATGGCACACTGAGAAGGTCACATACATACCAGGTAGGCAGTGGAGGAAGGACCAATCCCTCACAAGCTGGATGAGATGACCCATGTCAGTTCTTGATCAGGATCACCTGGTTGAGTGTTGACTGCATTCTTTTGAGAGTGTGTTCCAGATGGCCATTGTCATTCACACACAGTATTTTCTACATTCTGCTAGTTATTGGTTCCCATGGTTTAATATGCTTTGCTGGCCCAATCCATCACTTTTGCAATTTGCTCATTTCACCTTGGAAAATCCCACTTGGTAGTCATGTAGCCTTTGACCTGCTACAGCACCAATTTTTTATTGCATTCACGTACACAGGTTGCACTGATGCACCCCAGCAGATCAGCTTGGGCCTTAGTGGTGCTCTCCAGACTCCTAGTCTTTTTTAGCACTTTCATGCATTCAGCTGTTGTGCAGCAGCCTTTTGGCTCTCACTCCAGCAGCTCTGTTTTGTCATTGAGTGGCAAAGTCCATGCCTTGGTTTCAAAGGTGCTCTCCAGACTCTTAATCCTTTAGCACTTCTGCACATTTGGCTGTTGTGCAGCAGCCTTTTGGCTCTCACTCCAGCAGCTCTGTTTTGTCATTGAGTGGCAAAGTCCATGCCTTGGTCTCAAAGGTGCTCTTCAGACTCTTAATCCTTTAGCACTTCTGTGTATTTGGCTGTTGTGCAGTAGCCTTTTGGCTATCACTCCAGCAGCTCTGGTGGGTGGGTTTTAGTGCTTTAGCAACTTTGTTGTTGGGTGGCAATGTCCACACTTGGCCTTTGTGGTGCTCTCTGACCTCTTATCTTTTAGTGCTTTGCACATTGTGCAGCAGCCTTTTGGCTCTCACTCCAGCAGCCCTGGTGGGTTTTTTATCACTTTTGCAGCTTTGTCATTGGATGGCAATGCCCATACCTTGGCCATCATTTTCCATAGCACTTTTGTCATTTGGGTAGTGACATCCACACCTTGACCATCAATTCCTCTGCACTGCTTTTGTCATTGGGTGGCTTAGTTGGGCATTCTGGCAGAACCTGTTTTTTCAAAAAGTAGCAGATTTTGAGCAGAATGCAGAATTCTGCCAGATTTCTGCCAGATTTTCAATGTTCTGCATGTTCCAGTTGTTCTGCTGAGGGTGCAGAAGCCAGAACATAAAATTTGGACTTCCAGAACTCCACTACATGTTCTGCTACACTGCTACTAAGACTATGTAGTAAACTTAGATTGATTGTCATTTTATTGTTGTTTTAAAACATGTTTGCAACTTTTCCAACTAAGCTTTGATGATGTGCAGTACTTGGAGTATGTTTTTTCAATTATCGCCATCAGTTTGTAGGCTTGTCAATGGTTTTTGTGGTGTCAAAATTTGCATGAGCACAGACATTGGCAGAACATGTGCGGAACATTTGACCAGGCAGACAGATAGTTCTGCCAATGAAAATGTTCTGCAAAAAATGAAGTTCTGCTCAAAAACCTGCAGAATCTGAGCAGAACTGAGAATTCTGCAGAGTTCTGTGCAGAACACCCAACTAAGTTGGGTGGTAATGTCCACATCTCAACTGTCACTTTCTTTTGCAATTTAGTACTTTTGTTGTTGGGTGGTAACATCCATACCTCAACTGTCAAGTACATACAACAGTGACACTCATGCCCAGCTTTGGCTTTGCTTTGCCTCAGACAGTCAGCTTGTCTCCAGATGGTGCTCTTGGGACTCTTGTTCTTTCTAGCACTTAGTGTACTCAGCCATTGTGCAGCAACCTCTTGGCTCTCACTCCAGCAGCTCTGGTGGGTCTTTGTGCTTCCTTTTGTTACTGGGTGGTGACATCCACACCTTGGCAGTTGATTTTCTACTCATATAATGCACTTCAACAGTTGTGCCACAAACCTTTAGGGTCCCACACATCTGCCATCCCATCACGTTTCCTTTCCTTTGACTTGTTGCAGAGAGATCCCTTGGATGTGGGGGGGGTGACATTCACCCCTTTGCAGTTGATTTCTTTCAGCATATAACATGCCTCAGCAGCTGTGCAGAAACTTCTTGGGGCCCTTCACTTCTGCAGTCTCATCCAGTGAGAGAGCTCATCAGCAGTACAGCCATTCATGGCTCTCAACTCTGCATACTCATTCTATCTTAGCTATCTTAGTGTATTTCAGTGCATTGGCTGTTATGATTTTGTTTGGTCCTTGATGGCAAGAGTAGTGCTGGGTGAGCCAAATACTGTAACATCAGAGTGGGTGATTATGTGGAGAAGAAATTATTTTTTATGTAAGAAATGTACAACTTACTACATATACTTCTTACATTACTACGTAACATTCCTACCATATGTAATGTATTGTTTACATGTAGTTATGTAAGTTTTTCCTTCATAGTAATGTAAGATTTTCTTATGTTACTACATAACTTTTGCAAATGGCTAGTGGAATAACTGTAAGATTCATACATTGTAAGTCAGACTCAATGTAGTGATTTGAAACTTAAGTGTTAATGCATGTTCAAACTATCCATTTTAAAAACATACATGAAGATGTAATGATGCCATACCCACATATATATATGACATGAAAATGTTTCAGTTAATGTGTAATGTGCTTTTCAACTACCTTCATTAAGATTTTGCCATGGTCATGCTGACTACAAGTAGTTATCTTAAAAATTGCAATGGCTATTTGCATTTGAAGTAGCTAGCTAGTTAGAAAATAGTAATTTCAGTATATAAGGTGTTGATGCTAGAATTAGAGATTTATCTGCACAAAGGGCTTGTAAGTTGTCAACCTTGAGAGCAAAATCATTATCATGAACAATCCTTTTTCTTTTTCTGGTTGTGTTGCTAGCACAATGTACCCTATACCTTTCTTCCACATAAACTGGATTAGTTTTTTTCTATCTTTTTGTACTTCTGTATAAAGTTCATTGAATTGCAGGAGGCCCTCCTTTGACCACCCCCCAAACTATTTTGAACCCCAGGCACCACCAGTGAATTTACCCTAGGCTGCTTTCCTTTTCTTTTTTGGTTTGTGCTTTCATCATATGATAATTCTGTCTTGTATTCTTCCACATTCTTAGTTGACTAGCTCTCCCAGTAGTTTTCCAGCAAGAGGAGGGCAAAAGCCTCATCCAAAATCATTGCCATGTCACAATTGCCAATCTTTTCTCCAGTATGCCACACCCACAACTTGGGACAAGAAGGAATCAGCAAAAACAAAGAAAGCTTCTTCCTTATCTTGTTTTAACATTATATCATCTAAGGTAGGTAGGTTTTTTTCTAGTAGTTCTGTATGAATATGAAAGTGTGCATACAAGAAAATTGTAAGATAGATAGCACTGCTCACAAGAAACAATAAAAGATGCATGGCTACTTACCAAGAAGACCTTTTTTGACAGAAGTCCCACAATTAGATTGATGCTCATCCATTTTTTCAAACATGTAACTTCATTTCTTCCTGCCAGATTCCCTGGAATTTAACAGAGACTTCCATTTCCTGGAACAAGACTTGTGCAATAAGCCCTTGTTTGGACAGATCTTTATTGCTTACAATGAATTTTTATTGTTTGAAAACCAGACCAAGTTTTGCAGTTACCAAGTTAAACTCCTCCTCAACTATGCAAATTGTTCCTGATTTTGCCAGCAAATTGAAGTACAATCTCAATAACCTTTCTGTTCTAGCCAGTAACCTGGGATGAAATCATGTTCCCAACATCTTCAAATAAATAATGCCTATATAAAGGTTCCTTTGCAAGAAAGCAATATTGGTAAGGCTATTACATGAACAAAGAGAAAAATGAAGATGTTTAGAGTAAGAATGAGCTATGAAGTACATATAACCTTCAGTATGCCAAAAATATTTCCAGTTCATATGATTGAGAAAAAGAATTTTGAAAGGCTTTTCCTACACAGTATTTTCAAAAGATAATCATACTGTTTGGGATAAGTCAAGGACTACAAGCCATAATCATACCAAAAAATGGATGAACATATAAACTCATACCAGATGATAAATGAATTGAAGAAGTTATACCCTGTTTTGAAATGTCAACAACTACATGTTAAAACTGAATAATTTACTTTACTAGACTTAACTACGAATGTTATTCTAAATGAGATCAAGGCATGCATAAGAAAATGATGCTGTCATTGGCAATGTTTTTGGATACCTTAAAACATTTTTCCTTTCAAGTAAAGAAAGACATAAAACTGTATAATGGAAATCTCTTCAAAGAATTAATTACCCCCAGAAATTTCTGAAGAGAAAATCAATTCAATTTATGGCCAAGTTTCATTTAAGCATACATCAATTATATGAGATTTTATCAATTTAAATCTTTTAGATCAGTTTATAATTGTATTACTATCAAATTAATAAAATACAAATACAGGAAATGGATAACAACCTTTTAACAAAACAATGGGTGAGCTTATGGTCAACCTAAGTGTTAGAGCCTATTGATAAACTTAATTGAATATATCAAGCTAAGACTAACCAAGAAAATGCATTTATCCTAATAAAACCAAATTTGTTGGACTGCAAACTGCAGGTTCTGAGCCTTGTGATAGAAAGTCATATTTGACAAGAGCACCTCAAGGCATACAAATTCATGGATTAAAAGCATAAAGTCCAACCTTTAACATTCAAACAAGGGCTCAAGTTCTGTTATAAATTATCTTCACTAAAACTATTTTACATAGAAAAGCATGCAAAGTTAATGATCACAGATCTTAACCTTCTTGAAAGCAGTTACCATTAAAGATGGATCATCCATATTATATTTGTGAAAAACCTTTTCAATTGATAAAAAAGTATAAGCCAACAAACCTTCTTGCTTATAAGCAGCTTTCTAAGTTATAGGCAAATCAAAGTAAAAGACACAAACAAATGGAATTATGAACAAAACTAAGATGATACTACTATCCATTAAAGAAAGCTAACAACACAATAACAATAACAACTCAAGGATTATAGCCCTACATTAAGAACTATGTCATAAGAGACTTTAATGATGCTCATAGCTTTTGCTAGATATGTTGTGCTGGAAACCGACAATTTGGGGAGGAACCACTACAGGTGCTTGCAGCAAAAAGCATGGAAAAGTGCCCTGGTGGTGTCAACTTGGGGTGCTGGGGAAGGGGCTGGGAGGGATGGGTACAAGGGAGGTTGGCTTAAGAAGAAGGAGGAGCTGCCAAGGGAGGAACTGGGGATACAGGGGTAATAGCTCAGAAACTATAGCCCAAAGGGGTTGGGGGTGCAGGCAAAGGGGTTACAAGCTCAGAAACTTATATCAGGGTGGAAGGAGGGTGGGGGTGGAAAGCAGGCAAATGGGTTAAGAGCTCAGAAACTCATAACAGGGTGGAAGGGGAGGGGGTGACAGTCGGCTATTGTGGGAGGTAGGAGGGTAGAGGGTGGAAAGGGTCAAACATTGTCATCACCAGATTTGTGAAATGGGGCAAGGGTTGTCATCAGCATTGTCATTGTCAAGCATCATCCAGCATTGTTGTCATCGATTGTTGTCAAGCATTGTCATCATAATTGTTGAGTGGCATTGAGCATTGTCGTAGTAGAGTGTTGTTGTTGGCAGGCTGTGTCATCCAGTGGAGTCAGCACCATGCAGAAAGGTCAGTTGCATGGCATCACACCTTGTCATAGGCAAGCATCATTAGTTTGACGTATACAGTTGGGCGCATGGCTGGTTTGAGCATGGCAGAGGAGGAGAAAGAGAGAAGCACCAAGAAACAGGAAGGGCCAGCTGGAGACTGTGTTCTATCACATTGGCAGTGTCAGTGTTTGTCATTGTCATGGGCATTGTCATCAAGGCATCATTGTCATAGACGTCATTATCAAGCATCATTGTCATCGTAGGCATTGTCATCAAACAAGGCATTGTCATAGGCATTGTTAACAAGGTGTCATCATTGCCATAGGCATCATCATCAAACCAGGTGTCATTGTCAGCATCGTTGGTGTCATCATAGGTGTTGTCATCAAGGTGTCATCATCATCAAGGGATTGTCGTTGTAGGTATCATTATCAAGGTGCAATCATCATCGTCAAAACAAGGCATT
>JFJP01038190.1_pt1 | contig 19022 bp, 13 predicted proteins | sample 431651 | NCBI WGS metagenome assembly JFJP01 (sample SAMN02602958, study PRJNA72255) | Microbial mat metagenome, whole genome shotgun sequencing project. | biome: fresh water; feature: sink hole; material: water; isolation source: purple microbial (photo- and chemosynthetic) mats found in...
TTTATCCATTAAATGCATTAATGAGTAGTCAGCAAAAAAGAATGTCATCGTGGTGCAAGGCTGTGACACCTAAGGTTAGTTTTGCGATGTATAAGGGTGACACAGAGGAAAAACACAAAGCTATAATGAATACCTCATTGCCCGAGTTAAAATCCAGAGAACAAATTAGAAAAAATCCACCTCAAATTCTATTTACCAATCCAACCATGTTGGAATATATGCTTGTCAGAAAACATGATAAGCCCATCCTAAATACTTCAAGAGAGAAAAAAACTTTGAGATGGATAGTTTTAGATGAAGCACATACGTATAGCGGCTCTTCAGCTGCCGAATTGGCTCTTCAAATCCGAAGGATTTTAGATGCTTTTGGTGTATCTATAAAAGATGTACGTTTTGCAGCGACCTCTGCTACATTAGGTACAGGTTCAATAGAAGAGTATAAAAGCTTTCTATCACAGGTTACAGGTAAATCGTACGATGACATTGTTGTTATTCAAGGAAATCAGATTTTGCCTGCTATTACAGAAGAAAGTCTAAACTCATCAATTTCAGAAATCAACGACAATTTCGTCGGTAAATTTTCATTAACAAAAAATGACCTGATATCTCTTCGCCAAGAACTAATAACTACTACATTAAGTGCTAAAGAGATAACTGATAGATTTGCAATACAGAATAATATTAGTATTGATGATAGATTGCAATTGATAGACAGTTTAAGTCAAAAGAATCCTGCTTTAATATCAGATATCGACAGACGGGGTGCATTATTGCCTACACGAGCTCACTTTTTTGCCCGTAATATGGGTGGTTTATATGCTTGCGTAAATCCAGAATGTACTAAACACCACGATATCCGAATTAATCTGGGTTCATTAACTACTATTGCTCAAACCAATTGTAATAGTTGTAGATCAAAACTATTAGAAGTAAACCGATGTAATGGTTGTGGTAATTTATTATTAGTAGGTCATGAACAAAATGGTTATTATGGTTTTGCAAAAAAAGAATCTCAATCTTTATTTGAAATTGAACACAACGATGATAGTAATGATGATGGCACTGCCTTAACTGCAATTGACGATTCTGTATCATTTGTATTAGCAAGAGGAGTAACAGAAAATCCAATAAGTAATTCACAATTGCTACCAAAAATTATTGACACACAGAATGGCCAAATTGTTCCGGGTGAAGGTGGATTTGTTGATTGTCATAAAAATGGCACTAAAATTTGTCCACATTGCGGTGAAAAAACTGATAATTTGCAGTCGATGTACTCTGGTAATTTATTCAGTAGATTGTTAGCGCCTACTCTTTTGGAACAAACAGCAGCTGAAACTGATAATATTAATGCACTTTGGCAAGGACGAAAATACATATCCTTTACCGATAACAGACAAGGGACAGCAAAATCTTCTTTTCAACAAAACATTGAGGTAGAACGTAACTGGATACGTTCAGCTATTTATCATTACTTAGCTAATGAACGCAGATTGACAATAATCCCTCCACAGAATCTTACAGCTGAAGAAGAAAATGAGCTTAATGCAATTCGACAATTTAACCCAGGATCTCCACGTATAATTGAGCTTGAACGTAAAAAAAACGGATTAAATGAAGCATTTAATCCATACAAAACGTACTCTGAATTTGCTAACGCTATTATTGGCAATAGTGAATTGAGTAAACTTTTCAATCATTTGCCCAATTCTTTTAAAACAGGTAGCGATGAATCTGTTTATTTACAACAATTGATAATTGACCAATTTGGAAGACGACCAAGAAAAGCAGGCATTAATAACCCAGAAACAATGGGGCTTGTACGAGTTGTTTATCCAACAATTGAAACATGTCAAATGCCCAATGCAATACATTATATTTTCGAGGCATTAGGATGGATAGAAAAAGATTGGAAAGATTTTCTTAAGATATCACTTGATTATTTTATTCGTGAGAACAGACACATTGAAGTTTCATTTGCCTCAAAAAGATTTAGAACACAAGCATTTGTAAATGATTTTGTGTATTCCCCAAATAGTACTCAAAACAAGAAATTTCCAGTTTTAAACTTAAGGAATGATGACATTGTAAAAAATCCGAATCGTCTTGTTGTTTTGCTGTTATTAGCAATGGGAATAAACAGAGAAGAACAAATTGATCAATTGCAAGAAACATATATAAATCAAATACTAAATGCTGCATGGAACTTTCTAAAAACGAATATTTTAACTCCAAATTCTGAAGATATTGTAGGATATAAATTAAATATGTTAGGCGAGAAAGTCGCTTATCAAATTATTGATAAAGCATGGATTTGTCCAGTGAATCAAGTACCGTTAGATACTATTTTTAGAGGTTATAGCCCATTAATTACTTCGAGAATAAGTTCAAATTTGGAGAATTATCGAATCACTGAACCACCTGTTAGCTATAACTATTTTCCTTTCGCATATCGACGTAATAATGAACATAATTCTGTTTCTGAAAATGATATTATTAATTGGATAAATGCCAATATGAATACTATACGTGATGCGGGATTATGGTCCAATATGCATGAGCGTATATTGTTAAACAACCCAGTCTATCTTGCTGCTGAACATACAGCACAGCAAAATAAACAAACATTACGAATCATAGAAGACGATTTTGAAAACCACAAACTGAATATTCTTTCCTGTTCTACAACTATGGAAATGGGAGTAGATATTAGTGGTATCACTGAAGTAGTTATGAACAATGTACCGCCTAAACCTGCCAATTATTTACAGAGAGCCGGTCGTGCCGGTCGTGGTAGTGAAACAAAAGCTTTGGCTTTGACATATTGTGCACCAAATCCAATAGGCATTAATTTGTTTAACAACCAAAAGTGGGCTATGACCCACCGAACAGCTGTTCCAAAGGTTAGTTTTGATAGTAATATGTTGGTGCAAAGACATATCAATTCGGTTTTATTATCTTCATATATAAAAACAGATGGTCAGAATAATCTTTCAGTTAGTTCTTCAGTTGAAAAATTTTTCTATCCAATGGATGGTTTTATAAATCATTTTGAATATTTTAGGACATACCTGAATGGAATAATTTTAAATGGAGATGAAGAATTAAATCAAAGATATGTAGCATTAGTAAGAAATACCTGCAAACAAACAGTTACACTTACCGATTCAGTTTCTGCATGTTTATCTAGTATAGAATTTATATTTGGAAGGTTGGAAGATAAGAAAAGAATGTTAGATGATAAAATAAGTAACCTTCTTGCAAACAATTATAATGAAGACTCCCCAGCGACCAAAGCAATAAAAAGTCAACTTAGGCACATATTAAGCCAAAACATTCTTGGTTTTTTTGCCGAAAACAACTTTATTCCAAGTGCCGGAATACCAACCGGAGTTGTAGAATTTGAAAAATTCAACAAATTAGATATTCATGCTGATAGAGTTGGAGATGGAACCGAATATAATTTTGGATATCAAAAAGCGAATCCGTCTATGTTGTTGACTCAGGCAATAACTGAATATGCACCCGGGAACCAAATCGTACTTAATGAGGCGTGCTATGTATCAAGAGGAATCGTAATGAAATCTCAATGGAATGATGCAAGACGTGTAATATTTCAATATTGTTCAAACTGTGGTTATGCCATTTCTAAGGAAGGTGAAAAAATAGTAAATTGTCCTCATTGTAACTCAAATCTTCAAGGAATAAATGGTGCAGAATTCACACCCCTTATTGAACCTGCAGGTTTCAGGGTCGATTTTTCAGAGCCACCAACACGAACTATCAATAATCGTGTAACTAAAAATTACACACAACCCGAATTGCTGAATATGCCACCGTGGGAAGTCCAAGATGGTATTTCAGTTGCAAAACTTGAATTACGACACAGTAATGAAAGTAATGCTGAAATTTTATACTATAATAAGGGATATGGTAATGGATATGCAGTTTGTCTCGAATGTGGAAGAGCAGTAGCCGACATTAATGAAGATGATTATGATGAAGCAATTGAGTTATTAGGTTTGAACAATCATAAACCAATTATTGGAGGCAAGAAGGCAGATGATAAGGTTTTATGCTCCAATGATAATATCAAAAGAAATGTTTTAATTGGAGGACGTTTTCAAACTGATTTTGTTGAAATACGATTTAGAGACAATAATGGAAACATAATCAATGACGAAGAAACAATTTTCAGTTTAGGAGTTATACTTACACAAAAATTAGCTGAGAAAATAGGTATAAATACTCAGGAAATAAGTTTTGGTATCAAGAAATATCAAAATTATTCGTCTGTTTTTATATACGATACAGCTAAAGGTGGTGCTGGTTACTCAATCAGATTTAATGAATTAAAAGAAGATGTGTTTGAAATGTCCAAAACAACTTTGCAAAACTGCAATTGCGAAAGAGCCTGCAATAGCTGTTTAATAAATCGAGAGTCTCAATGGTCGGTTGACAAACTGGATAGAAAAAAAGGATTAAAATGGTTGAATTTAGAAATTGCGTCTCGAACCGAAGTTCCTGTCCATATTCATGATAGATTTGAAAATCAGGTTTATGCTCTTACTTCAAATATCTCTTCTGAATTAAACAAGATCTTAGTGAATCCAGATTTGTCAAAGGTCACCTTTTTTATTGATAATCAAATTGAAAGCTGGAAACCTGAAACATGGGAGTATTACAATATTGCTAAGAGGTTGCGTCAACATGGTGTAACGATAAGCTTTGCATTCCAACAGACTACAACAGCATTAAACAATTTAAGCGCAAGTCAACTTTCTGTCTTGGCTGAAATGAGAATGTCTTTCAATTTGACATGTTTTTCTGGAAATCTTACAAGTATATTAAGTTTAGTCTTTGCAGAATTCTCCGGAAATAGAAATTCAGTTTTACTATTTTCTGAATTAAACCAAACAGCTAACAGTTTTGATAATCTATGGTCTAATGGAAATTCATTTATTTACAAAGCAAATATTAATCAAAATCCATTTAATTTTACACCCTGGACACCAAACTTTGATTTCATTGTTGAGAATAACAATTATATTATGTTTGATTTCAAAATAACTGATCATAGATTAACTTCAAGACATTTGTTGGAAAAAATTCTTAATTATCAAGGAGAAAAATGGCTCAGAATTAATGAAAAAGTTTTAAATTCATCTGTAAAAATAAGCTATACAGATATTTATTTAAAGTCACCTTTATCATGCCGTATATTGATAGATTTCGTAACTTCAATAATCACAAATTCTAATTTAACAGTTGAAAGTTTTAATTTAGTTCTTGCAGATGTAAGAAATGGAAGGGATAATGATTTTTATGACACACATGAAAGGGACACATATATTAATGAGTATGCCGAAAACTTTAACATGCGAGTTAATGTAAATAGTCAGGGATTTTTACCTCATTACAGAGAATTGAAAATTGAAAATGCTCAATATGAATTCATAATCAGACCAGATGGAGGTTTTGAAAATGGCTGGGTGGTTGATCATGCAGATAGAAATAGTGGTTGGGAAGAAAATTTTGCCAACGATATAAGACTATATAATAGGTCAGTTGATGGCATATTGTATACAGTAGCATACAAACAAAAAAACTAATTTTGAACGTAAAGTTTTTATATCAATATAATGTCTATTAAAAAATAATAATGAAAAACAAACTCAAAAATTATGAAATTGCAGCTTTAGTAGAAGCTTTATACAACGAAATATCTAATAGTGAGGCGTCACGTGGTGCTTGGGCATATTCGCTGTATTATGTCCTTATGCTGCATTTCAACAAAAAAATTCCAAATCCAATATGGGAGGAAGAATACAATCAATGGAATATTGATCATTTATATAGAAGTGCAATTTCTTCTAAAAGAAACCGAGAAGAGCTAGTACAATGTACTATTTATTCACGAAAAGTACAAAATGGGGATGTTGAGATTGAATTTACATTATCTTCCAAAATTGATAAACTGAAATGTCAGGTAAAAAAGTCTCAATTTGAATTGCTTTTTTCAGAAGTAACTAATAGGGACCACCTGTTTATTCTTAAAAGGGAGGTTGACGAGATTTTGAGTTTACTACAAGAATCAGAACCAGAGATTGTAACAACCTTAGAAAATCAAAAAATAAAAACGCTGTGGAATATAATAGTAGCTATTAGGAGTGTTTATGAGAAAGCTTCTCCACAAGAAAGAGACTTTATAGAAACTACTATTGGTGCAGCCATTTTTTACTTGCCTCACCCTGTAAATGAATGTTTTAATGGCTATCTAAGTATAAATGCTCTTAATGATGAAATTAGTGGAAAGAAAGGGGTTAAAGAACATATATTTCCCAGAAAAAGAGCAGGTAAGAAAGTGCTTAATTCAGTTAAATCTTTCGCAGAATTTGAGTGTCTGATTAAAACTGATTTGAGAATATTTATGTATCTGACCTCCGTAGAGAATCAAATGACTATCAATTATGAAGGCACGCATGATGATGAATTAGCAAAACTGAAAATTGAAAAATTTCCAACTTTATCGCCATCTCCTTTTAAGTTTAATCATAGATTTTACAAAAAATTTGTACATTGGGTACGTAGCGAGGTGAATGGTAAATTTATAGGCTTAAATCAAGCTAACGATTTACTTGATAGGTTTTTGAAAATTGAGAAATCTGAAAATTCAGTGAGATTTAAATAATGCGTTTTTCTATTGAGTAACAAAATTATTTATTTTATATAACTAAAATGTTGCGTGGCATAGATATATTATTCTTCAGAATTGGTAGTAGCGACATTTCGGTGTTGATGATAAATGTGGAGTTATTAATAATCAGGGCGAAATAACTGATGCCATTTTTGATTCAATAAACTACGATGGAACTGATACACTTGTTACCGTTACTTAAAAACGGAAAACATGGCTTAATTAATAGTCAGGGGCAATTTACTGAGGATAAAGATGAATTGTACTGGATAGGTGTATTATAGAATTAAGAATATCGGAGCAAATAGGTGAAGATTTTCAGGCAGATCCTGAATGGATTAAGAGTAGATTTCAGGTAAAAATCACATAACATTATGAGTAACATAGTAGTAGATGTACAATCGGATGGAGCCATTCCATTTAAGTACTCGATGGTATGTTTTTGTGCTGTAATTGTAGGTTGCTGATATAGCATAAAATGTGAAATAAAATGAAAAATAAACAGAATGCATTTATATTATTCAAAACCGAGGATGAAAAAATATCGGTTGATGTACGTTTTGAGGACGATACAGTTTGGCTGACGCAGGAGCAAATTTCGGTTTTATTTGGTAAAGCACGTAGCACTATTACCGAACATATTCAAAATGTTTTTAACGAAGGTGAATTGAATCAAGATGTGGTGTGTCGGAATTTCCGACTAACCACTCAACACGGTGCTATTGAAAATTAAGACAAAAGCAATAAAACTTAAGTACTCGATGATAAGTCAACTGTATTTAGTTGCGGCCCAGTGGGAGATGTAAATTGGTATGTTGTGGAGGTTTGAAAAATATAAATTTGTTTATACATGTTGGAATTTACACTTTTGATAGTAGGGATAGTAGGGTTTTTCCTTGCTGTTTTTGCTGTGGTTATTTGCCTGAATAATGCAAAGAGCAAGAAATATGAATATCGCTTGCGCAAAATGGAGTATGCAAAAAAGTATGGTCGTAAGCCTTCACCTGAATGGCTTGGTGAGGATTAGTAAGTAACTAAAGATATTTTAAACATATTAGAATCAATAGAATACAAATCAATCATATACATAAGGCGAAAAAATAAATAATTAGAGTTATGAATTGGACAGAAATTATTAATTTGGAATTAAATGTTGACGGAAATGAAAAGTATACGGACGATGGAATATTAAGAGATCTTAAAGAAAGACCTGACGAAACGGATTTCGAAAATGCAGTTGATATTACAGAATTGTATAATAATGATGAGGAATTTAAAAAACTTTGGGATGAAATAACTTCATTTTTCGATAATGATTTTGATGAAGATTATTATTTAAAACGTAAAGTATTTGAGAAAGAATCATTGGAATATATCCTAAAATCAATGTTCTTTGGAGTTGCCGTTGGCGATGCATTAGGTGTACCATTCGAATTTTTGTCCAGAAGATATTTTGATGAAAACAAGGTGACGGATATGGTTGGATTTAGAACACATAACCAACCACTTGGTACGTTTTCGGATGATAGTTCTTTGACATTTTGTTTGGCTGAATCACTAATAGATGGATATAATCCAACTGATATGGCTGAAAAGTTTGTTGCATGGTATCATGATGGTTATTGGACAGCTCATGGTTCTGTTTTTGACATTGGATATGCAACCCGCAGGGCTATTGAAAGATTTAGTACCGGAACTCCTTCATTATTATCTGGTTGTACGGGCGAAAATGAAAATGGAAATGGCTCGTTAATGCGTATTGCGCCTTTGGTTTTTCTTTCGTATTTCAAGTCTATTGAAATTCGGTTTTTGTTAGCTTATCAGGTATCTTCCATTACACATCGTCATATAAGGTCAGCAATATCTTGTTTTATATATCTTGAGTTTATCCTACTGTTAATCAAAGGGAAAGATAAGTTCGAAGCATTTAAAGAAATCCAAAGCGACATACCGAATTTCCTAAGTGAAATCGAGATTCCAACAGCTGAAATTGAAATATACAATCGACTTTTCTCCGAAGATTTTATTTCGTTAAATGAAAATGAGATATACTCTTCTGGCTATGTAGTTCATACACTTGAAGCAAGTATTTGGTGTTTTTTAAATACTGATTCATACGAGGCTGCCGTTTTAAAAGCAGTCAATTTAGGAGATGATACCGATACAACTGCTGCAGTAACCGGAGCTATGGCTGGCATTTATTATGGTTTTGATAATATTCCCGATAATTGGACTAATGTTGTAACCAAGAAAGAGGAAATACTCGATTTAGCAAAAAGAATGACTGTCAGGTTTAGAATATTTATGTGAAATGTTTATGTAGGTGTGATTATCAGTTATGTCATCTAATAATAAGTCTATTTTATTAAACAAGCCACTTTAATTCAAGCTTGAAAATTTGAAATTTGAAATACATTATAAGCTTAATTTTGCTGCCATTAAATGCAAAATTAGAATTGAAGCTTATATGAAAAAACAAATTTTAAATCCGGAAAGAATTGGTCAGTTAATCGATTTAGTATTAAGTGATGTCAATACAGGTTCAATTCACTCGGAACCCATTGTAATGGAGTCAATTCAGTTTGACAGGTTGGAGGTATACGACGCAACCAACCAAAACTGCTGGTCGTTTCGTTCGAAAGGAGATACCCGAAATGGAGTTGAATTAAATCTTGGAAATATGGTCTCTGGCTATCCTTACGTTTGTTTGGGGCATAGTTTTCAGGATAGTGAGTGTGCGTATATTGCAGGGTGTTATTCTCTTGAGGGAGAAGTTTACGCCCAAATACAACAGTCGCTTACTTATTATCCGGGAGGAGGATATAGTGCCAAGGGACATTTTAGAAAAGCTAAAAACGACACTACGAAACTTATCAGAAGCGACTGGGAAGTAATTAATTTTCAATGGATGTTGCTTGTGCTTTGGGAAAAAACCAAAAACAATCAGGCGTTCAAAAACTTGCTTCTTTCAATTCCGGCTGATGCCCATATAATTGAAGATACATCGGCATTTCATACTTACACGAGTAATGTTTGGGGTGCAAAGAATCCCATACTTTCAAATTTAAGAAAAGGGAAATCAAATCAAATTGTTGAGATGCTCATGTCCGAAGGCGTAACTACGATTAAGTTACTCGACCAATATGCAAAGATTGTTCGAAACCGGATTAATACCTATGGCGTATGGACAGGTAAAAATGCAACCGGTAAGGCTTTGAAACTTTGTCAGTTAGCCTTGCTAAATAATATTGAGCCTCCCATTGATTATGATTTGTTGAATCAAGCCAATATCTATTGGTTTGGAAAGAAACTTGAATTTTGATTTTGGGGCGGGATATTGTATATTTGTTTTTCGAAATTCTTTTTGAATAGATAATGATAAAAGTATGATTGTAAGCCTTCACCCGAGGGTTTTGGGGAGTATTAGGAAAATGAATTTTGTGCGATAATTTATAAAAAACAGTGATTTCAAAATTTTACAATATATGAAAATCCTACACACTTCCGATTGGCATTTGGGCCGAATGCTTTACTCACAAAAAAGGTACGAAGAGTTTGAAGCCTTTCTGTTATGGTTTAACGGATTTATTGAACAACAAATGATTGATGTTTTGTTGGTAGCAGGTGATATATTTGATACTACCACCCCGAGCAACAAAGCACAGGAAATGTACTATCAGTTTTTGTCGCGTACCATGCAGTCCTGTTGTAGGCACGTAGTGGTAGTGGGTGGCAATCATGATTCGCCAACCTTGCTTAATGCGCCTAAGGATTTGCTGCGGGCGTTGAACGTGCATATTGTGGGCGAAATGACCGAAAACATCGAAGATGAAGTAATTACATTGCGTGATAAAGCGGGTAAAGCGGAAGTTATTGTGTGTGCTGTGCCATTTTTGCGCGACAGGGATGTGCGACAAGTGGAGGCGGCCGAAAGCATTGATGACAAAGTTACTAAGCTGAACACTGGGATAGCTCAACACTATCAGAAAATTGGACAACTTGCCGAGATGCTTAAGAAAGAAGTAGCTAATATTCCAATCGTTGGTATGGGGCATTTGTTTACCACTGGTGGCACCGTTACCGAAGGCGATGGAACGCGCGATTTGTATGTAGGCACGGCATTGAAAGTGGAGAAAAATATTTTTCCCGCTTGCTTCGACTATTTGGCGCTCGGGCATTTGCACATAGCTCAAACGGTTGGTTCGGAAAATAGCATGCGCTATTCGGGTTCGCCTATTCCGATGGGATTCAACGAAGCCAACCAACAGAAAAAGCTGATAGTGATTGAATTTGATGAGCGTGGCAAAACAATTACCGAACATCTTATTCCCACTTTTCAGCCCCTGGTGCAAGTAAAAGGAAATATTGAAAAAATAACAGCTCGAATTTCGGATTTGAAAGCTACAAAGAGCAATGCATGGTTAGAAGTGGAATGTACCGAAATGGATTTGGCGGGTAGTCTGAACGAAATGGTGAATGAGGCGACAAAAGATACGGATTTGAAAGTTCTGCGACTGAAAAACAAACAGATAGAAAACCGTATTCTGAGTAGAACTGATGAAGCAGAGGAATTGGGCGATTTAGAGCCTACCGATGTTTTTGAGCGATTGTTGGACGCTCAGGGCGTAGCAAACGAAAACCGAGATGCCTTGTGGGCGTGTTATCGGGAGATTTTGGCAGAATTGGAAAACAACGATGTAAACGCAAATTAAATACTTAACCATGAAAATATTAACACTCCGATTTAAAAATCTGAATTCGTTGGTTGGCGAATGGACGATTGATTTTACGCACCCCCGCTACAATGCGGATGGTATTTTTGCCATTTCGGGGCCTACGGGAGCGGGAAAATCTACGATACTCGATGCTATTTGTTTGGCGCTGTACGGACGCACACCCCGCTTGAAAACTTTATCCAGCACTACAAATGAAATCATGGCGTATAACACTGGCGAATGCTTGGCCGAGGTCGTATTTGAGACTCAAAATGGGAAGTTCAGAACTTGTTGGAGTCAGTCAAAAGCACGAAAAAAAGCGAATGGCAATTTGCAGCAGCCAAGTTTTGAAATATCTGATGCTGTGACAGGAAAAGTAATTGCTAATCATATTGATAAAACAAAAAAAGTCATTGAAGATAGCACAGGAATGGATTTCAATCGTTTTACGCAGTCGATGCTGTTGGCACAGGGTGGATTTGCGAAATTTCTGTTGGCAAATGCTAATGAACGTGCACCTCTGTTGGAAGAAATTACGGGAACGGAAATATACAGCCAAATTTCGATGCTGGTATATGATCGCACCAAAATCGAGCTCGATAAGTTGAAAGATTTCAAAGCCGAAACGGAAGGAGTTCTTATTCTGAACGACGAAGAAATTAAACAGTTGAATGATGATTTAACTTCAAATAAAGCTGCTGAAACGGAGTTAGCCAAACAACAGCAGACTACATCAGGGCTTATTAATTGGCTGAACGGGATTGAAAAATTAAATACCGAAATTGCAGCACTTCATCAGCAGGAGGCTATCAATAAAAATAATTTGGAAGCCTTTCAGCCCCAACGTTTAATATTGGACAGAGCTAACAATGCGAATGCGATAGAGCTGCAATATTTGCAGCTGACAAATGAGCGTAGGCTTCAAAATAAGGATATTGCTGAACTGGAATTGAAAAAAGAAGAGTTGCCAAAGCTCAACGAACAAATTAACATAGCGAACGAAGCCGATATAAAGGCGAAAGCGGAATTGCAGAAATTGATTTCAGAAGCTGAGGTTGAAAACAAAGCGATAGTGGAAGTTCGCAAAATGGATGTGGAAATTGACAATGCAGCATCAAATTTGAAAGCTACTACCAATGCCATTGAGGGACTAAAGCTCAATAAATCAAAAGCCGCATCCGAAATCGAATTGCTTCAAAGTAAAATTAACAATACAACCACAGCTGCTACAACAGCCCGGAAATATATAGTGGATAATGCATCAGATCAAGAGCTTATTCAGCAATTTGAAGCTATAAAAATATCGTTGCTGCAATATGAATCCAAGCTCAATGCAAAGAAAAATGCTGAAAATGATTTATTGGAAGCGCAAACTCTTTTGACAGCTGCAGAAAAGTCGCTGGAAAAACAACAGGAACAAATTAAAGAGACGACCAATAACTACGAACAGGCTCAGAAAATTCACCTCGAACTAAACAAACAAATAGTTTCTAAATTAAACGGGCGAAGAGTTGATGATTATAAATATGAGCTGAATTATGCGGTAGAAAAACTTGGTTTACTGAAAACAATTCAAAGTCTTGAAGCACACCGACAATCGCTTCAGGACGGACACGAATGTCCCCTGTGTGGTTCGTTGCAACACCCTTTTGCCGAAGGAAACATACCCCAAACAACCGAGACTGAAAAGCTGATAGCTGATTTGAAAAACTTTATTGCAGCAATAGATTTACTCGAAAAACAGCAAACGGCTGCCGAAAGACAGCAAAACGAAGCGTTGATTGCCCTTGAAACAGCAAAAGCACAATTAGACATTTACAAAAATAATGTAAAAAATGCAACTGATAATTTAGTTGCCAAGCAAGATTTTTTCCAAAAATTGACTACGGAATTAGAAGGTCAGTTAACATCATTACGCACTTCGCTGAAGGTGTTTGGAGTGGAGCAAATTGACAATGTTCGGACTATCATCACAGCTTTGCAAAATCGCCTTGATACGTGGAATGCTTATGCCAAAATGGTTGCCGATTCGGAGGAGACAATTAAAGATTTTAAAGCGAAAGCGGATACTCAAAATGAGTTACTCAAAGAAGTTGAAAGACAACTACAGGAGGAGCAAAACAAATTTGAGTTGCAGGAAATTCATATAAAAAATCATCGGGAAAAGCGTAAAATATTGTATGGTGATAAAAATCCGGAAACGGAGGAAAAACGCATCAATAACCTGCTGGCACTTGCTCGCCAAAAGGAAAAAAATGCAGAAAACGGATTAACAGAATTGAAAGGAAAATTAGAAGGGTTGCAAAAACGGATAGCGGAATTAACAAGCGCCATCGAGCTACGGAAAACAGAGCTTGAAGGATTGGAATTGCAGTTTGCAGATGCAAAGGCAAGAGTAGGATTTGTGTATGAATCTGATTTTCTGGCTGCACGAATGAAGGCAGATGAGCGTGAATCGTTAATTATGAAAGCAAAAGCGTTAGACGACAAAACGACCGAATTAAAAACGCTTAAATCGGAAAAAGAAAAATCGCTTGCTGCTGAGCAAGATAGAAAACTTACCGAACAGCCTTTGGAGGAACTCAATGAGAAATTGGAGGAATTGAAAAGTGCAATAGCTGAATTATTACAAAAAATTGGTGCAGCTCAACAAAAACTTGCCGACAACGAGAACGCTATCCGACAAAAAGGTGCAAAAATAGCGAAATATGAAAAGCAAAAAGAAGTTTGGGCAAAATGGGAGGCACTCAATAACTTAATCGGTCAAAAAGATGGAGCCAAATACAGCCGTTTTGCGCAAGGCATTACGTTCGAGATTATGGTGGCGCATGCCAATAAGGAACTTCGGAAGCTGAATGACAGGTACTTATTGGTCAGAGATGTTACAGAGCCTCTCGATCTGAATATTATCGACAACTATCAGGCAGGCGAATGTCGCTCCACCAAAAACCTCAGTGGTGGTGAATCTTTTATTGTGAGTTTGGCTTTGGCATTGGGCCTATCGAGCATTTCGAGTAAGAATGTAAAAATCGACACGTTGTTTTTGGACGAAGGCTTTGGTACACTCGACGAGGATACGTTGGGAATTGCCCTCAGTGCACTTTCCAATCTCAAACAAGAGGGTAAGCTGATAGGTGTGATTTCGCACGTAGGTTCGTTCCGTGAACGTATCAATACCCAAATTGAAGTGATAAAAGGCACTGGCGGTGTAAGTACGCTTATTGGGCCGGGATGTAAAAAAAATAATTAAAAATTACACAAATGAAACGAGTATCGCTTTCCATTATCATTCTGTTTTGTACTTTGATTAATTTGAGTGCCGACCAATTGGCTTATTTGACTAAAGAACAAGCCAAAACAGCCACTGCTTTCCTCAAACAGCAAGCTGAAGTATTGATATGGTGTGCCTTTTGCGATAATGACCCAAAACAAGTTGTTAAGATTTCGAAAGTCCGTTTTAAGTCAGTGAAGTATAAACAATATTACCAAATCACATTAAAAGGAATTGATAAATCCGGTAAGATAATAAAGGAAGAATTGGATTTAGCTTACGTTTTCATTAATAAAAACGGTAAGGCTTATTGTGTAGGAAAAGAGCTGGGGTATAAATGTGATCCTTGCACGGGGGTGTTTGAGTGGTGAGGAAGATAGAATGAAATGAATACAATTTCAAGCTTGAGAACATAAAATTTACCTAAAATAATAACCATAAATTTGCACAGAATTTTTAATTATAAAATTAATTGGTATGGCAAACCAAAAAAACAATTCACTCTACAGTGAGTTAACCTCTGGTAGTTTTAATTTTATTCCGAAAGGAATAAAAAGTTTGAATGAAATTTACGAAGCAGTTAAACAAAAGTATCCACAGTTATGTAACGATGCTGAAATATGTATGCATCACAAAAAGAGCTCAACACAGCCCGAATGGAAGCATATTGTTCGTACTGCATTGAATTCGTATTCAAAGAAAGGTGAAATCAAGCATTTACAACATGGATATTGGGAAATTTAAACATTATAAAGCAACTTAAAACATGGAAACACTATCAACTATTCACAACTCTTGGGCAAATCTGTATGATTTTATATATGAAAAAACCTACGGTCAAGTGTACCAAAAGCTGACAAATGACACGATTAATGCAATAAATAATATTTTGCCAGGTGGTAAAATATTAGATTTAGGAGCAGGTACAGGACGAATTACAATTCCTTTACTACAAAATGAATACGAAGTTTTACCTGTTGAGATTAGTAAAGGGATGTATGACGTGCTAGTTAGTAAGCTTACTTCAAATAACTTAAAGTGTGATTCTCAAAATAAATCAATCGCAACCTTTAATTTCGATACCAAGGCCGATCTAGCCGTTTGTGTATTTACGGTATTAATATATATTACAACTAAAGAAGAAATGGTGCAAACTATAAAAAATATAGCTAAGCATCTTAAGTCCAATGGTTTGTTTTTCTTCGATATTTCCAGTATCACCGCATCTCATAGTGGTGTATTTAAAAATAACTATTTTACGCGAAAAATAGTTATTAGCCATGTTGCAGACAGTTTATATAATTACAATGAAGAATGTTTCGGGGTATTTAATAACGAGCCCTTTAGATACTGCGATGTTTTTCCTTTAAGACAATGGACAGAAGGTGAATTGAATGAAATCTTGTCGGATTGTGGTTTTGAAAATACAAATAAATCATTTCCAGAATTCAATGGTACAGGAGCTACATATAAATTATTTAGAAAATTATGACGACGTCATTGCTGAGCAATAATAAACTTATTGAAGGATATTTTCATCTTCCATTAAATAGAAAAAGATATTTCTTCAACTATAAATTACGTCCTGAGACTGAGGATTGCTATATTTCAAAATCCTTAGCAGCATCCTACAAATCAGAGAGATTTTATGAGTTGTATGATTTGATATGGTGGAGTGTAAATTATAATCTGCTAATAAAGACATTTTATTGCTTTACTCCTGATTATTATGTTTTTGTTCATAATTACTGTTGGTTTAAGTTTCAGAATTACTCTACGTATAAATCAAGAATATATAGTGAAAAATTATGTTCAATAATTGATTTTAAAGAATTACATTGCTCGGATAATTTTAGATTGTTTTTTAATCAAAAATCAATCGCCATGATTAATGAAAATGCAGATCTACTTATTGATGCATTTAAAGAGATAACTGAAAATGCTCTTATGGGAGCATTGAATTATTCTGATTTTCTGAAACGAATTATTAATGAACCTTATTTTATAGAGGAGTTTTCAAATGATACAAATAAGTTATCTGCTATGTATCTATCTGTGCTTAAGAAAAAAATTAACGAAATAAACATATAAAATGAAAAATGGATTAGCATCTTTGATACCAATTCGTTACGAAGGGGATAAAAATCTTCTAGAACAATTTAATATTGATTTTGAGAAGGAAGATAAGTTATTTTACCCAAGTTCAGGTGATGATATTACTGATCTCATTTATGTCAACAATATTCATTTGGCTGATTTAATTGTCGTTATACCGCGTATATTTATTCATAGCGATGCCAGTAATTATTTTGATGATTATTGTTTATCCAACTTTGAAAGAAGATTTCCATTTCAAATTAAAGGAAAATTGCAGCTTTTTTATCAAAATAATAAACAGATTAATATCATCTGCTATAATCATCCGAATAACACATTACCCTCCTGGATAATGTATTTTAGTGGTTTTACAAATGAAGAGCTTATTAAAATGCTATTTGAGGATAAAACTCAAATTAAATCGGTTTATAGCAATACTTGTGATGGAATAACAAATGGAATGGGGTGTGGTTTTGAAGGTGCTGTATCTACCATTTTTTATCCATTTTTATACTCTAAATTAGGAATAAAGTACCATATCACCGAATTTAATGCAAATAAAATAACCATATATCTTAAAAACTATTGCGAAGCAACGTGGGTACGTACAAATTTACAAAATTTACTGCTGTTAGATTACAATTCAGAATTGGAAAAAATGTTAGCTTTGAATGATGAACAATTAGTTGACGAATTAATAAAAGTTCTTACAAAACATAAAGAAGTAGCATTAAATGTAGATAGTAAGTTACGCATTATGGACAATTTTATGCGATATGATGTGTCTGATTTTATTATCAGATATATTCAAACCAGCTTGAAATAATACTTTAAAATCAATAAATAAAAATTTTTGACTAAACACGTTTTTTTGCTATACAATTTAAAACAATAAAATACATTACTTTTGTGTATTGAATTTATAAAATTGTCGTAATCAAAATCAATCACTAACAAATGAAAGTCATAATTATTAAATCCTCCGATTGTGATTCGGAGTTAGCAAAAAAGACGCTTGAAGTTTTAAACCAAATTCCGGGCAAACTTGAATTCGAACTGATAGAAAACGATGGTTATGTTGTGAAAGATATAAAATCGCACAATGACATTTTTGATGTAAATATTAAATTCAGAAAAAAACATAGAGTTCACCCTGATAACTTTATGGTGTTGTTAACAAAAACCTCATATAATAATTGGTTTAGTGCATTCGATAAAAACAAAAATATCTATGTGCGCACAGATGAATGGGAACGTTACACAGAAGTACCAGCTGAATATTCCATTGCCTACTCCATTGCCGAGAATATATTGCAAACTTTAATGGGATTGGACATCAATAAGATCGATTGGAAATATATACACCGGGAACCTATTGCCTGCGTTAATGATTTCTGCGGATTGAAACGCGATATTATCCGAAAAATTCAATCGGCAGCAATTTGTCCGACATGCCTTGCCAAACTTAAGTCAGAAGGTGTTGATAAATTTGTATTAAAACATTTAGTAGCAATATTTGATACTGTACGTAAAGTTTTTAGAGATTTTGAATACGGAATAGCAGATGTAAATGATGAAGAAAATATTTCGAATACCTATATGCTAGAATTAGATAGATATGGCATGCATGTGAAAAAAGACGGGAAAGATGATAGGGAATATACGATTAACTTTACACCTGCAGAACTTACTTTTTATGTATTTCTATTATTGCATAAAAATGGCATCCGTAAAAATGATATAAATTCAAATGAAATTGAATTGATAACCAGATTGTATGCTCTTTACACAAAAGGAAGGCTTGATAAAAACCCTTTTAAAAGCTTAATTATTGAATCAACTTCTACAAGTGATCTGTTTGCTCAATATCGGTATCATGCAAACAAAAAAATTAAACAGACTAAACTTAGTGACGAATACCTAATACAATCAAACGAAAAGAGGAACTTAATATCTTTTAATAGAACTCAACTTATTTGCGAGGATGAAAGAATAATCAACATAATCGAATCCGCCCGAAGATTGGGTTTAAGAATTTATTAGCAAGTATTAAAAACAGATTTATAATATTAAGCGTGGGAAAAAACATCCTACGCTTTTTTATTTACTATAATTTCAAGCTTAAAGAATTTTTAGATTTAACATATAGAGCATATAACTTTGCAGAAAATAAGACAGATAGGTTAAAATTGAAAATGATTATGATTAGCAGTTGTAAATTTAAGCTTGAGAAAACAAAGTC
>JFJP01038191.1_pt1 | contig 19021 bp, 10 predicted proteins | sample 431651 | NCBI WGS metagenome assembly JFJP01 (sample SAMN02602958, study PRJNA72255) | Microbial mat metagenome, whole genome shotgun sequencing project. | biome: fresh water; feature: sink hole; material: water; isolation source: purple microbial (photo- and chemosynthetic) mats found in...
TATTGAAACAAGTGCTTCGAGCTTTTCTACTGGATATATAAGCCAGGACTTGAATGGCGATGGGATTGTGGATGCCTTGGATCTGATTCAGGCCGATATCAATGCCGCTAACTTTGTAACGGCACATAGGCCGTAAAAATTAGAACCTACTTCCTGACAGGATGTTGTTGTACACAATCTTCGCACAATGTTCCTGACCAAGAAAGTGATAAGGAGATAAATAGTAATTGTCGGTGTATTTACCTGACAAAAATGCCAAGTGCAAATTTCATTTCCAACAAATTACATTATGTATTTTTCGATGATGTCTTTCAGGTTCTGACCTAATGTGTTCAGGTCGCGTAATGCTATTTGGCTTGTTTGATGCCCGACAACGGCTGTTCGCTGGCTATATATTTATGTTTTCTTTCCCAAGCTCAATCTTCTCTTAGCCATCAAATTGCAATTAATTCAGGATGATATTTGTATCAATGCTTGAGATTTTCAACATTATCAGGTTACTTTTTAGAAATTAAGAATTATTTATTCCTCGTTTTCCCTTCGTGCATCCAAATCCTGTTTCATCAATGTTGTTGTTTTGGCATCAATCTTATAAAATATCATGAACAAAGCACACGACATATATAAAATACCTGGAATAACCGAAACCAGTAGTTTTATCCCGGTAATGGCTGTTTCGCTTTGAACTACATTTGGCACAAAGCTGGAAGCTGCTAAAATCCACCCTGCTACGGCGGCACCAATTCCCCAGCCCGCTTTTTGTGCAAACACGGCAGCCGAGAAATACAAGCCTGTGGCCCGGCGGCCTGTAGTCCATTCGCCATAGTCGGCAGAATCGGCAATCATAGTCCAAAGCAGAGGTACAGCAGGTGCATAAGCCATTTTGGCAATTATATTAAACACATAAATGGTTGTCAGGTCGTTTATTCCGGCAATGTAAATAAGTATAAAAAACAAACCCGAGATTAACGAACTGCCAATAAAAACATTTTTGTTTCCAAAGCGTTTGGCCAAGGGTTTTGATAATGGCAAAGCGACAATGAGGGCAATCGTACCAATTACATTGAAAAGTTGTACATTACTCTCGCGCCCAAGGTAATATTTGAAATAGTAAGCAATGGCAGCATTTTGCATTGCAAACATGATGAATTAAATAATACCAACCAAAGCCAAAATAATCCAGGCTTTATTTTGAAAAAGGTTTTTAACATCTTCTTTCAACGAATTTTCCTGGGCTTTGGGAGGCTTAACCCTTTCTTTCGTAGTTTTGAACGTGATAAAGAAGAAAATCAAGCTTAAGCCGGCAAACAGGAATACAGTGTATTGAAATCCTTGCGCTTTATCGCCACCTCCAAAAAATTCGGCCAAAGTCAATGCAAGGCCCGTAACAACAAACTGCCCGGTAAAACCTGCGATAAACCGATAGGTGTTCAGTCCGGCACGTTCGTAAGTATCATCAGTCATTACAGCGCCCAAGGCTGAATAGGGCAGGTTTATGGCAGCATAAGCCGTCATTAAAAGCACATACGTTGCACCGGCATAAATTATCTTGCCCACATCGCCAAAATTTGGGGTTGTAAAGGTGAGGATAGCAAGTATGGCATAAGGAACGGCTCCAAACAAAATATAGGGGCGGAATTTCCCCCAGCGGGTATTTGTCCTGTCGGAAACCACGCCGATTACCGGGTCGATAGCCATGTCCCAGAAACGGGCAACTAACATAATTGTTCCGGCTGCGGCGGCTGAAATGCCATACACATCGGTATAAAAAAACAAGAGCCAAAAACCTACCATATCCCACACAAAGTGCGATGCAGTATCGCCCAGGCTGTAGCCGATTTTTTCCTTTACACTTAATTTTAAGCTTATCTTTTCCATTGTATTGGTTGTATTTCTTGCTTGATCGTCAGGCCTGTAAAGATAAATCTATTTTCATTTAATTTCAAATACTTTATAGGTTCTTGACCATTCAATTTCTTTGCCAGGCTCAACATGTATATCGAAGAATAGCTCAGGGCTGAGTACATGTTTCCAACCCCAAACATTCACCATTGTTGTTTTAAAACTTCCGGTTTCGCTTATTCCGATTTTGTTTTTAGTGTTTAGTATTTCCCATCCTGCATCAATATTTTCGCTACCCGATAGGTTGCTGAAAAAAAATTGTTCGTTGGGAGTGCCGTTAAATGTGATTTCTTTCGGGCCAATTTCAACTTTCCCTTCCGGATTTACGGTTGCATCAAATAGCGTGGGATTGATGTTGAATGGGAATTTCAAAATGTAATCACTGCTAATAAAATCGTTGTTGACGGCTATAAAGTTGTGGTCATATTCACTTGTAACAATGGTTTTGGTGCCTGTATTTTTAAGATTGTATTTAATAATGAAGCCACTTTCAACCAAGGTAATTTCCTTTACATAAATATACGAATATCCGTTAAAGCTTTGCGAAGTACATTTTATGCTGATTTTATCCAATTTAGCGGCAACCTCAAAATGGGCAGGTTGAATTTCATACTTTTTGTGGAACAAGTATTCATCGCCCTCTTTTTTAAGTAGGCCGACACCAATTTTATGAAACCAATCGCCTTGCTTGGTTTCATCGAACCCTATGGCTGAATTTATACCAAATTCGTTATAAAAACCTTTCCCCGATTTGGTGTCGTCTTCATCGTTCAATTTCTCCACACCCGAAACCGAAATGCCTTTATATTTCACCGAAACAATTTTCCCGGTCCAGTCGAAACGCGAAAAATTGTAATTATACAATGGCAGGTCTATTTGAATTTCCAGGTTTTTATTCTTTAGTATATGTGTCATTTTTTGATTTTTTTCATTCTGGCTGTTAGCTGCAAACGATAGGGTTAAAAACAGGAACAAAACAATATTCTTCATTTTGGCAGTATTTGATTTAGTGCAACTTCAAGCTTTTTTGAACAAGATTCCCCTCTTTTTACCAAGGTGCTGGTATTAATTTGGGTTATTTTAAAATAAAGCATCCAATACAGTCTGGCTAATGATTGGCACGCGGATAATACGGATACAAGAAAAACTGATGCTTCCACAGGCTCAGCAAAGGTTGGCGCTGATTTCTTGTTTCGTTATCAGTTTTTTATCCGTGTTTGAATATCTATTTAATCCGCGTTCCATTTTGTGTGCGTTGCTAACTAAACGAAGCTGAGATAATAGCCTTTATTAATATGGATAGATAGCCGTTTGCCAACATTAAGGATGAATCAGGATGGTTTGAATTGCCTCGCTGCTTATCTGCACATCCACCGAGCGGTCGGCTAATGAGAGTTTAATATCTTTTGGGCTTTTATCCATGTTTAAAATCACAACAGCTATGGACTTGTCAGGATTTTCGGCTGCGGTAATCATTAACGAAGGATCCTGATTTTCAAATGCGAATCGAACAGCACCCGGCCTGATAAATTTGCTGAAATGCGCCATGGTATAGTACAATGGGGTAAAATACACTTCATCTTTTTCAGGATCAACAATTACAGGAGCAATGCACCAGTTTTTGAACCAATTGGGGCCGCCTTGCTTATCCAAAACCATATTCCAATCCACCCAGCCATCCACCCAATTATTCAAACAGCCAATAATATCGCGCGCATACCTGTACACCGGTACATATTTGGGATGAAGTTTTTTCTGGTCGGCGGGTGCCCAATCCCAGCCCCAATCGGTAGCTTCTTCCGACCAATACCATGCATCATCCTGCCAATGCGGAACTTCAGCATCAATACAAGCTTCGGATTGTATGAGATGCTTGCCGGGGGCAAGATCGTGAGTATAATTCAATGATTTCGGAAACCAATCGAATGTACTGGCGTACCAGTGTATAGCAAAACCATCGAAATATTTTGATGATGCTTCATCTTTGTAAATCACTTTTGCCCATTGCTCCAATTCCTCGCCGCGGTTTTGGTCGTAAGCAAGTATTTTCACTTTATGCCCATCGGCTTCCAGTTTGGGGCCGAGATGGTTTTTAACAAAATCTGCCATTTCTTCAGGCGTAAAAATCATGCTCTCCCAATTTCCGCCATTTCCAAGTGGTTCGTTTTCAACGGTTACACCCCAAATATCAATACCTTCCTTTTTATATTCGGTAATATATTTTGAAAAAAACAAGGCCCAACTGTCGTTGTATTCGGGAAGCAATTTGCCGCCTACCCATTTATTGTTGTCCTTCATCCAAGGCGGCGCTGTCCAGGGCGAAGCAATAATTTTAAACCCATCCTCTGAATGGGTCATTGCATCTTTAATCATCGGAATAATATCATCCCGATCCTCGTCGATTGAAAAATGCTCTAATAATTTATCACCCGTTATAGGTGCATACGAATAATTTCCTAACGAAAAATCACACGAATTGATGTGTGTACGCGTTAAGGAATACTTGGCTCCTTTAGATCCGAAATAGGCATCCAGAATCAATTCACGGTTTTTCTTGCTTAATTTGTTTAACAAATAAGCAGATGCTTCGGTAAACGAGCCTCCAAACCCTGTAATGGTTTGAAATTTGGTTTCTGGCACCAATTTGATGGTAACAGCTTTGTTTCCGGCTGGAAATTCGGTTATTTGTTTTAGTTTGTTGCCACTTGCAGAAGTCTCATACACTTCGACCGCAAGTTTATTTTGCTTTACATTGCAACTCATTAAAATAGTCATTAGAGGAATGGCTAAATAGAATTTGATTTTTTTCATTGGTGGGATGCTGTATTAAACTCAATGACAATCCTGTTAGGCAAAAAGTGTGGTAAATTTTGTTATATAGTTGTGCATAATACTGGAAATCAATATTATGCACAACTATTTTGGACGAAGGTTTTTTTGGGAAAGAGTCCGGTTATTGAACAACTTCTTTATAAACCCTCACATAATCAACAAGCATGGATTGAGGAAATGGGGTTTGGCTTGTAGGGAAACCTAAATAATTGCCCCCAACCGCCACATTCATAATAATGTAGAAAGGATGGTCGAAAACCCATTCGCCTGTTATGTTGCCTGGGGTAATCCTTTGGTATAGCGTGCTATCAACAAAGAAATCAATATAATCTTTTCCCCATTCAACGGCAAACAAATGGAATTCGGTATCAAATCTGCCATTCTCGAAAGCAAAACTCTTTGTAATGGAAGCACCACCTGAATAGCCAGGGCCATGTACCGTACCGTTTATGATGTTAGGTTTCTGTCCGCGGAGTTCCAAAATATCTATTTCGCCACATTGTGGCCAGCCTACCAAACTATCGTTGGCTCCAAGCAACCAGAAAGCAGGCCAGATGCCTGGGCCATAAGGCGTTTTGATGCGTGCTTCAAAACGCCCGTATGCTTGCTCGAATAATTTTGATGTTTTGATGCGGGCTGAATGTATGTTTTCCCAATGGTCAGTTACCCATTTGGCTGTAGCCGTAATTGCCAAATTGCCGTTGGTATCGATAGAAGCATTGGTAGTATCGCTTGTGTAGTATTCCAATTCTGCATTTCCCCAACCGTCGTTGTTTGGCCCAACGCCAATATCGAATTTCCATTTTGTGGTATCGGGCGTTTGTCCGTCCGCAGCATCGAATTCATCGCTCCACACTAATTGCCATTTACGTTGCTCAAGTGTTTGGCCATTTTCTGTTTCACATCCAAACAGCGTAAAAAGCAATAACGAATATAGGGCTACCGAAACCAGTTTATTTCTATTTCTTTTCATAACTTTATTTTTTTGTTAATGATTTAAACTGTTTTAAACTTTATTTATGGAAATAGATATTATCTACATAAATATCAGATGGGAAATTGTCGAACACGAAGTAAGCCAACGCAGATTTGTTGATCCCCGTATATTTTGACAAAGCAATTTCGACGCTTACCCATTGATCGGTTGCCAATGAAACGGTACTGTTTACACCAACTTGTGTACCGGTTGCATCCTGAAGGCCAATTGTAGGTTTATTGGTAAGGTAGGTTGAACCCGAAGGCACCCACACATCATAATGCAAATAAGTCATTGAGCTCACGTTTTGTGGGTTCAATTTGAATTTGATGGGCGCAATCACTCTTTTAAGTCCCCAGGAATCATTATTATTCGAATAATGCATGAAATTATTCCCACCTATGCCACTAAACGAATATTCGGTTGTAATAATCTGATGCCAAGTTTGTCCTAGTCCCCATTCCCAGTGTTCGCAATAATCATCTATAGTTATATTGGTATAAGAATCGCTATATACCGATATTACATTAGGTGGCAAAATAGTAGGGACGGGCGCCGCCGAAGTTGGCCCGGCAGTAGTTAAAGTTAATGAACCAACTGCATCGGTATTCCCAACTTTTGCGGTAATTTTTGCTGTGCCATTACCTTTTAGGTTAACAATGCCTGAGCTGTTTACGGTTGCAATTGATGTATCGGATGAGGAAAAAGTGAAATATTGGTTAGATATTGTTTGCGTAATATCTGCGCCAGTAGGCTGATTGAATGTTGCGGTAAAATTTGCGATGGAATAGGTACCCATTGGGCCAGACGCTTGCAAATCGCTGCCATTATTAATTTTGTAAACGGTATGGGCTATGGTGCCCAAATTCTCAAACTTTACCTCATCAATCCAAATTGTATAACCCTTGCCATTTTGAGGTGCGGCTGAGTAATAAAACATGCCTCGTTCCTGGTTTAGTACCGATGGATCGGGGATAAGGACGTAATATTGCATCCAATTTGAGTTAAGGCTTACATTATAGAGCGCAACCTTATATTTTGATTCGCCCATATCGTTGCCAAAACCAACCTCGTTGAGCATAGCCGGTTGCGATGCTTTTGCCCAAAAAGTAAGCACGTTATAGCCCGACAGATCGCGGCCCGGATTTGTGCCAAAAACCCCACCTACATACGAGCCATTTGGGTCGCCATTATCAGGTACATCAAACCGCATGGATGATGATCCTTTGTATTTCACGTTGTTATCAACATTAAAAGCGGTTACTTTGGAAGTTCCATAAGCTGCATAATACAAGCCTGAACTAAACCCATCAATAAAAACCTCGGGTGTTGTTGGATAGGTAGCCAATGGCAACCCATCAAGTTTCCTCTCGCAACTTACTGTTATCAAAAACATTGTGGCAAGGGCAGCTATTGTAAAATATGAATTCCTGTTTTTCATTTTTGTAAAAGTTTTAAGGATTATTTACCAAGACTAAAGCTAAGATAAGTTCTGATTTCCCATTCTGATCCATTATCATACCCTACGGCGGTAGGATCAGGCACCCAATTTCCCGATCCATCCAACTTTGTGGTTGGGCTGTATCGTGGAGAATATTGATCTAAAGAACGCCAGGTATAGCGCACACCCATGCGTGTTTCGGGCAGAATAAACCACCGGCGGTTCACAATGGAGTAGGATAAATCGGCCATTGTCTGAAGTGGGTAGGTTAAGTTAAAATCGCGGTGGTAGTCGTAAGGGCCCCAATCATTTACTTTAACCGTTGAAATAAGTTTTACTCTTTTGTAAATCAACCTTACATCACCACCAAAACGTTCAATTATTCTCTCGTCGCTTCCATTTGATTGGGCATTACCACCAAATGCATTTACAATAAATCCAAAGTCGGGAGTTAATTTTGATACTATACGGGTATTTATTTCCCATAAATCGTGGGCGGAAGGAGCTCCGGGGAATGCAAAAATGGTACGCCCGTTTGCCATGATGCCAATTGCGGCATCCTGGGTTGTAGGTAGTTTCCGATAAACAAAATCGGCACTCATTGCAAAGGCGGCATCTTCCATTTCGTCGTTATCCCAAGCCCACATCCAGGTGGCAGGTGTAGGGTCGAATACAAGTAGAAGCTCGCCAGCGGTAGTTTCCCTGTTCGACCTTACGGCAAACGGGTCCTGAAGCACATTTCGCGGTATTGCAGGTGCGGGCACATCTTTTGCAACTGGGCCAACAATAGGTTTTTGCCAGAGGAAATTAGGGGCAATCTGAAAATCACCAATCGTAAATACGATTCCGCTCAAAAAGTTGTATTGGTTACCGCTTCCACAATCCTTGAGGTGCCAACCGGTAAATGTTTTGGTATAATCAGCCCCGCCATTGGCAACAAGCCCCATTACAGCACCTTGCGAATACCATTTTATTGGGCCGGCAGATAAGGTAAATTTAACTTTTCCGCCCCAGTTGTCGCTTGATGTTATCTTATCTTGATAAACAGTATAGTTTCCTTCGCTGCCATCAACAACCTGGAAATCTTCGCCATTTCGTGGCTGTCCTGCCCAAAGCCCGCCAATATCAATGCCCAGATTGCCCAAATTTGTTTTTAAATCGAGGGAAGCCCTGCGTGTTTGTAGCATTGGTATGGCAAAAGAACTTTGTGCAGCCGCGTTTTGGTCTAAATCTTCGTGATACATACCTGTTAAAGTAAAAACGCCTACGGTACGGCTATATTTTAATAATATGGCCGGGTTGGCGCCCCACCAAAGCTCGGGGCCAAAAGCAACTTTTAAACCTTCCAGCGATTTTTTGCCAGCAAACTCAAAACCAAAAGGTGCTCCACCGTCATAAATATCAATGTTTGGCCCATAATTTGATTCAGGATATAACCCGAAAAAATCACCTTCGTCGCCCCAGTGATAGTGACCTGTGCGGTAAAAAGCTTTCAGGTCGAACCACTTGTCATTCCACGTAAAATCCGCTTTATATACCTGCACCCTGTTTAATCCCCGCAAAGCCACTGCACCCTGGTTTGTGCTTACTTCAACAATGCGGCCACGGGTTTCGTAAAACAGTTCGTCAATCGGATTTTCGGCTACATTGCCAAGAATATTGAAAGATACATTTGCAGTAACGTTTTCGGAAGGTTTTGCTTCAACGCCAATAAAATAAGACTCCATGTGGTCGAAACCAAGGTAACTGGGATAAGCGGGTGTTAAAGCATTCACATCTTTTTTGTCGGGTGTGGAAATCATGTTGCCGCCAGTGCTAAAGGTAGATAAATCGGCCCTTAACGAACTGATGCGGAGTTTTTTGGCCGATTCGCCATCCAAAGCAGCTTTGTCGCCCCTTGCTTTCAAAACCTCATTTAATATCTGAATATTTGCAAAATACTTGCTTATGGAATCGGCTGTTAAATTACCCGAATATGGGTTCAGTTTATGGGTTTGTTGCAAAGCATAATATGCGGCACGCGGAAACAATTGATAATGGCCTCTAATGTCTGTTTCGCCTTTTGCGCATATTCCATACCACTCCTCATTCATATTATTCTCACCTGCTACATAATCGTTGAGGTAACCACCATTAGTCCACGAGGCATGAGTATCGTGAACATCGAGGTTTTCAGTTTGTTTGTATTTCCACCATCCATCGCTGAACATAAAGGTAAACCCACCTATACAATTTCCCGCTTTGCCAACGCCTGCTGCATTTTGATATATTTCTTTCCAATTGTTTTGTAAATAGTATGCTTGCGATTGCTGATCTTCTTCATTTGTTACGGTATTAAAAGCATCGGAACCAAACTCCGTAAACATGATGGGTTTATTAAATGTTTCTTTTGATTTTTGAAATGCATCGCCAAAGGAAACTCCCCTATACATATTGAGGCCCAAAATATCAATGTCTTTACACTCATCGGCTATGATTTCGAGGAAAAGCAAATCGCCGTTGCATATAGCTACCGGATGGGAATTGTCGATAGTTTTCATTGATACCGCGGCTTCGTTGAACAGTTTATACAATGCTTTGGCTCCAGCAGTTGACTCTCTTTTATCAAAGGGGATATCTTCTGTTTCGGCACCCTTCCAGAAAAGCCCGTAGTTGTTTTCGTTTCCCAATAAGTACAGAAGCAAACCAGGAGTGTTTTTATATTCCTTTACAACATCGGTTACTTCTTTCATGAGCAAATCACGTACAAGTGGATTATCGTATTCCGTATTCGCAACCCAATTGCCATTTAATGTTAGGCCATACCTCCCGAACGAATGGTTTAGCATGGTATAAATACCGTATTTCTCGTAGATGTATTTTATCCACTTTGGCTGTATGCCAGTGTAAACACGTATGGCGTTTACGCCCATGTTTGTTAACAAAGGCATTTCTACATCAAGCGCAGCTTTAATGAAATCATCCGATTGTTTCCACAAACTATAGGTATAGTTGGTGCCAATTGGGAAATAATCCCAATTCATGCCATTAATCATCAGGTTTTCACCATTTACTGAAAGCTTAATCCCTTCGTTGTTAGTAACAACCGAAACTTTGTTTGCCTGTGCAAAAGCAAAAGTTGTTATAAACAAGAAAAGAGCAAACATTACTAAAACTTTTTTCATATTGTCATACTTTTAGGTTGGTTAATTGATATGGTTTTGTGGTTTGGGTATGCAGATTAGTGCTTGAAATTGTTTTCAGGCATACGTTTATAGCTGTTCAGCTTAGTATTTGATAGTTTCGTTTTTATCCCATAATCCCCAGTAAGCCCCTACATCGCCTTCGGCACCCACTTTCCACGATTCGTCGAATGAGGTAAAATAAAAGATGTCGATGTTGTCTTCTTTCGACCACAACTGTGTGTTCAGGAAATATTTCAACGCATTTTCCATCGAAGGCATAGCACCTTTATGATCCTCGCCTTGGCTCGGCCAACCTGTTTCGGTTATGATTACAGGTTTGTTGCCTCCTGCGGCTTGCTTTGCCCTGAAATACATCTGCTTCATATACATTAAGGAATAATCTAAATGGCAGAACTCCCAAAAAGGATAGCAGTTGGCTAAAATTACATCACATGCTTCCGTAATTTTGGGCCTATCAGCAAATTCGTAATAAGCGTCAACATATCCAACGGGTGTATCGGGTATGGCTTCTTTAACCCTGTTGATACAATCTAAAAGTTCATCTTCGGATAAGTCATCACGATACAAAACCTCGTTTCCGACAGCAGCAATATCAACATAACCATCTTTTGCCAATTGTATTAAGGCCGATATTTCCTGCTCGTTTTTTTCGGGTTCCTTGCCTAACCAAGCGCCAACCAGCGTCATGAGGCCTAACTCTTTTGCAATTTTTGGGATCAGTTCATTGCCTTCGATACACGAAAAAGAACGTATCCATTTGGTATAAGGTTTTATGATTTCCATCCTACGCCTGATCTGGCTTTCGGTAAGAATATCTCCTGGCTTTTGACCTTCTTCATAAGGGCTGAAGCAAAGCCCATGCATACCGTTTTTTAAAACTTCCGCGAACAAAACCTGTAGTTCCACTGTGGGCTTATTGGCAAAATCCATTCCTCCCGCAAGTGCTAAAATTTTTCCTTCTCTTAGTGACATATTTTTATGTTTTAGATTTATTTTTTATGTTTTTTGATTAAAGTTCGCGCCGGCGTTCAACTAATGTAGTCCTGATTTCCCTGGCCTTTTTTCGGTAATATCGTAATTCCACATCACCCAAATTGCAATTATCCCGGCCAACGAAGGGACAACAATATCGGCAATACGAAGCATGGTAATGGTATGGGCCGATTGAGCCTGCACATTTCCATCAAAACCGATAGTGCTTAAAATCACGCCACTAAGGAACAATGCCAGCGACATGCCCAGTTTCACCATCCACCAGTAAACAGCTCCGAACAATGCTTCTTTGCGCGGCATTCCATTCCTGAGTTCATCATAATCGCAAACATCGGCAGTCATCGACATCATTAAAGTGAACAAGCCACCAATACCAAACGACATTAAAGGCAATGGGAGGAACATAAACCAAGGGTTTCCAGGTGAGAATCCCCACCATTTAAGGGCATATCCAACAATAGATATTAAAGTAGAGACAATAAACGCATTTTTCTTGCCAATTTTAGTTGACATATAAGTTATAATCGGTATTACCAGAACGGCAGTCAACAAGGCACTTACTGTACCAAACCAAGCCGGCCACTGACCTGCAGCCATTTGGTCGCCATTGAACAAATAAAAGATTACGATGTAGAATGCAAACGAAGCAACTATTTGATACCCATTGAATACCAGGAACGTAGCTCCGCAAAGACGAAGAAAAGGTTTGTTGTTGATTGTTTGTTTTACATCCCTGAAAAAGTCTTTTACGTTGGAAACAATACCGCTGAACGACAATTTCGATTGTCCGGTAAGGTGTGCCTGATCAATTTCTTTGCAAAACAAGGCTGGTAAAATACCCATTACCAGGCAAATAAACCCGACATAATAGGATAAAATCCTAACCCCTTCTGGAGCATTTGGAAATAATTCGGGGCGTGAAATCAAATACCAGAACCATGGGGCAATCATCCATGCTACCTGTCCCATTACTTGCGATATTGCCATAAGCCGTGTACGCTCATTATAATCAGGTGTCATTTCGTATCCTAATCCAATCAACGGAGCAGCAAAAACAGTGTATCCCAAATAAAATATCACTGACATTAGCAGAAAGTGGATGAAATTGTACGTTTCGTGGTTGTTGCCAGCTTCGGGTGCTTTTAACTGCCACATCAGCACGAAAGCAATGCCAACTACAATAGCCCCACCAAAAATATAAGGTTTGCGGCGTCCCCATCGCGAACGGGTATTATCGGAAATGTATCCCATAATTGGATCAAGGATAGCATCCATAAACCTTGGTATAGCTGATAGGATACCAGCCTTATAGGGACTCATCCCAAATCCTACTACCAAGAAAAACATGAATACACCCAATGCGGCAGGCAATAACTGGTTTGTTAGGTTCCCTGCACCGAAAGCAAATTTTTGTCCGAAAGGCACAACGTCTTTCGGCGCTGTTTTGTGATGTTCCATAAAGTTAGTTTTTAAAGATTAGTGTTGATGGTTATTCGTTATTGGTTATTCGTTATTGGTTATTCGTTATTGGTTATTGGCGGACACTGAGCGAAGTCGAAGTGTTATTGGTTATTGGTTATTCGTTATTGGTTATTGGCGGACACTGAGCGATGGTTGTTGAGCTTGGGTTGGTGAGTTTTTGTCGAACCATCGCCGAAACATGTCGAAGTGTTATTGGTTATTCGTTATTCGTTATTTGTTATTTGTTATTGGCGGACACTGAGCCAAGTCGAAGTGTTATTCACTATTCGTTATTCATTATTGGCGGACACTGAGCGATGGCTGTTGAGCACGGAAACCTTTAAAATAAAGATTAAAACAAAGTAGTTATTTCTCATAAGCGATTGATTTGTTGGTTACTGTGCTCCTTACGCTAAAATGGTTAGCAAGGGCTTGTTACTCCTTGGCCTCGTTTACCAAATGCGAAAAGGCTTTGAGCATTGCTTTTTTTGGTTTCCGGTCAACGGTAAATAAACCCCAGTGTTTTTCGGGTTCCGAGGCTTCGGGCGAACCTTTCCATGGCTCATCAAATGCTTCGAAAACAAAAGTCATTATACCTTCCTTGTTACTCCATTTTTCAAGGTCGTTGTAATATATGGCCTGATATTCCTGGCCAACATTTTCAGGATTGATCCCACGCCCATTCGAAACAGTTGCCCAGCCAGCTTCTGTTATGGCCACAGGTTTGCCTGGATATTTTTCGGCTACACTTGTATAGTTTTGTTTGGTATATTCCATGGCTTCATGTATGCCTTTATATTCCCAAACCGGGTAGGTGTGTATGGATATAAAGTCAACTTCGTCAACCAACAATTTGAGCTTATCGTACCAAGGGACATAGTTTTCGCAGAATGTTACCGGTTGTTTTGCTCCTTTTTTAATCATGCGCACATAGCTGATTATTTTGTCAACTGGCACATAATGATCGGTCCAGTCAACAGTTGCCTCGTTACCAGCCGAAAGCGAGAAAACAATATGAGGGTACTGATTGGCCAAGCGGATCAGCTTTTTGATTTCTTTTAAATTGTTTCTTGCATTTTTTTTAAGCTCATCTTCATTTAAAATATTCCCCCAAGGGCACCCAAAGTTGTTGAGTTCGGCACCAATATATGCTCCAAGCATTACTTTAAAACGCAGCCTTTCTTCCTCAATTACCTTTAAAACTGTTTCGGCATGTTTACTGCAATCATACAAGCGCAGGTAAGCCCATCGGCCCTGGAGGATCAGCAAATCTTCCTTTATTTGATTATACGTAGGGTAAATGCCAGTCTCCGGACTTTGCCCATCCCTGTAACCGGAATAGCAGATTGCTTTACCGCGGGCCAGCCCAAATGAATTAAAAAGGTTCATTAATAATTATTTAATTTTAAGAAATATTTAATTTTCCAGATTCCTGAATGAAACTTCTATCTGTTCAATTTCACCCGAACGCTGAAACACTTTGGTGCTCAATTCATTACCAACCGTATGCCCGGAAATTATAACTTGTTTCCCATCAGCTAAGGTTACTGTAATTTTATCTTCGTTTAAAGCGCTGTATAAAACAGGAACCTGACAAAAAGTAAAGCCAAGCTGCCCTGGTTTAAGCAATGTTTGCTGCGGTTCGCCTCGAAGGTTAACGAATTCAAAAACACTTTCCTCATTCAGCAACTCATTGGGATTGAGCAAGCTGGATTGAAACATAATTTTTCCATCCAGTATTTGTATCCCAATTTCCCTCATCCGCGAGATAAAGTCTTCTTTTACCTGACCTGTCATGCCGGGTTGCTGGGCACCTGCATTTCCGGGAGTGTGCGAATATGCGTCAGTTGGGAATGCTCCATACAATTCGGGTGATTTGTTCAAACCAATACCTGCTTTTATTTCGAAATAATGATCTTTGATTTTACCTACCAAAACAGGGTCGGCATTTTCATTGATGCCTTTGGAAAAACATTCCTGTGCTGCAAGCAACAATTTAGAAACCATGTGCCAGTAAATGCTCCCCAAGCCTTCGTAGCCATAAAATGTGCCCGAGCGGCCGGTAAACGACTGGTGGTCGAAAAGCTCTTCAAAAATTGCTAAAACCTTTTCTTTTTCTTCTGCAAGCAGTGTTGAATATATTGTAGGATCCAATTGGTCCAAAGCCTTTCCTAAAACGGCTGCATTACGGAATTTACCGTTGAAATGGAAATTACCCAGATCATCCTTGCTCAATATGGTAGAGTCGGAGTTGGCTATTAGTTTGCCTAAAAGTTTTGACTCCTGAACCTTATTGCCTGGGATATTGTTTTTTTGGACGAAAAGCGGTAATTGCCTATCGGGATAAAGCAAGTAGCTATATTGGTCGCGACGGAACAAGTTGCTCCATTTCAACGAATTAAGCACATTTAAGCTTTCCTCAACTGAAAGGTAGTCTGAGCTTAAAACAGCCACTTGCCCTTCTAACATTTCGTACAAATAACGGATTGAAACACTTTGATCGGAAAACGAAACCAGGTTATAGGCGTGGTACAGCCCATCCTCCCTTTTGTTTACTTTAATGGATTGATCCATATATTGCAAAGCGAGCTGGCTGAATTCAGCCAAGGCCTTGGCTTGAACCATCATTTTCTGGCCAGAGAACGATTTTTCATAAATGGAGTTTCTGTAATCGCTTCCTGCTTCACCAAGGATATCGGCAAACCGGCGCCTGTCGGAATTTGAAAATCCGGTTCCCAGAAGGGCTGTGTTTTCCGAAAAAAGAGTAAATATTTTGTCGAAAAAGATACCTACCTCTTCCGAAACGGGAATTTCGCCACTTGTTGATTCATTGAATTTTTTGGACCAAAATTTCAGGAAACGCCTTACATAACAAAGAGTAACCATCGAAACCCCATTGCCCACGAGGGCGTTGTTGGCATCATTCCATTCAGGGCGTTGGGTGTTTAACCAAATTCCGGCTTCAGGGATAAAATTGCTAAGCTTGGCCAGCAAGGTAACCAGTATTTTTTCGGTTAGGTTAACACGGCAAATAGTATTGTCGTTGCTTCGCAACAACACTCCGTCAGCACCAATATTTCGGGTAAGTTCCTTGATTTTATCGTTTAAATCGAAATCAAAGACAATTGTATCTTTTGGATCCTTAACAATTTCGTGATATGGTTTTATGCGGTAAGGGATATTTGCATACACAAACATTTCCTTTTTTAGCAACGAATCGAGTGTTCCTGGATGAAATTCATCCGAAAGCTCCAGGAATTTTTGGAGATAAATAATCTGGTGGTCGCCCCAGTAACCGATGTAGGCCCAAGGATCGTGTGGGTCGGGGCTTTCCCAATCGAGGCCTTCGCGTGTAACCCTGTATGGGTTGTAGCCATCGGCGGTGGTTGCATTTAAAAACTTGCTTATCATGCCTTCCAGGAATTCAGGATAGGAAAGGCTGAGAGCTTCCCAGTTCTGGAAAATATCGCGCCAGTTTCCCTGGTAATTCAGTTTTACAGAGCCATCAAGGTTTTTTGTTTCAATCGAAAACTGGTTCCATGGGCGGCTTGGATCGCCATGCCTGCGGCTGAAAGTGAGTGGGAGATATTCGGAGCAAATCCTGATAAGGTCGAAATCCGATGTGCTTTCAGCAAGCCTGAGCAATTCGATGTAATCTATTTTTTCTGGAAGCTGAGCGAGCCATTCTTTATGCTTGGCTGATACTTCCTTGTTTATTTGCCCTGTAAAGAGCACGAAGTCTGCTTTGTCTAATGTATAATTGTCGGTAAAAATGCCACCCCTCATTACATTGAATAGTGTATTTGAGAAATGGCGTGCATAGCTTAACTCGTCGTTGCCCATTTGCAACCCATCGGCATTGGCGACAATTTTCTTTAGTTTCGATGTCCCTTTTAGGATATCGGCATCAACAAGCTGTTCAATATTTTCTATAGTTTTTATTGCATTGCTGAGGTTGGCTACATCACCGCTTTCACGGTTTATTTCAGCCACTATCAACCATTCTTTTGCGGCATCTTTTTTAAGTTCGAAGCTTGAATTTATATAATATGCTCCACGGGTTGCCCTAATATCGGTTTCTGTTTCAACAGATTGCCCCTTCATAAATGCTTCAACCTGGTGGTTCGAAATAAGTATTTTTGTTTCATTGTTCAATCCGCCCGACCAAACGCTTGTTGCTTTAAGCGATTCGCTGGGTTCGGCGCGATCGACAGGAATGGAGCTGAGCATATATAAGCCCAGTTTGGTTTCTTCAATCAGTTCGCACTTTTTATAGGCATCGAGCAAACTACTGAAACCATTCTGAAAATCGAAATCCACGCCGTTGGGCAAAATATTCTTGATACCATCAAGTACATCAACTTTAACCGGTTCTGTTCCGCGATTGCTGATCGTGGACTTCTTCACGAACCCATATTTCTCGCTGAAATACCATCCATAGCGAAACTCTACACCCAAATCAAAATTAATTTCCTCAAAAATGATTTTATTCCCATAAATGCTCTTATAAATATTTCTTTCGATAGAGTAAATTTTTTCCGATTCGCTGGAAAAGGGTTCCCATAAAGAGGTTTTTGCATCCTTTAAAACCAATAGGTAGGTTTTGCTTCCGGTAATACCTTTGCTATCATGTATTTTATCAACGGTATAATACGGAAATAGAGCATTGTTGCGGTCTTTCCTTCCTGCCGACAGTGCGCCATTGCTCGAAATAAACATCCAGTGGTCGGAATCGCTAACAATAGTCATGAAAAAATCAGGCATCCTGTTAAAGTTGCTGATTTTGTAGAATTTCTCGCTTTGGATTTCAACAAATCCGCCTTCAACAGAGGGCTTGTTGGAATTAATTTCCGTGTTTCCTAAATAAATGGCTTTTGTATTCATAGAGTTTTGAGCTTTGAAACCTTTTGCATTGAAGCTTCATTGATTGAACTGGTAATGCAGATATTGCTGAATGGGTTAGTTTAGATTTTTTTCTGAAAACCTATCCATCCCTTCCTAACTGTTACAGAAGGGATGAATAGATTGATGGATTAGCCTCTGAAAGCTATTGCCAAACTTACTTCTTTATAAATTTTGAAGTAATGGTTTTGCCATTTACATCAGTTAACCTGATTACATAAATACCTGTTTTAAGGTCGTTTACATCTACGCTTTCAAGTACATTGCTATACTCTTTAACCTGTTTGCCAGCAGCATTATAGATTGCAACTTTCGCTAAGGTATTGGTTGAGTTGATGTACAGGATATTTTCGGCTGGGTTAGGATAAACAACAACATTTCCATTTGCCTCGGTAAGTGGCTCTAAACCAACGGTTACACCAAAATACATATCGTCCCAGTAGTAGGTCTGTTCGCCAGCTTGTGCGCCGGTTGCCCCAAAATTAAAGAAGATTGAGGCTTTGTTATACGATTTGGATAAGTTAATCGCCGCCGTTCCCGGAGCTTGGTTGCTGAAGTTAAAAATCAACATTTGCCATTCGGAAGCTACAGTTGTGAGAGCTTCGGTTTCAACGCTGATTGTAGGGTCATTCGCTGCTTCAACTTTCAAACGGATTGGTGTACCGGCTGTTGGCGACCAAACCCTTACACTCATACTGGTTGATCCGGTAACAAATGGGATTGGTGTTGCAAAACCAACGGATCCGCCAACGGTTGTACCTGCCCAAAGTTCGGCACTTAAAGTTTTTATCGATTTTACAACATGGTTGTTAGCATTGGTTGGGTCAACAACCAATTCGGATGCATTTCCACCAAAATCGGTCAAACCGTAATAGTCTGGAGTTGTATTTTCGAAGGTTACAGGCAAATTCATACCCGATGGAGGAGGACCGGATACAAATTCCATATCGTCCCAATAGTAGGTCTGCTCTCCAGCTTGTGCGCCAGTAGCCCCAAAATTGAAAAAGATAGATGCTTTGTTGTACGAATTGGATAAGTTGATACCAGCCGTTCCAGGAGCCTGGTTGGCGAAATTGAAAACCAAGGTTTCCCATGTGGCAGCCAAGGTTGTTAAGGCTTCGGTTTCTACACTGATGCCAGCATTGCCCGAATTTTCTACTTTCAAACGGATTGGTGTACCAGCGGTTGGCGACCAAACCCTTACGCTCATACTTGTTGATCCTGGGGCAAATGGGATTGGTGTAGCAAAACCAGCAGCTCCGCCAACAGTTGTGCCTGCCCAAAGCTCGGCAACAGCGGTTTTTATTGATTTAACAACATGGTTGCTTG
>JFJP01034067.1_pt1 | contig 19020 bp, 18 predicted proteins | sample 431651 | NCBI WGS metagenome assembly JFJP01 (sample SAMN02602958, study PRJNA72255) | Microbial mat metagenome, whole genome shotgun sequencing project. | biome: fresh water; feature: sink hole; material: water; isolation source: purple microbial (photo- and chemosynthetic) mats found in...
AGTCCAATTCCCGAGTCTTCGAGAATCACCATTATGTCGTCGAGGTAGAGTCCCGCATCACGAAAGGGATAGACGGCTCGGATGTTGGGTTGTTGAGAGATGACTGGGGGCTTCTTGGCAACGTAGCCGACTCGCTGGCCCTCATCGGCGCGCAAGCCAATGTAGCTATACGCAACACTGCTACCCACGAACTTCTCAAAAGTCTTGATTTTCATCGTGGTCGTACACCACCGGGCCTGAGGGCTTGGCAGAAAGCCACCATAGTACTCTTTCAGTAGAATATCAAAAGCCTTCCGTCCTGATTTCTTTTGGACTGGCATGTAATCCAAGGCCGAAACGCGCGTAATCTTGGCCCCCAGAAGCGCCTCGAGGCGTTCGAGGAACTCGTAGGTTTCGGGCAACTCACAATCGGTGTCGGTGAACAAATACTCAAACTGGGCCTTGGGAAACCTTGTTCGGAGGTAGATAGCCAACGCGGCGGAGTCCTTGCCTCCGGACACAGGAACGATGTGGCGGATTTCTTTGTTGTCAAAGTCCTGCACAGCTTCGGCGAGTGTCGCCATCCATTCCTCCTACGTGTTCACCAACTGGCGAATCTTCGCCAGCTTACACGCCACTCCCACCACTGTTTCAGCCGCTCTCCGGGCCTCTTCCAGCGTATTGAGTACCGAAAAACTGAACCTTACGCTTCCCCATGCCTCGTCTTCCGACAGGCCCATAGCCGTTAACACACGGCTCGGCTCAGGAATCGCGCTCGTGCAGGCACTGGCCTGCGAACAGATCACACCGGCGATGTCGAGCTGAGCCACCAAAGCTCGACCATCAAGCCCAGAAAACCGCAGGTTTGTGGCGTTGGAAACCCTCGGAGCGAGTGCGGCATTGACGCACATACCTTCGCAACCGCGGAGCACCAGCTTTTCGAAGGTGTCGCGAAGGCTCGCGAGGAGGGCTACCTTCGATTCGAATTCCTCGAGCCGTTCGGCAAGGGATATTCCGAGCAAGGTGATCCCCCAGGTGTTCGGAGTGCCCGGGCGGAGTCCGCCTTCTTGCTCGCCGCCACCAATGAGGGGTTCAAGGTTATTCGGGGTTCTGGCATACAAAACACCGATGCCCTAGGGCGCGTGAAACTTGTGGCCCGTCAGTGTCAGATAGTCTACCGGGAGTTTGCAAAGGTCGATGGGGAGCTTTCCGATGGCCTGGGCGGCATCCACGTGAAACTCGGCTCCGTGAGCCCGTGCCGCTTCAAGCAGCCCAGGAATGTCCTGGATGACCCCGGTTTCATTGTTAACCCACTGGATGGATACCAAGGTCGGACCAACCCCAAGAGCCGCCATCAAGTCATCATGTTGGATGAGTCCATCTTGATCCACCGGCAGAACAGTGACCCCATGCCCTTCGGCTTGAAGCTGGCGCACCGTGGAGAGCACGGAACTGTGCTCCACCGAGGTCGTGACAAATCGTGCCTCGCGCCCATGGCGCCTGGCAAAAGACCGCAACACCATGGTGTTCGCCTCGGAACCGCCTGAAGTGAAGACAAACCCCGTCTCTTCCGCGTTGTCGCCCCAGCTGTGAGGACTCGCGGGATTGCCCAGGTTTTCATCGAGCAAGCGAAGAGCCCGCTCCTTTACCCGCGGGGTCAAAGGAGTCGTGGCATTGTTATCTAGGTAAATGTCGATGACATGCCCCCTCCCCCTGTCAGAATACCAATTTTGGGCCTTGCGGGCTAGATATCGAAGTAATCCCACCACCACCAAAAGAACTCCGTCCCCCAGACCGGGCCCCGACTTCCTCGAAAACACGTTCCCTTCGAGGACAGAAAAGTGGACAGGGCCAAGCAATTTCTTCACGGTAGTTCCTATTAGTCCTGGCTAGAAACACATTCTCAGTGCTACTCCTGAACCTAGGTTATGACGCGCTGAGTGGCGTTGTGTCACCAAGCATTGCCTTCAGGTGTGCAGGGGTGATCACGCGGAAACCCACTAGTCCCCTGTAGCTGAGAAGGTCCTCATCACCCGAGACGAGCACCTGAGCCTTTCCGGAGTTGGCTAGCCGCAGAAAGATCTGGTCGTGGGGGTCACGGCAAGGCTCGAGTTCGTCAGCCCCGAGTTCAGCCACAGTCTCGCAGTACGGTACAAAGTCGTGGATCAACGCTTTTTGGTCGTCCTTCGTGAGATGGAACTTTGGATAAGCCAACACCCGGAGGAACTCACTGGCCGTCTCGGTGCATAGCAAAGGGACAACGGCACCTGACTTCCAGGCTTCTCTTAGCCATGTCCACCGTTCCTGGTGAAAAACGAGTGCAGAAATCAGTGTGTTGGTATCGAGTACCACCCTCATGGGGCTTTACGCGCCCAATTCACCGCTTCGGCGATGTCGTTCTCAGAAATCCCGAGCTCGTTCAGTTTAGCCCGCACTTGGGCGGCCGCATCGGGGTTCACCGGAGTGAGAATGATCCGCCCCTCCTCTTGCCGCACGTCATAGTACCGGCTAGCGAACCGGGACGCTACTGCCTTGGGAATCGTGATCTGGTTCTTGCTGGTCATCTTGGCTACCATAGCTCACCTCAAGTAAGATAGTACGGAATTCTTACTTCCTTGACAAGAAGAGCAAAGTTCTTGAACGCGGACCTCACGGTGAAACAAAAAAAGGAAATGCCCGCTTGGAGCATTTTGTTGGACAAACTTGGAGAATAGGGGAATCGAACCCCTGACCTATTGATTGCGAACCAATCGCTCTACCAACTGAGCTAATTCCCCGTTTAGTAAGAAACCTCAATTTAGCAAACCTGGGATGCCTTGGCAACCCCGAAGGCCCGGGTTACAATATGTTCATGAAAACAGGTTTGCGGCTGTTCCTTGATCTGGACGGAGTGCTGGCTGACTTTGATACGGGAGTCAGGAGGGCTACCGGGAAAACGCCCTCGGAACTCGGTGACCGGATGATGTGGCCCATCCTTGCGAGAACTCCGGGTTTCTATGAGAATCTGCCTTGGATGACCGATGGCCGAACCCTATGGGAGTTTTCCAAATCTCTCAACCCGGTGATCGTAACGGGTATTCCTTTTGGCAAATGGGCAGAACCCCAGAAGCGCGCCTGGTGTGCAAGAGAGCTGGGTGTAACGGTTCCGGTGATCTGCTGCTTGAGCCGAGAAAAGGGACACCATGCAGCGGCATTACTAGAGCCAGGTGAAACGATGGTCTTGGTTGATGACAGGCTCAAGGTCCAGGCGGCATGGGAAGATGCCGGCGGAAAGTTTCTTCTACACACTTCAGCCGCCGATAGTATTGCAGCACTGAAGGATCTCGGGTTCGCATGAGCCTTCCCAACCGTAAAGTCCTGGAAGCCCAGTATGAGGCCGATCGAAGGCTCTATGAACTCGTTTTGCAAGAAATGATGCAACGGTTTCGGCCTTGGTTTGAGGAAGCCCAAATCCATCCAGGAATGAAAGTCCGTGTAAAAAGCTTCCAAAGTTGGTTTGAGAAGGTGCTCAGGAAAATCCGGCACGGAATCAACCCAGAGCAAGTACAGATCCATGATGTCCTGGGTCTGAGGATTGTCTGCCCCTTCCTGGAAGATGTCCGGAAGATCGAGGAACTGATTCACAAGAATTTTGCGGTCCTGGAAGAAGAAAAGAAGGGCGCTCCTCAATCCTTTAAGGAGTTTGGCTACGACTCCACGCATTTTCTGGTGGCGATTCCGACAGATTTGGTTAGAGACCTTGCTTTGAACGAGCCTCCACTCTGCGAGATCCAAGTGCGAACCATCCTTCAGGATGCCTGGGCTGAGGTAGAGCATGAACTGATCTACAAATCGAAATTCCTTCCGTTTGACCAGCCGCTGAAACGGAAAATGGCTGCTTTGAACGCAAACCTCACACTCTCAGATATTATCTTTCAAGAAATCCGAGAGTATCAGAGGCAACTTAACCACGAGTTGGAGAAAAGGCGTCATCAGTTTCTTGACAGTCTCAAAGGACAAGGAACAAACGGGAGCGACGGCGATAAGGATGACCTGCACCCTCTTGTCGAAAATTTAGATCAGGCACTTCTCGAGGCTTTGGCAGCGCATAACCGAAAGCGCTATAAGAAGGCAATCAACCTTTACTCGGCCATCTTGAAGCAAAAGCCCCAGGGTTTTATCCAGTCCCTAGTCCTTTCCCATCGGGGAATGGCCTATTTCTCCGAATCGCTCTACGAGAACGCCTTGGACGACTTTGACCAAGCGATTGTTTGCGATCCCCATAACGCCAAAGCGTTCTTCTACCGGGGAACGGTACGGGCGGCATTGGACGAGCATGAAACCGCACTTCTGGATTTTACTCAGAGCCTCACGTTGATTCCCTACCATTTTGAAACGCTTGTGGGTCGAGCGATGAGTCTTGGGCACCTTGGAAGGTGGGAGGAAGCCCTGGATGACTGCGATGCGGCCCTGGACTTGGTTCCTGAGGACATTCAGGCCCTCGAAATCCGTAATCAGTTGGTGCAGCGTCGAACCCCGATGGAAAAAAATCCCGCCCGATGATATGGTTGGGGCCATGAAACGCCTTGTTCCTGTTTTGCTTGGTTTGCTAACCTTAAGTTTCTTAGTACCTACTCCTGGGTTTGCCCAGGACAAGGTGGCAGTCACCTTAAAAGTCTTTCCGCCAGAGTATGAACTCTTCTTCCAGGGTGACAGACTACCCTATTCCCCTAAGGGTGAAGGCCTGAGGACTTACCAGCTTCCCCTTGGCACAAACCGGGTCAATCTGACCGCACCGGCCTCGGCACCCCTCAGTCTCAGCCTGGAAGTAAAGGCGGGAATGGCCGTGGTTCAAGCCAAGCTGGAACCGCGGTTGGGTCCCCTCGATCTGGTGGGTGAGGCCGCCACCGGGAAGCTCCCCCGAAGCGTCGCTTTTGCGAAGGATGGAAAGCTTCTTTTTGTCGCTCTCCAAGGAGAACCAGGCATCGAGGTTTTTGACATTCCCTCCCTGAAGAAGCGGGAAAGGATGATTCCGTCAGAACCTGGGACGACGGGATTCAGCGATGTTATGACGTTGGGGAATGAGGTCTGGGCCGTTCAGAAAGATGGTCGTGTCCACATTTTCGACGGAACGACCCTGGCTTTTAAAGAGAGTAAGGCTTTGGCAGGTTCAGGTAACACCTATCTGACCGATCTCGGTGGCGGCAAGGTTGCCCTGGCAAACTGGGACAATCTGCAGTTGCTTGCTGTCGATGCGGCCCTTCGCACTCCCAGCGGCCGCATTTCCACAGGAGGAAGCCTCCGTGGCTTTGCCTTCGGGCAAGGGGTGGGCTATGCCACACTTTTCGATAAAGGTCAAATCGCTGTTATCGACGTCGCCACTTGGAAAGTCCGTACCACCTGGAATGCTGGAAAAGCACCGAGACCACTGGCGGTTGTCGGAAGCACCCTTTTTGTTGGCGATATGGGAAGTGCCCAGGTGCTTCTGCTCGATGCAGCCGGAAAAACGACAAAGACAGTGTCAGTACCTTCCAACCCTCACGCCATGGCAGTGTCGCTCAATCAAACAAGGATCGCTGTTGCCAGCCGGGGCCGCAACAATACCACCGACTACCAATTGCCAGGTCCGGACTTTGGAAAAGTCACCATTCTCGATGCTCAAGGACGAATTCTCGGTTCTGTATGGGGTCGCAATCAGCCAACGGGTTTAGCTTTTTCCCCAGATGGAAAATACTTGGCTTTTACGGACTTCCTGGATAATAACCTGGAGCTCTACCGGGTAGTCCAATAGATCACACCCTATACTTTCGGCCGCCAATCACTCGTCGCTGCCCAGCTAGGTCCTTCCAAAGATGAATCCCGTTGAAACCGGAATCTGAAATAAGGTTGGACAAGGCTTCCATCTGAGCATCCGCAGCTTCGAGTACAAGCCATCCATCGGGCTTGAGAGCTTCCGCAGCTTCCAGGACAAAACGACGGATTAGAGACAATCCGTCTTCTCCCCCTCCATCCAACGCCAACGCGGGCTCTTTCCAGCCCTGCAGACCAATCCGTTCTGCCGTTTCCTGAGGAGTCAGATAGGGTGGGTTGGATACAATAAGATCCCACGAACCAGGAACGTTCAATAGGAGATCCGATTCGATTACGGTGATTTGACGTTCTGGATCAAGTAACCGTGTGCTGTTACGCCGGGCAGTTGCCACTGCGAGCGGGGAAACATCAGCGGCCCAAACTTCCCAAGGCATTTCCGACAGGGCTGCCAAACCGATGGCAACGCACCCGGTTCCTGTGCAGACGTCCACAATCCGAAGCCCCCTTCCTTTGGTCTTGGCAATTTCAAGGGCCGCCTCGACCAGAGTCTCGGTGTCAGCCCTCGGTACAAGAAGACCGGGACCGACTTCAAAATCCATTCCCAAGAACTCCTTGAACCCGGTGATCCAGGCTACAGGCTCGCCAGCCAAACGCCGATTCAAGGAAGCTTCGAAGGCCTGTCGCACCGGCATTGAAACGTTTTCCCTCCATCGGGCCAACAGACCGGCATGGTTTAGTCCGGCTGCATGGGATAAAAGAACCCGGGCATCCAGTTCAGGACTCTGGGTTGGGTTCTCCGCCGCCGCCAACCGCTGTGAAGCATTCGAGAAAACCTCGTAGTAGGTCATGACAAGTGGCGGGGAACCGAATGCTGCCCTTCCGCCAAGGCCCTACGGTGCGCTTCGACGATTTTGTCCGCCTGGTCCTGAAGGATAGAAAGGATCCACATAGCAGCGTTGGAACCAGCACGATAGTCAGCCTCTGCAAAATGATCGACCCTTTGATCTTCCTGGAGATGCCTGGCCTGGTTGAAACTCGCGGAGTCCTGAGGCCTGTAAACCGCAAGAGTCTTCCCTCCCCCCTTTTTTACAACGGAGAAAGCTGGCACATCGCTGGGTCCATCGGCCACATAGATCATATGGGAGAGAGGAACTCGGCGTTCATTCTCTGGCATTTTTTGATTGACGCTGACCTCAGGATGCTTGTTGGCACCTTTGCTGATCTCAAAAAGAGCTCTGGTCTTGGTCGTATTGTCGATGGTTGCCGCAATTTCAGTAACAACGCCGGGGTCCAGGGTTTCAACGAGACCGGAAGGTCCGGGAATAAAGGTTCCTTCCAGAAGCTCACAACCCCAGACGGTGTCAATCCAAGGAGCCACAAGGCTGCCCCGGATTACCTCTGCGAGTCCCGTGCTGACGATGTAGTGTTCTACTTTCAAATCGAAGGTACGGTAGGGTTCCCGATCGAGAAGGTTCCGTGTCGCTTGAAATACGTCAGGAATTCCAGGGAAAAAATTCAGATCTTGCCCCAGTTCCCTTAACTTAGCATTCGTCAGGCCGGGAAATCTTCCCGCTCTGACATAGGCAAGCAAGTGGTTGAGATAGATCGTTTCGGCGTTGACCGGCACGCCCCGCTGACGATAGAGCGCTGGTAAAGAGTTGACCTCGGCCCAAAAAGCGGTCCCATCGACTTGATACGCTGCAAACAGAGGGTCCTGCATATAGTGGTTGATGAGGGTCTTGTCAAAATCCCAAACCACTGCCAGGACATTCTGCCGGAAGGTCACTGGTCATCTCCCAAGCGTTCCTTCTGGGCGTTCAGCTTAAGAGCTTCCACGATTTCCGCGATGTCACCTTCCATCACCCTGTCGAGGTTGTAGAGGGTCAGGTTGATCCGGTGATCCGTCAGGCGGTTTTGGGGAAAGTTATAGGTCCGCACCCTATCAGAACGGTCTCCAGACCCAACTTGGGTTTTTCGCTCGGCGGCTTGGGCAGCTGCTTTTTTGGCTTCCTCGTGTTCAAGAATTCGAGAACGGAGAACCTTCATTGCTTTCTGCTTGTTTTTCAGCTGCGACTTCTCGTCCTGGCAGGTTACGACGGTACCAGAGGGCAAATGGGTGATGCGGACTGCGGAATCCGTAGTATTGACCGACTGGCCACCGGGACCAGACGAACGAAAAACATCGATCTTTAAATCCTTGTCATTAAGGACAACATCGGTCTCTTCGGCTTCAGGGAGGACAGCTACCGTAGCGGCCGAGGTCTGAATGCGGCCGTTGGCTTCGGTGACGGGAACTCGCTGCACACGATGGCCCCCGGATTCATGGCGAAGATCACCGTAGACGTCTTTACCGACCAAGTTGAAGATCACTTCCTTGAAACCACCGAGCTCGCTGGCGTTGCTTTCGATGACTTCAACCTTCCAACGCTTTACCTCGGCAAACCTGGTATACATTCGGTAGAGGTCAGCGGCAAAAAGGGCTGCTTCCTCACCCCCGGTTCCTGCTCGTATTTCCATGATCACATTCTTTGAGTCTAAAGGATCTCTCGGCATCAATAGTGCCTTGAGAGCAGCTTCGTCCTTTTCCAAAATCTCTTCCAAGACTTTCACTTCGTCGCGGGCCATGGCTTTCAGCTCGGGATCCGTTTCAGCTTCTGCCATGGTCTTCGCCTGATTGCGCTGCTTCTGCAGGTTCTGAAAAGACCCCCAGGCCGAAACAATTTCTGCCAGCTCGGAGAACTCCCGGCTCAGGTCACGGTAACGCTTCTGGTCTGAGGTTACGCCCGGGTCCGAAAGCAGCTTTTCGATTTCTTGATAACGGCGTTCCCGTGCTTGAAGTTTGTCGGTCATGGAATTCCTCGAAACGCCAGTGTAGCCGAAAATCGGCATTACAGACAAGAAAAGACTGCGGACCCTCTCTAGTTTAGGGGGGGCAACTGCCGAGAATCAGGAAAGCCTCATCTGGAGATTGTTGATGAATCTTTCCCGCGCTCTGCTGCTCCTCCTCTTCTCGGCTGGTACAACGCTATGTGCACACACACAGTCTGCCGATCCCCGGACACCGATTCTTGCAGATGAAATCAACCGCCGAACCCTCCCTACCTGGGTAGAGCAGTGGAATAAAATCTTTCGACCCGCCAGTGTTTTGGAGAATCAGATTGTGGTTGCCTATTATGGTCAGCCTTCTTCGACAAGAATGGGAATTCTGGGAGAACAGAGTATCGTTGAAGGAAAAAGGAAACTGGACCAGACGGTGAAGGAATGGGAACTCGTCTCCGGTGGAAAATCGGTTCTACCGGCCTTCCACCTGATTTATGCAACCTGCTACCCTGATGCCGAAGTCGGAATGCTCTCGGCTTCCACAGTTCTCCGGTACATTGAATTTGCGGCGCAGAACGGAATGGTTGTGATTCTCGATCATCAACTTGGCAAGTACTCGATAGAAGCCGCAATGAAAACCATGTTACCCTGGTTGAAGTACCCCAATGTCCACCTGGCCATTGACCCCGAATGGAAAACGCCGAATCCTGGGATTGAGCTGGGAATCATCACAGCGACCGAAGTAAACAAAGCACAACAGATGATGGAAGACTACCTCATGGCAGAGAATCTCCCTGGGAAACGCATGCTGATTCTCCATCAGTTTCATGCCAAGACTCTATCGCAACGCAGTGAGGTTCGCTCCGATTATGCCCGCATCGACCTCGTTCACCATGCCGATGGGTTTGGCCCACCGCAGCTTAAACTGGACACCTACCGATTCTTGGCAGGAATGACCAACCTACCGGTCAAAGGATTCAAACTCTTCCTACCCAAGGCCTGGAAGAGCAAGGGCATGGACATTCCTCTGCTGACACCAGCCCAGGTGATGATGCTGAAACCCCAACCCGTCTATATCTCGTATCAATGACGGATCAATAACGGTTTGCCCAACAGCGCCCTCTCGGCTACAATCACTGAAAAGGGAACCCATGCAAGTCCGATCCATTGCTGAAATTCTGGCCGCTCGAATTCACACCGGGGACCATAACCTTGACTTCGACATTAAATCCGCCTGTGGTGCCGACCTCATGAGTGATGTGATGGCGTTTGTGAAAGAAGATGTCGTTCTCCTTACGGGTCTTGTGAATTCTCAAACGGTGCGGACCGCACACCTGCTCGACATTCCCGTGATCGTATTTGTCCGGGGAAAAGTACCCGATCCAGAGATGGTCGCCGAGGCTGGCCGAGGCGGTATCGTCTTGATGACCACCAACGACACACTTTTCATCGCTTGCGGCAAACTTTACGAGGCCGGTATCCAGAAAGGTGGAACCAGGGTCGTTGGTTAGTCGTTCCTAAGCCAGGTCCTTTCCCGCGCGAAGGGAATTGGCTACTGCCAGGAGAGCCACTCCCACATCGGCGAAGACGGCTTCCCATAGTCCAGCTACGCCCATACCCCCCAGTATCATAAACAGAGCTTTGAGGCCAAGCGCCAGTCCGATGTTCTGGTAAAGAAGGATTCTGGTCCGGCGTCCCAATCGGACAAGGCGACCAATTTGAAGCGGGGAAGAGTCCAGCACAGCAATATCGGCGGTTTCGATGGCAGCCGCGCTGGCTCCCGCGCCGAGACTGATGCCCACAGTGGAACGGGCGAGCACAGGAGCATCGTTCATTCCATCCCCGACAAATAACACCTGATGACCAGCCTGTTCCCATTTTTCCACAAAAGTCAGCTTTTCTTCCGGCAGAAGGCCACCCTGGATCTCTTCAAAGTTCCACTTGCGGCCCCATTCCTGAACAACAGAGACAACATCACCACTGAGCAGTGCCAAGGGCTTCAGTCCAAGGCTCCGCAAATCCTCCAGCGCCTTACCAGTATCCACCTTCGCCAGATCTTCAAAGTCCACCCGACCAAGATATCCCGATTCCGATGCGGCATGCACAGTGGTAGCTCTATCCTCGCCTGGGGGCAACCCAGGAAATCCTTGAGCTTCCAAGAAAGAACGTCGACCAATTCCAGCCCGTAAACCTTTCCATTGAAAGGTAACGCCTTGGCCCCGTACCTCGACGGCCTCCTGTGGCGACGGACTAGAACCTTTCCAGGCCTGGGCCAAGGGATGGCTGGAGGCGGCGAACCCAGCTCCCAGGCAATCCTGAAGATCGGCCTCTTTTCCTGCTGGCACCAGTTGCTTGATCCCAGGGCGACCCGAGGTGAGCGTACCAGTCTTGTCGAAAGCGGCAGCATTTACTTTTGCCAGCCGGTCCAGAGCTCCCGCATCCCGGATCAAAAGCCCCTTCCTCGAAGCAGCGCCGATGGAGCCGAGGTACGTCAGAGGGATACTGACCACCAAGGCACAAGGACAAGAAATGACCAGAAGAACAAGACTGCGGTAGAGACTGTCTTGCCAAGATAGTCCGGCAATCATCAGCACGGCAAAGAGCAGACCGGCGAGCAGCAGTACGAGAGGGGTATAGATTCTGGCAAACCGCGTGATAAACCTTTCCAAGGGAGCTTTGTTCGCCAAAGCTCGGTCCACACTGGCTACGATTCCAGCCCAGACAGTCTCGTCAAACCTGCGAAGAGATTTCAAACGCAGAAGACCGTCCAGATTCAGAACTCCTGCTGAGATTTCTGAGCCTGGTTGCACGGCGCCGGGTAGACTTTCACCTGTCAGGGCAGAGGTATCAAGGTTGCCATGCCCCTCAAGGACTACTCCATCGAGGGGAACCTGCTCACCTGCCCGGACTTCAAAAACCGAACCAGTCGGTACGGTGGAGGGGTCTTGATTCTGAACTTCATCTCCGCTAATCACCCGTACAGTCCTGGGCCGGGAAGCTAGCAAAGCGCTCAAAGAACGGCGTGAACGATTGACAGCCCGGTCTTGCAGCCATTCTCCCCACTGATAGAAAACCATCACAGAAGCCGCTTCCGCCCCTGCTCCAATGATCCAGGCGGCCAGAGTCGCCACTCCCATAAGAAAATTCTCATCGAAAACCCGTCCCCGAACCAGGTTCAATCCAGCAGACTTCAAGACTGACCAGCCTGCGATCAGGTAAATCAGGGCATAGGCTAGGTCCACGGGCCAGCCTGTGAACCAACCTTCAGCCTCGGAAACGAGTAGCCCCAACAAAACCATTGTCGGCACCAGCAACCACCACCCAGGTCTGCCCGAATCTGAAGAGGTGACAGCAGCTTCTTGAGCCAGATCGACGATACGGACACCTGGCTCAATTCTGTCAATCACCCGTTTCACTTCATCTAGATTGGTGGCATCAAGGTGCAAATCGAGAGTCGCAAACTGAAGCCGCACCGATCGGACTGACTCAAGACCGGCCAAGGTTTCTTCAATGGTAGCAGCACAATGGGCACAGCTCAGATTTTCGAGTTTGTAGGTTTTCATGTCAGCTTTTCCTTTCCCTGGCATGGTCCAAAGCCGTTACTACCATGGCCGTGACGTGCCCATCATCGAGACGGTAGTAGACGACCTTCCCTTCCCTACGGTTTCTGACTAGTCTGGCTTGTTTTAGAAGACGAAGCTGATGGGAGACGGCAGAACTAGAAGCTCCGACAAAGGTGGCTAAATCACAAACGCAAAGCTCTTCTGTGGCCAAGGCCTGGATGATACGAAGTCTTCCGGGGTCACCCAGCAACCGGAAAACTTCGGCTGCCCCCAAGAGGTCTTCCAACCCGGGAAAGACAGCTTGCACCCGATCGAGACGGTCTTGGTGTAAAACGGTACATTGGCAAACCTCGTCAGACACAGAATTCTCCTTTGTTCATTTGAACAACTGTTCATATTTAACTCCTGGAGATTTCTCCTGTCAAGGACCAAAGTAACTTGCTTGACACCTCGTTGATGCGCCCATAAGCTTTCTCATGGCCTACGATTTCAAAACCTTTCATGACCGCTCCGGCACCTATTCGTTGAAATGGGATAATGTGATCAAAGGAGAGAATCCGGGAGAAGACACCGTTCCTCTTTGGGTCGCCGATATGGATTTCGCATCACCCCCGTCGGTTGTCGAAGCCCTGGCCCATCGAGTTGACCACCCAATCTATGGATACACCAATCTTCCACCGATGTACTTTGAAACTCTTTCAGCTTGGTATTCCCGACGGTATGGGCGGAGCTGGAAGCCTCAGCACTTTCTTCTGGCTCCATCGGTTCTCCACGGCTTATCCATGGCAGTCCGCGCCTTCACCCAGCCCGGAGACAGGATTCTCAACCTACCTCCTGTTTACTACCCCTTCTACAAGGTGGCACGGCTGAACGGCCGCGAAATCCTCGACGTGCCATTGAGCAAAAATGATCGCTGGGAAATGGATTTTGCTGCTATGGAAAAAGTGCTTGCCAAGGCTTTAGACGAGGGAAGACCGGTGAAAGCTTTGTTGTTCAGTGCGCCCCATAACCCGACAGGTAGAGTCTGGACACATCAGGAGCTGTTGGAGTTGTGTACTCTTGCCAAAAAGTACGATTTTTTGATCTTCAGTGATGAAATCCATGCGGATCTTGTTCAAAGGGGGCACCGACACCTCGGACCCTTGGACCTACCCGAACTGGCTGACCGTACATTGGTTTTTGCTGGACCCAACAAGACCTTCAATCTGGCGGGGCTCCCGATCAGTCATGTGGTTGCCCTGGATGATGGACTAAGGTCAAAAATGAAACAGGCACTCGAAGCTGATTTCTACGAACAGCCAAACGTCCTTTCTCTTTCGGCTGCCTTGGCTGCTTACAGGGAAGGAGAGCCTTGGCTGGAGGAACTTCTTGCGGTCATTAATGACAACAAAAACTTTCTGGATCAGTTTCTGGAACAACTCAATCGGGAATGGGGGCTGGATCCTGCCGTTACTTCCCAACCTCTAGAAGCTACCTATTTGGCCTGGGTTGATGTGACCGGTATGATCCGCCGGGGCAATTTTACCGATGACACCGACTTTGCTTTCTTCCTGGAAAAAACTGGAAAAGTCAAAATCACGGCAGGGAGCATTTTCAGCACCGGGGGACAAAACCATCTTCGGTTTAACCTGGCGACGCCTCGTGTGCTCCTGGAAAAAGGTTTGGAACGAATCCGGTCAGCGGGCGGGAAGAACGGGGAATTCTACCGTCGGGGGTAACGGGAGTGCAGTCAACGCAAGGTGGCCCGGGCGGACACCTGTCCGTTCTGGAATCTGCGCTATCCATTGATCCCAAGTCATTTCCTTAGGTCCGGCATAAATCGCAACTCGTACCCGATGGTCAGTCCCGATCCAAGGGATCAACACAACGGGTTTTGAGAATGAAACACCCGCAGAAGCTCCCTTTTCAGAATTCGTTTGCAGGCTGAGACTAGCAAGGTAGATTTGTCCAGGTTTTGTAACGGCCAACAGATGAATCAACGCAGGAAAGTCTTGCACAGCAAAACCGGCTCCCGGTATGGGATCCATAAAGGGCACATCCTTCACATCGGCCGACTCATCGGTCAATGGCCGGGATGGATAGAGGGTCCGATAAACAGCCAATCCCAGGTTTCTGATCCAATCGAATGCAAAGGCTGGATCATCCGCTAAATCCGTGGGGACCAAAGCCCGCGAATAACCTGGCAGTTCAAATCGGGGCTCGAGCAAGGCTTCCCAGGAAGGAAACGGAGCTTTCCATCCCCTGAGAATGCCTGTCGCAGTCCATAGGGTCACACCCCAAGTCCCCAGGCCACGAATGGCATGGCCCCCTGACCCCGGTAAAAGAGTCCAACTTCCCCATGGAGCCCCACTGGCGGATGTCCCCGTCAGACTTGATTTCGGATCAGGCCACCAAAGGGTTCCTCCGCCCTCGGGAACAGTAGACAAGAGTTTATGCATTCTCGCTTGGAGTGCTTCCACCTTTTCATCTTCCCAACGATGCAACGGAAGCATACCGTTCCAGTCCAACTCTTCGGCTGTAGCCTCCCACAGCCAAGAATCGGGAGATTCCAGAACCTCCGTGAGGGAAGCCGACACAGACCATCCACCCGTTACGAGACGCCCTGCCAGAAAGACGTCGAGACGGCACCCCCTTCCTTGAGTCTGTGGTACAAGTCTCAGCCAAGTACCTGGCTGGGCAATCTTGTGATCAGCAGAGTCGGTTCCTTCCAACAAGATAATTCGGAGTTCACGAATTCGCCCCAAGCCGTCCCGGAAAGCCACCCAGGTTCCTGGTCCCCATGCCACGCCTGGCTCCCATCGGAGTTCCCAGAGAAGGTCCTCACCCGAACCTGTCTTGGCAACCCGGGTTGTGATGGTAATACCAGAGGAGTCTTTCAGTACATTTGCCTTCAGCTTCTCAACTGGCAGCTTGGAAACCAACCCACGGGAGTATTCGGATTGGCGGGCTAGAGCAGTAGGAGGCACTGGAAGTCCCTCGAGGGTGCCTTCCCATGCCTGAGCCTCCAAAAACGTGCACGAGAATAGGACGAGGAAGGAGACCGCCCAACCCCTCATTTCTCTGTGCCTCCCTTGACCTCCAGTTCGACGGGGACATCCTGGAATCCAAGGTCCTTCCGGATGCGGTTGATAATATACTCGGTCAAGGAGCCGGGTGTATCTCGCCCGTGATTTCCAAAGGCAATGAATTTGACAGGCATGGTGCTGACCTGGGTCAGGTAACGGATTTTATAGATCACACCCTTAATCTGAGTTGTAGGGATGTCCTCCATCCATATTTTAAGCATCTCGTTCAACTTGGCAGTTTCGATCCGCTGATGGAGCTGCCGGTTCACCTTAAGTACTGTTGCCAACAACTCGGGGATACCCGTTCCATCCTTTGCTGATAAAGGGACAACAGGAGCAAAATCAAGGATAGGAAAAAGAAACCTGACACGGTCAGTATAGGCTTCGACTTGATTTTTCACTTTAGGAAGCTGGTCCCACTTGTTCATTCCCAGGATGATACCCCTGCCATCCTTCACAATTTGATAAGCTATTTTCTTATCTTGGTCGCTTAGCCCCTCGACAGCATCGATCAGAAGCACCACAACATCACTTTCTTCGATCGTCTTGAGGGCCCGGTTCACCGAGTAGTACTCAATGTTTTCACCAACTTTGGTCTTGCGTCGAATTCCAGCGGTATCCAGAACCCGGAAGGTTGATCCTTTGTATTCGAAGCGTCCTTCGACGGGATCCCGAGTCGTACCGGGTTCTGGGCTCACAATCGAGAGATCCAGACCGGTCAGCCGGTTGACCAAGGTAGACTTGCCTGCATTGGGTTTGCCTAGAATCGCAAGGCGGAGATCCGGCTCGACGGCTTCAACCACGGTGTCGCTGAATTTCAAACGCGCGGCTACCAGTTCCTCGAGCTCATCAATCCGGCGATTGTGGGCAGCACTGACACAGAGGTACTCCGAAAACCCCAGAGAATAGAAATCAGCCATCAGAGCTTCTCTTTCCATTCCATCGGCTTTGTTCAAGACAACAATGACTTTCTCGGAAAGGGGTCGGAGCAGTCGAACAAATTCTTCGTCCTCGGCTGTCAACTCCATAAGATCCAAGATCAGCAGAATCAAATCGGATTCTTTGGCTTTGGCGATGCTTTTCGCTGTCACCTTGGCATCGAGATCATTGCCCTCGGTTTTGTACCCTCCCGTGTCGACAAGCTTGACCGGATGACCATCCAGAATCCAATCTGCCTCAATGGGGTCACGGGTCACACCAGGAGTAGGGTCGGTGATAGCCTTTCGTGAACGGAGCAGACGGTTGAACAAAGTGGACTTCCCAACGTTGGGACGACCCACCAGGGCGACTTTAGGAACTCGATCAGACATGGGACTCGCTTTGGGAAAATCTTCCCTGGGTATGGGCCTCGAGGGCCGTTTCAATTTCCCGGCTGCGTTTCAATGTCAGCACCGAGGCGGTAATGGACCGAGCTTCTTCAACCGAAAGATTCCGGATGATCTGTTTCACCTTGGGAAGTCCGACGGCATTCATACTGAACTCATCGAGCCCCAGTCCCAGCAGGACGATGGCAGCCCGAGGATCACCGGCCATTTCACCACACATCGCTACAGGAATACCCGCGTCGTGGGCGTTCTTGATCACCAGTTGGATAAGACGGAGCACCCCGGGATGAAACGTCTCATAAAGGTCTGAGATTCTTTCGTTTCCACGGTCTACAGCAAGAGTATACTGAGTTAAATCATTGGTGCCGATAGAGAAAAAATCCACCATCCGGGCCAAATGATCACTGACAAGGGCGGCAGAAGGGACTTCAATCATCGTTCCCACAGGAATCTTCGGGGCAAAAGCAATGCCTTCCGTCTCCAACTCCTGCTTAGCAGTCTCCAGGCAAGCCAAAGTTTCTTCCAACTCAGCCACACCAGAAATCATAGGAAACATGATTTTTAGTGACCCATGAACGGAGGCTCTCAGTAAGGCCCGCAACTGGGTATGAAAGATATCCTTGTGAGTCAAGCAGAACCGGATTGCCCTCCAGCCAAGAAGCGGGTTGGCTTCTCTGACAGTGAAGAGACTGGGGACCAACTTGTCACCGCCCAGATCCAAGGTACGAATGGTCACACTGCGCCCGCCCATCCCCTCGAGGACGCTGCGGTAGGCTTCATACTGAACCTCTTCGCTTACCCCGACACCATGTTCGATGAATAAAAACTCGGATCGGTACAATCCAATTCCTTCGGCACCATGGGCCAAGACAGAACCCACTTCCTCCGGTATCTCGATGTTAGCATTCAATCCGATTCTACGCCCATCCAACGTTTCCGCAGCAAGTGAGTTGAGCGCTCTCAGTCGTGATTCTTGCTCCCGATAGCGGATCTGTTTGGATCGGTAGGCTTCCAGCACGGCAGGAGCGGGGTTGAGCAGGACAACCCCCTCGTTCCCGTCGACCACCAACAAGTCCCCAAGTCGGACCTCCCTGGTGACCCGGCCTGTCCCCATCACTGTTGGAATCTCAAAGGACCGGGCAAGAATCGCTGTATGGGTCGTCTTCGCACCTTGATCCATTGCCAGTCCCAGTACCATTTTCTTGTTCATGATGACGGCATCAGAGGGTAATAATGACGGAGTTACGACAATGACCTCCTCTTTGAGATCGGCCAGCGTGCCGCGCCCTCCCCCCTGAAGAAGATGACTGAGGATTCTACGGGAAACGTCGCGTATATCGATGGTGCGCTCTTTGAGGTAAGCATCCTGAACCGTTGATAATTTGGAAATCAATTCATCAACTACTTCTTGAAGTACCCATTCCACGTTCTTGAGAACTTTGGCAATCTTCACATCGACTTTTGCTTCAATTTCGGGATCCTGAAGCATCATCAAATGAGTATCCAAAAACCCGTCAGGATCTCCCGTTGGCCCGGTACGGAACTTAATCTGTTCCAGTTCTACGACAGCCCGTCCGACAGCGGTACGATAACGAGACATTTCAAGCGAGACTTCGTGATGATGAATAGGGTATTCCGGGATAGTAAGGTCGTCGTCGTTATAGAGGAAGGCACGGCCGATCGCAATGCCGGGCGAAGCCGGAATTCCCCGAAATTCTTTCATTGTCTCAGTATACCGGCACCCCTGGGACCTGTCAAAGACCTTGCCCGGGCACCCTTCCCTACCGTAAGATGGGCCATGAAAAAAAACCGGTTGCCCCTCTGGGCCCTGGCTTGGTTCGCATTGCTACTTCTTGCACTCGTGATCTTGCTGGCTAACCAGGCAGCAGTTGATCGACTAATGACTGCCACGGGTTTGGAAATCCTTTTGTATCCAAAAGGGAAATACGGTCAGCCAGAGTTGGTTCAAGCTCCTTCCCCACCCGTACAAACCATTTTGCTTGATCCGGCACCTGCTCAGTCACCATCGACTTTTGTTCCCGAGTCGGCCACGACTGAAGTCCCTCAAAATACAGAAACGGAAGAAACGCCAGAACCACCCCTCCCCTCGACACCCAATACCTATCGTCTCTACTTCCTAAAACTGACACCTGAGGGGAGGCTGGAACCTGCCAGTTTCGCACGGGAATTGCCAGCCGTAGCGACACCACTGGCGGCAACTCTCAAGGCTTTGCTCCTAGGGCCGACCCTCCAGGACAAGGCACAAGGAGCGCTCAGTCTGGTGCCTGAAGGCACCAAACTTCTATCAGTAAGGCTGAAAGGGAAAACAGCTCTCGTCAGCTTTAGTGAGGAGTTTCAACGCAATACCTCAGGCTTGGAAGGTCTGGCAGGGCAATTGCGCCAGATTGTCTGGACAGCCACACAATTCGAATCGGTGGAAGAAGTTCAGTTTCTCATCAACGGACAGTACGTGGAGTT
>JFJP01005552.1_pt1 | contig 19017 bp, 15 predicted proteins | sample 431651 | NCBI WGS metagenome assembly JFJP01 (sample SAMN02602958, study PRJNA72255) | Microbial mat metagenome, whole genome shotgun sequencing project. | biome: fresh water; feature: sink hole; material: water; isolation source: purple microbial (photo- and chemosynthetic) mats found in...
GCTCATCTTGGCTGCCTACAGTGCATGCCAAGGCAAGGACTACTTGCCGTTCATGCACAAGGAGTCATGCCATGTTCGATTCGATCCAGCGCTTTGCTTGTGGACCCGTTCCACGCCGCCGCCATTTCTGTCACTTGCTGTTGGGTGCGCTGCTCGCAGGCGACAGCCTGTGGGCCATGCCGGCGCCATCGTCAACGGCCGCGCTGGCCGAGTTTGCCCGGGCGCGCGCTGGCGATGAAGCTGCCATTGCCGACTCGGTGCGGTCGTTTTCTGCCTTGCTGCAGGCCCAGCCGACGCATCCGGTCTGGCTGGCCTACGCAGGTGCGGCCACCGCCATGCAGGCCACCACCACCTGGCTGCCATGGAAGAAGTTGGCGTTTGCAGAAGAAGGCCTGGCGTTGCTGGACAAGGCGCTGGCATTGCTGCGTGGCCAGGCCAGCGCTGTGCGCAGTGCGCCCGACTTGCCGGTGGACCTCGAGGTGCGCCTGGTGGCTGCCAGCACCTTTTTGGCGGTGCCGGGCTTCATGAACCGGACTGAGCGCGGTACGCGCCTGCTGTCCGAGCTGCTCGCCAGCCCGGCCATGCCGGCAGCGCCGCTGGCGTTTCGCGGTGATGTCTGGCTGCTGGCCGCCAGCCAGGCACAGCGCCAGCAACGGCCAGACGAGGCGCGTCGCTACCTGCAGCAAACCATTGCGGCAGGCGCACCCCAAGCGGCGCTGGCGCGAACCCGGCTGAGTGGGCTGGCATCATGAGCCCGGACACCGCACCGGTGCTGGCCTTGCACGGCATCCATAAGCACTACCGCCTGGGCCAGCATGTGATTGCTGCCTTGCAGGGCGTGGACTTGTCGGTGCAGCGCGGTGAGTTGCTTGCGCTGACCGGGCCGTCGGGCAGTGGCAAGAGCACTTTGCTGGGCCTGTGTGGCCTGATCGACACCCCGGACCAGGGGCGCATTGAACTCGATGGCCGGCCGGTGCACGACCTCAATGAAGTGCAACGCACCTTGTTGCGTCGCGATGCGCTGGGCTTTGTGTTTCAGAGCTTCAACCTGGTGCCGGTGATGACGGTGGCCGACAACGTGGACTACCCGCTGCTCCTTACCCAGGTGCCGGCCCCCGAGCGGCGCCGGCGGGTGGCTGAGCAACTGCAGGCCGTGGGGTTGCAGGAGCATGCCCGGCACCGGCCCGATGCGCTCAGCGGTGGCCAGCGTCAGCGTGTGGCCATTGCGCGCGCCTTGGTCAAACGGCCACGGCTGGTGATTGCCGACGAACCCACCGCCAGCCTGGACTCGCACACCGCCGATCAGGTGCTGGACCTGATGCGTGAGCGTGGCCATGCGCAAGGCGCCGCGTTTCTGATTGCCACGCACGACAGCCGCCTGACGGCGCGTTGCGACCGGGTGCTGACCCTGTCTGACGGGAGACTGCAATGACGCTGACCTGGCTCAAGTTTGCCCTGCACAACAGCATGCGCAACCGCCGGCGCTCTTTGGTCACGGTGGCGATTGCTGCGCTGGGCACGGCGGCCATCTTGCTCGCGGGCGGCTTTGCCCTGTCAACCTACCAGGGTCTGGCAGAAATGGCCGCGCGTAGCACCGGTCACCTGGTGTTGGGGCGGCCGGCGCAATTTGAGCAGGAGGAAGACACCCCCCTGCAACATGGGCTGGATGACGCAGAGGCCTTGCGCCAGCGCCTTCTGGCCGATGCGGCGGTGCGCCAGGTATTGCCCCGGGTCGAGTTCAGCGGACTGATCAGCAATGGTGACAAGTCCACCGTGATGATGGCCAGTGGCATCGACCCGGACAGTGAGTTTGCCGTGAAGGGACCGTTTCTGACCGTCAGTGCCGGCGCGGTGCTCAGCAATGCCGACGGCGACGCGCAAGTGATGTTGGGCCAGGGTCTGGCCAGGAGCCTGAAAGCGCAGCCGGGCAGCGGCCTGACCCTGCTGGCCAGCACCGCCGATGGTGCGCTCAATGCGCTGGATGTGCAGGTCAAAGGCGTTTTTTCAGTTGGCGTTCCTGAACTGGACCAACGAGCGCCTGCTGAACACCCAGCGAGTCTCGACCCTGGGGGTGTACTTGGCGCAGATGCCGCAGACCGACGTCATTGGCGCGCGACTGGCGCAAGAGCATCCGACGCTGCGGGTCAAGACCTGGCTGGACCTGGCCACCTTCTACAAGGCGGTGAAAGACCTGTACAACCGCATCTTTGGCACACTTGGACTGATCATTGCCGTGATCGTGGTGTTCGTGGTGGCAAATGCCATGGCCATGGCAGTGATCGAGCGAACCCGCGAGATCGGGACCTTGCGCGCGCTGGGCACACTGCCGGCGCAACTGCTGCAAACCTTGGGGCTGGAGGGCTTGTTGTTGGGTGGCGCCGGCGCACTGTGTGGCGCACTCATCGCGTTGGCGGTGACTGCCCTGTTGCTGGTGTTTCCGGTCGAAATGCCGCCCCCGCCTGGCCAGACCCGTGGCTATCCTCTTCTGATTGCCTTTGATGCCTGGATGTATCTGGCCACCATGGTTGGCATGATGGCTCTGACGGTGGCCGCCAGTGTGTGGGTGGCGCGCAAGACGGTGCACCTGCCGGTGGTGCAGGCGCTGGCCCACACCTGAGGCAACTTTTGCTTCACTAAACATAGCTGTCAGCGCTTGCCATAAAAGGGCTGGAAGCATGATTGATCATGAAAACAGATCGGCGGACCCGCGCCAGGTTTATCGTTGCAAGCTTGGCTGCCCGGGTAAGAAAAGGAGCTTTCCATGAAGAAATTGATCGGCTGCACCCTGGGTGTCGGGCTCTGGGCTGCAGCAGCTTTTGCCCAGGACGTTGGCAGCTTGCTACAAGAGGCCGACCGCTACCGCATCGGCAGCGAGCATCTGGAGGTGCTGACCGAGGTGTTGCTGTACAAGGCGGACGGCAGCCTGGACAAGGCGCGGCGTTACAAAGTCTTTGTGCAACCCGAGCGGCGCTCGCTGGTGCTGATGCAAAGCCCGGCCGAACGTGGTCAGAAGGTGTTGATGCTGGGCGACGACTTCTGGCTGCTGATGCCCGACAGTCAGCGCCCCTTGCGCATCACACCAATGCAGAAGCTGCTGGGCGACGCCTCCACCGGCGACATCGCCAACCTGCGCTGGGCGCAAGACTATCAGGGTGAACTGGTCGGGGCGGCGATGTGCCAGCCACCGCTGGCCGCATCTGCCGGTGAGTCGGGCGCCACGGGCGCAGCGCCTGCCAGTGCCAGCCACCCCTGCCTGCACCTGCGACTGAACGCCACCCGCAAAGGCGTCACCTATCAGCGCATCGAGTTGTGGCTGGGCCGCCAGCGTCATGAGCCGCTCAGGGCCGACCTGTATGTGCTGTCCGACAAGTTGGCCAAGCAGGCCCAGTTTGTGTTTGATCAGTCTGGCACGCCCACACAAGTCACGGAAATGCGTTTGTCGGATCAGTTGGCAGGACAAAAGATCACCTTGGTGCGATATCTTGCGCGCACCGTGCGTCAGGTGCCCGAGCAATGGCTGAACCCGATGTTTCTGGCGCGCAACCCGCCTTTGGAGTAAGGCGGTGGGCCGGTTTGTTGGTGATCGATGGGTGCTGCGCAGCGCCTGCCTGCACCTGCTGGCGCTTTGGCTGGTTCACCCGCTGTTGCTGGCACAGCCAGCACCGCCCGGCCTGCCGGAGCCAGACAGCACCTGGGGCGATGCCGTGTCAGCACCACAGGCGCTGCCGGTGCAAGCCAAGTTGCGCTGGCTGGTCGAGCCGCCTCCGGTGCAGGGCAGTGGCCCGTTGGCATTGGCCCGCACCATGCAGCCGGGTTGGGTGGCAGCGCCATCGGCCCGAGCCAGCGCCACGCTGGAGCTGCGCAGCGAAGCCGCGCACTGGACCGCTGCTGCCAGCGTGCAGCTTGGCAGCATGGACGAAGCGGGCCTGCACGCCTGGCTTGATGAACTGGCGCTGCACACCCAGCAAGGGGACTGGTCGCTCAGTGCCGGGCGCCGGGTGCTTGCCTGGGATGTTGGCTACGCCTTTCGTCCCAATGATGTGGTGCAGCGGGAGCAGCGGCGCAGTCTGGTCAGCAGCCCACTGCAGGGGCGCGCGGTGCTGATGGCGGAGCACTTTGGTGTTGACAGCGCCTGGTCGCTGGTGTGGGCCCATCCGGGCCATGCGCGCAGCGACCGGGACGTTGACGAGCCGGCGCTGGCGGCGCGGCTGTATCTGCACCGGGGTGCGTTGGACTGGCATGGTTTTGCGCGCGTGGGTGCGCACACCCATGCCAGCGCAGGTGTGGCGCTGGCATGGGTGGCAGACGATGCGCTGGAACTGCATGCCTCGCTGCGGCTGCTGCGTGGAGCCGATGTGTGGCGGCGCGACCCGGGTGCGCCGGCTGTGGCCAGCCAGAACCCGTGGCGCTGGCAAGACGCCGGGCGCACTGGCCAGGCGTTGCTGGGCGGCACCTGGACGCATGCCAGCCAGTTCAGTGTGTTGGCCGAACTGTGGTGGGACGGCACGGCGCAGTCGAAGGCGCAATGGCAGGCCTGGCAGCGCCGTCAGCAGTTGCTGGCACACGGGCTGCCCATGCTGCCCGTGGCGGCGTTGGCAGGCAATCTGGCCTGGCAGGCGCAGGACTTGTCAGGCAACACCAGCTTGCACCAGCGCAACGCGTTTGTTCGCCTGAGCTGGGTGCATGACGCCTGGCAGCCAAGCCTGGATCTGCTGTACCACCCAGCCGATGGGGGCCAACTGTGGACCCTCGCGCTACAGCACACCAGCGCACGCGCCCAGTGGCAGTTCAGCCTGCGCTGGCTGGGCGGCAGTCATGACGCAGTGCTGCGCCAATTGCCCAGCCGCAACCAGGCGGCGCTGGGTCTGACGCTGGCGTTCTGAGCTGAACGCCTGGCGCAGCGCGCCGATCTACATGGCACGGAACATACCGGCGTACAAACGGCTGACCACCAGCCGCTCGGGGCGACCGTGCAGGTGCAGCCAGGTCTTGCCGGCCTCGTCGCGGCTGACCTGTGCGATGGCTCGGCTGTTGACCACCGTGCCGCGGTGAATCTGCCAGAACACCTGCGCATCCAGGCGCGGCAGCAGGTCTTTGAGCGGGGTGCGGATCAGGTACTCGCGCTCACGTGTCAACACCCGCACATACTTGTCGGCCGCCTCGAAATACAGCACCTGCTCGATTGCCAGCAGATGAATGGCTTGCCCGACACTGGCTTGTATCAGCGTCAATGGCGCCGCCGGTGGCGCATCTTCTTGCAAGTTGGCCGCCAGCAGGTGGCGCAGTTGTTGCAGGGTTTGTTCGGCCATCTGTTGGGAGCTTGCCAGTGCGTCGATGGCTGCCGGTGCGCGTGCGCCCAGCACTTGCTGCAGTTTGCCAACCGTTTTGTGCAGCCGATCCGGCTGCACCGGTTTGAGCAGGTAGTCCATCGCCTGCGCCTCAAAGGCCTGCACTGCGTATTCATCGTGGGCGGTCACAAACACCAGGGCCGGAAACGGCTGCTGGCGCATGTCCCAGGCATCGGCCAGCTCGGCCGCTGCTTGCAGCCCACTCAGGCCGGGCATGCGAATATCAAAAAACAGCACATCCGGGCGCAATTGCAGCGCTTGCCGCACCGCCGCCTGGCCATCGCCCACGCAATGCACGCGCAGTTGTGGCCAGGCGCGCGCCAGCTCGGCCTGCAAGGCAGCAGCCAGCAGCGGCTCGTCCTCCGCAATCAGCGCCAAAGGCTCAGGGTTTTGCATGGGTTGGTGACACCTGTTGGATTTCTTGGGGTTTCAGGTCAAAAGTGGCTACAGCCCTTGTTCCACCTGCGCTACCAGCCATCAATTCGAGAGCAGCGTGGGGGCCATAATGGGTTTGCAGACGCTCTCGGGCCAAAGTCAGCCCGAAGCCATCGTCACGCACTGTGCGGCCATCGGCTGGCAGGCCCAGTCCGGTGTCGCAGACCTCCAGGCAGAGCTGTTGTCCCCGTCGCCGCGCGCGGACTTGCACCTGGCCACCCTCGGGTTTGGGCTCCAGTCCGTGCTTGATGGCGTTTTCGACCAGCGTTTGCAACAGCAGACTGGGCACCGGGATCGAGCCCAGCTCAGCCGGCAGGTCCAGTTCGTAGTGCAGCCGCGCGCCCATGCGGACCTTGATCAGCTCCAGGTAGTCGCGCAGTCGCTCAAATTCGGTCTGCAAAGGGTGCAAGGGCGTGCGCGAGGCGTTGAGTGTGGCGCGCAAGTAGTCCACCAGATGGTCCAGCATGGTTTGCGCGCGCGGTGCATCGAGTGCGATCAAGGCGCGCAGGTTGGCCAATGTGTTGAACAGCATGTGCGGCGCCAGTTGCGACTGCAGCAGCGCCAGTTGGGCCTGGGCGGCCTGGCGCTGGGCCGCCTCGGCCTCGCGCTGTGTGCGCGCCATTTCGGCGCGGGTCGCTGCCAATTGCTCGCGGCTCATGAAGTAATAGGTGCTGATGACGCCGGCAGCCAGGCTGATGAGCAAGAAACCCAGGCCCAGGTGCGGCTGCTCGCGCCAGTGGACAAAGTTGTGCTCAGGGAAAAACTGCTGCGCTGCGGCCGACCCCAGCACATAACCCAGCGCTGCACCCAGCGGGGCGATGGCGAACATGCGTCGCCACTGTTTGGCCGGATCGGGCAACAGCCAATACTGGCCAAAATCCACCAGTGCCCAGATACTCAGCCCGATGCACTGTGAATAGACCCAGTTTTGCCACCAGCCACCGCCCATGAAGATGGCGATGCCCAGCGCAATCACGGTGTTGAACACCATGATTTGCAGGGCGCGGGTCAGACTGGGCTTGCGTTTCATCATCGGGCATTGTTGTCGCCGCGCCTGCCATCGAGCAGGCCGTGCGACGAAACGACCGTCAGCCTTGCTGAAATGCCGCCCGGCAGGAGTGGGATGGCGTCCATGTCAGGGCGCGCTTAGGCCAGGGTATGCAGGGGTATGTCGTGCTGCAGCGCCAGCGCATCGAGTTGCGCACGCGTCAGCGCGGCTGTAAATTGGGTCAGGCGGGTGTGCGTGTCTGGCTCTGTCATCTGCGCAAAATCGCGCCAGGCGATGCCGGCCACGGCACACAGGCGTTGGGCAAAGTGTGGCTCCAGTGCCGCCAGCGCGACGCGGCCGTCCTGGCATGGATAGATGGCGTAACCAGCGTGTGCGCCGCCCAGCAAGGTGTTGTACGCCACGCTGCCCCAGGTGCGCGGCAGTGCCAGATGGGTGGCGGCGTCTGCCAAGGCCAGTTCAATTTTCTGTCCGCTGCCGTTTTGACGCTGTAACAGCACCGCTTGCAGCACTGCCTCGCTGGCCATCAGCGCACCGGCCATGTCGGCAAACAGGGTGGCGGGTAAATCCAGACCCGTGACCAGCCCGGCCTGTGCCACATAGGTCAGGTCGTGGCCGGCATGCTCGGCCGCAGCGCCATGCTCGCCAAAAATTGCCACCATCGACAGGGTCGGGTAGCGCGCTTGCAGCGTCGGCCAGTCCAGACCCAGCTTGCGCAAGGCACTGGGACGAAACGAGGTCAGCAGCACGTTGGCCTGGCGCAGCTCGCGGCGCAAAGTGGCTTGGCCTGCGGGTGTTTTCAGGTCGGCCACGCGCACACGCAGACCGGTTTGCAAGGCCTGATACGCGGTGGGGCTGTAGCGGCTCATCGGGTCACCGGTGATCGCAGCAGCATCCGCAGACTGTATGGGTGCAGGGGGCTCGAGCTTTGTGCAGCGCGCGCCCATGGCGCGACAGCGCTGCAGCGCCGCTGGCCCTGGCAGGTTCAGGCTCAGGCTGAGGATGCGCACGCCCGCAAGCGCCTGGGCGGCTGGTCGGGCGGCTTGCTTGGTTTTGCGCGCAACGGGGTGTGGGCTGGGGCTGGTGATCATGGTGAACAAGGCAGGTCTGCAGGCCAGAGAGTGGCTGATTGTCCGGGATTGTTCGGGCCGGGTGGATCCGGCACTGGCTCAACTGGCCGCATCCACTGGCGTTGCGACACACACGCAGGCGCAGTATGGGTATTGGCGCGCAGCCCGGGCAGACGGAGGGGGTCGCTAGAATCTGCGCCGGGCAAGACCATTCTGTCTTGCCATTTTTTACTTCTTCGCATGGCTTGTGCGCGGGCGCTGGACCGCATCGAAGGAGTCAGATGGCTCAAGGATTTTCATGAAACGTGTGGATGACTTTCGCCTGCGCTTTGGCCACAAGGAGTATGTGCCCATCATGGTGGGAGGCATGGGCGTTGATATTTCGACGGCTGAACTGGCGCTGGAGGCGGCACGTCTGGGCGGCATTGGTCACATCTCGGATGCCATGGTCAATGATGTGTCTGACCGACGTTTTGACACCAGCTTTGTCAAGGACAAGACCAAGCTCTACAAACACAACATCCTGAACACCGACAAGTCGGCCGTCAAATTTGACCTCGATATTCTGGCGGAGGCCACACGTCGCCACGTCGGGGCCACCATGGAAGCCAAAAAGGGCGATGGGCTGATTTTTGTCAACTGCATGGAAAAGCTCACGATGAATGGGCCGCGCGAGACCTTGCAGGTGCGTATGGCGTCGGCCCTGGATGCCGGCATCGACGGCATCACACTGAGTGCTGGCTTGCACCTGGGCTCGTTTGGGCTGATTGCCGAGCATGCGCGCTTTCGCGATGCCAAGCTGGGCATCATTGTCTCAAGTGTGCGCGCGCTGCAACTGTTTCTGCGCAAGAACGCCAAACTGAACCGCTTGCCCGATTTCGTCGTCGTGGAGGGGCCGCTGGCCGGGGGACACCTTGGGTTTGGCCTGGACTGGGCGCAGTACGACCTGGCTGCCATCACCGCCGAAGTCATCCAGTATCTCAAGGACGAGCAGCTTGCCATTCCGGTGGTTGCCGCCGGTGGCATCTTTACAGGCAGCGACGCAGTGTCGTTTCTGCAGGCCGGCAGCGCAGCGGTGCAGGTGGCCACGCGCTTTACTGTGGCGCGCGAATGTGGTCTGCCCGATGAAGTCAAGCAAGATTACTTTCGTGCCAACGAGGACGACATCGTTGTCAACACCATTTCGCCCACCGGCTACCCGATGCGCATGCTCAAGAGCTCGCCGGCCATTGGCGATGGCATCCGGCCTAATTGTGAGTCGTATGGTTACTTGCTTGATGGCTCTGGGAACTGTGCCTACATCACGTCATACAACCGTGAACTCGCGCTGCACCCGGACGGCAAGAACATCTCGGTGCTGGACAAGACCTGTTTGTGCACCCAGATGCGCAACTTCAAACTCTGGACCTGCGGTCACACCACCTACCGCCTGAAAGACACCACGCATCGCCAGGCTGACGGCAGCTATCAGTTACTCAGCGCCGAGCACATCTTTAACGACTATCTGCACAGTGTGGACCATCAGGTAGCCTTGCCAGCGCCCGCCGTGTGACCGCGTCGCGTCGTGGCGCATGACGTGCTGCGCCCGCGCGGCATCTGTTGGTGTCACGGGGCACCACGCCCTGCAGCCTTGCGGGTACACCTTGTCAAGGCGCCCGGATGGCCTCGCGCCGTCCGGCTCAGAACTGAATGCCGGCCGGGTTGTCGGGGTTGATGCGCGGTGTTGTCGGTCGTGCCGGAGGGGTGGCGGGCGCTGGTCGCAACTCGGGGCTGGCGGCCACCGGTGCAGAAGTCGCTGGCGCCACTTGCACCGCTACCATCGGAGCCGGCTCGGGGTTGCGGTGGCCAGCGGGAAGCTGGCTTTTCTCAGGGTAGCCGGCGGCACTCAGATACTGCGTCCATTCGGTCGTCGAAAAGCCTTTGATCTGTTGCGCACCCAGGGTCAACAACGGCAGCGAGTTGCTGCCGCTCAGGCGCTGCAAGGCGTCGGCATCGTCCTGGCTCTGGACGGTCTTTTCGGCAAAGGGCACGCCGCGCTGGCGCAGCAGTTGGCGCCCGCTGTCGCAGGGCACACAGTCTTTTGAGGTGTACAGCGTGGCCGGGTACCTGGCCGTCACCTGACGCAGCTCATAAGGCAGCGCTGCGCCATCCTGCGCGCCGCCTGCGGGCGCTGCCGATGCGGCTGCACTGGCCCGGGCGTTGGGCGGCGGTGGCTTGTCGGTGAAGCTGACCTTGCCGTCGGGGCCGACAATGCGGTAAACAGTCTGGGCGGGCAGGGTGCCTGCCGTGAGCGCCAACAGCAAGGCCAAGCCCACCAGCGGGCGGCGTCGAGCGGGCCGGTCGGACACCGGGGAGCGAGGGGTGGCACTGGCAGTCATGGGGGTGTTCTCCTTGGCGGGTCGGGTCGCAAGTCAGTGCATGCCCTGGTGACGCAGCAGGGCATCGAGTTCGGGTTCGCGGCCGCGAAATGCCTTGAACGAATCCATGGCGGGCCGGCTGCCGCCCACTTCCAGCACGGCCTGGCGAAAGCGTCGTCCGGTGCTGACGTTGTGCGTGCCAGCTTCGGGCTGACTCTCTTCAAAGGCGGCGTAGGCGTCGGCACTCAGCACTTCGGCCCATTTGTAGCTGTAGTAGCCAGCGGCGTAGCCCCCTGCAAATATGTGGCTGAAGGTGTGCGCTGTGCGCGCCCAGGCTGGCGCTGGCAGCACCGCCACCTCATCGCGCACTTGCTGCAGCAAGGTCTGAATGTCGGCAGCCGGATCGCGCTGGCTGTGCAATGCCATGTCAAACAGGGCAAATTCAATCTGGCGCAGGGTTTGCATGCCGCTTTGAAAATTCTTGGCAGCGAGCATCTTGTCAAACAACGCCCGGGGCATGGGCTCACCCGTGTCCACATGGGCGCTCATGTTTTTCAGGACATTCCATTCCCAGCAGAAGTTTTCAAGGAACTGGCTGGGCAGTTCCACAGCGTCCCATTCGACGCCGGCGATGCCCGAGACGTCACGCTCATCGACCTGGGTGAGCAGGTGGTGCAGGCCGTGGCCGAATTCGTGAAACAAGGTGGTGACGTCGTCGTGCGTGAGCAGCGGGGGCTTGCCGGCCACGCCACTGGCAAAGTTGCACACCAGGTAGGCCAGCGGCGTTTGTCGCTGGCCGGTGTCGGGGCGCAGCCAGCGCGCGCGCGCGTCTGCCATCCAGGCGCCACCGCGCTTGCCAGGGCGCGCCGCGGTGTCCAGAAAAAACTGCCCCAGCAGCGTCGAGGCCTGGTCGCCTGCTTGCTCGGCGGCGCGCTCGATACGGAAAAACTGCACTTGCTCGTCCCAGGCCGATGCCTGGTCGGCGCGAATGCGCACTTCAAACAGTGTCTGCACGATGTCAAACAAGCCCGCCAGCACCTTGGGCAGTGGAAAGTACTGCTTGACCTCTTGCTCGCTGAACGCAAAGCGTGCTTCCTTGAGCCTTTCGCCCAGGTAGGGCCAGTCCCAGGGCTGAGGATCGGGCAGGTCAAATTGCTCTGTCGCGAACTGGCGCAGGTCGGCCACATCGCGCAGCGCAAAGGACCGCGCCCGCGCTGCCAGGTCGCGCAAGAAGCTCATGACCTGCTGCGGCGAACTGGCCATTTTGGGCACCAGCGAGACATGGGCGTAGTCTGGGTAGCCCAGCAACGTGGCTTCTTCCTGGCGCAAGGCCAGCAGTTCATTGATCAACGGGGTGTTGTCCCACTGGCGTGCGTCTTCGCTGGCCTGGTCGGAGGCACGCGTCACATAAGCGCGGTACAGCGTCTGGCGCAGTGCGCGGTTGTGCGCAAACTGCATCACTGGCAGGTAGCAGGGCAGCTTGAGCGTCAGTTTGTAGCCTTCTTTGCCCTCGGCTGCAGCAAGCGTCAGCGCAGCCTGCTGCACATCGGCTGGCACCCCGGTCAGTTCGTCGGCGTTGGCGTAATAGGCAAAGGCATCGGTGGCGTCGAGTGCGTTTTCGCTGAACTTCTGGCCGGCGGCGGCTTGCAACTCCTGAATCTGTGCAAAGCGCTGGCGTGCCGCACCTTGCAGTTCGGCGCCACCGAGCACAAAGTTGCGCAAGGCGTTGCGTCGGGCCTGTGCTTGTTCAGGAGTCAAGGCGGCGGGGTCTATGGCCTTGTAGCAGGCGTACAGGCGCTCATCGGCGCCAAGCCGGGTGAAGAACTCGGTGACCCGAGGCAAGGCCTCGTTGTAGGCAGCGCGCAACTCAGGCGTGTCAGCCACGCTGTTGAGGTGACTGACGAGGTCCCAGGCGCGGTTCAAGCGTTCGACCGCCACATCAAGAACCCGGGCCACTCCCAGCCAGGTGGGGACAAATTCGGGCGCTGTCACGCGCGCCAGCGCGGCATCAGCCTGGGCCAGCAGGTGATCCATGGCAGGTGCAACATGCTCGGGTTGAATCTGACCAAACAAGGGCAGGTCGTCAAAGTTCAGCAAAGGGTTGTTCATGGAGGCTGGTGTCACAGATGCGTTGGGGTGAGCTTGGGTTTTGGTGGGTGTAGTTCAGGCCGATTGCGCCGCCGCGCGCTCGGCCGCCTGCAAGGTATTGACCAGCAGCATGGTAATCGTCATGGGTCCAACCCCGCCTGGCACCGGGGTGATGTGGCTGGCCACCCGGCGCACAGCCTCAAAGTCAACGTCGCCACACAGCTTGCCGGCGTCATTGCGGTTCATGCCGACATCAAGCACCACAGCGCCGGGCTTGACCATGTCGGCGGTCAGCACATTGCGCTTGCCGACAGCCGCCACGATCACATCGGCCTGCAGCGTCATGGCTTTCAGATCGGGGGTGGCGCTGTGGCAGATGGTCACGGTGGCGTTTTTCTGCAACAGCATCAGCGCCATCGGCTTGCCGACGATGTTGCTGCGGCCAATCACCACCGCGTGTTTGCCGCGCAGATCAAAACCGATCGATTCGAGCATTTTCATGCAGCCGTAAGGGGTGCAAGGCCAAAAGCCTGGCAGTCCGGTCATCAGCGCACCGGCGCTGGCCACGTGAAAGCCATCCACATCCTTGGCCGGCGAGATCGCCTCGATCACCTTGCTCGGGTCGATGTGTTTGGGCACCGGCAACTGCACCAGGATGCCATGAATGGCCGGATCCTGGTTCAGCGCGGCAATGCGTGCCAGCAGGGCAGCCTCGCTCAGGCTGGCATCGTGCCGCTCCAGCACCGAGTGCAGGCCAGCCTCTTCGCAGGCGCGCACCTTGTTGCGGACATACACCTCGCTGGCCGGGTTGTCACCGACCAGGATCACCGCCAGCCCTGGTGTGATCGCGCGGGCCTTGAGTGCGCGGGTGCGCTCAGCGACCTCGCTGCGCAACTGTTTGGACAGCGCCACGCCGTCGATGATCTGGCCAAGAGAAGAGCTTGGGTGCATGCTGTATATCTCGAAAATGAGGCTCTAGCCCTTATGGGTAAAGCGCTGAAAGCTATCAATCATATAGCTTCCTGGGGACATGGGGCGGTGGGGCTTCAGGGCGACTTGGCGGCATTGGGCCCAAGTGCAATTTTCAGCAGGTCAGCCACGGTGTTGGCGCTGAGCTTTTCCATGATGTTGGCGCGGTGTGCCTCGACCGTCTTGATGCTGATGCCCAGGTCGTCGGCAATCTGCTTGTTCAGCCGGCCGGCGACGATGCGCTCAAGCACCTGGGTTTCACGCAGCGTCAGGCGAGCCATCAGCGCGTCGCGCGTCTGAGCACTTTGGTGGTCGGCAAACGACTCCTTGGCCTGCTCCAGCATACGCTCCACCAGCGGCACCAGTTGCCCTTCGTCAAAGGGCTTCTGAATGAAGTCCATGGCGCCCTTCTTCATGGTGTCCACCGCCATCGGCACATCGCCATGGCCGGTGATAAAGGCCAATGGCAACGGCGAGTGGGTGTCGATCAGGCGTTGCTGCAGTTCCAGCCCGGTCATGCCGCCCATGCGGATGTCAACAATCACGCAGGCAACCTCGCGTGCGTCAAAGCGGCTCAGAAACGACTCGGCAGAGTCAAAACAGCGCACCCGATAGTCTTTGCCCTCCAGCAACCATTGCAGCGAATCACGCACTGCCTCGTCGTCGTCAATGACGTAAACGGTGCCTTTCTTGGGGATCAAACTCATGATGAAACCTGCATTTCTAGGGGTTCTGGTGGACCCTCGAGCGCTGTGGGTGCCAAACCGGCCATGGGAATCCAGAATGTGAAACAGCAGCCGATGATCTGTTCGGAATTGTAGAGGTTCTCCGCTTTCATGCGGCCAGTGTGTGACTCGACGATCGAGCGGCACAGGCTCAGGCCGATGCCCATCCCTTCGGCCTTGGTGGAGTAAAAGGCTTCGTACAGGCGGGCCATCACTTCCGGAGCAATGCCGGCACCGGAGTCAGTGACCTTGAATTCGACCACCGACTTGCCATCGACCTGCTCGCAGGCCACGCGCAATTTGACCAGCCGCTGCGCCGTCGGGCGCTGTGCGGCATCGATCGATTCGGCGGCGTTTTTCAGCAGATTCAACAACACTTGCTCGATCAGGATCGGATCGACCAGCACCTGCGGCAGCCCCTGTGCCACATATTGGGTCAGCTTGACATTGCGCCGGCGCAACTCGATTTCAGCCAACTCGACTGCCTCGGCCACCATGGTGACCACGCTGGCGTTGGTCCGGTTGGGCTCGCTGCGCTTCACAAACGAGCGGATGCGCTGGATGATCTGGCCGGCGCGATGCGCCTGACGGGCGGTTTTTTCCAGTGCGCCCAGCAGTTCTTCCTGGGTGATCTGGCTGGACTTGATGCGCGAAACGATGCCGTTGCAGTAGTTGTTGATCGCTGTCAGCGGCTGGTTGAGCTCGTGCGCCACACTGGAGGCCATCTCGCCCATGGTGATCAGGCGGCTGGCAGCCTGGGCGCGCTCGGCTTGCACCTCGGACTGCTCTTCAGCCATGCGTCGCGCGGTGATGTCGGTGGCGATCACCATTTGTGCCAGCCGGCCATCGACCCAGCCCAGGTAGCGGGTGCGCACCTCCAGCCAGCGCCCAAGGCTGCCCAGAAAGACCTCGGCGCTCTCGGCCTCCTTGTCTGACAAGTGGTCGGTGGGCAGTCCGGCAAAGGCATCGACCGCGTCGTGCACATCGTCGCTGGCCAATGGCGCCGGCACTCCGGCTTCGGCTACCAGGTGCAAATGCCCGCGCGCTTCGGTGCCAAACCAAAGCCGGTACAGTTTGTTGGCAAACAGCAGCTCATCGCTGCCCAGCGGCGCCACCGAAATGGACGCGTCCAGTGCCTCCAGCACGGTGGTGAAGCGTTCGTGCGAGGCGGCAAGTTGCTCGCGCACCCGGTTTGGCTCGGTGATATCGGTCATCGAGGTCATCCAGCCCGCCTGCTGGCCAAAGGCATCGATCAAGGGTGACACATACAGGCGTGCGTCGATGATGTCACCGTCCTTGCGTTTGACCCGAAACTGCACACCGCTGGCCTGGACTTTGCCGCTCAGTTCTTCGGCCAGGCGGGTGCGCAGCACCTCAAAGTCTTCCTCTGGCCAATAGGGAAACGGCGCCGAGCGGCCGATCAGATCCTCTTCGGCCCAACCCGTCATGCTGCAGAAGGCGGCGTTGACGTAGGTGATGCGACCTTGCATGTCCATGGCACGCATGCCGGTCAGCATCGAGTTTTCCATGGCGCGGCGAAAGGCGGTCTCGCGGACCAGGGCATCCTGCGCCTGGATGCGCCGGCGGGTGTGGCGCCAGTTGGCCCACAGCAACCAGGCCGTGATGGCCGACAGCACCATCACCAGCCAGAACAGACCGCTGCCGATTACTCCCAACGAGGTGCGGTACATCTGGCCGCGCATGCTCAGGCCGTTGCCCACAGGCGAGACCGGTATCTCATAGGTGTTGACCGGGTTGGCCCACGGCAGCAAGCGCTTTTTTGCCGCGTTGGTGGCCACCACGCTGCCAGCCAGCACCCGGCCATCGGCGTCCTGGAACGACACCGCGTACTTGGAGGTGACCTCAAACGGCACGCCGTAACGGTAGAGCGCATCGATCGAGTATTCGGCCAGCAGGTCGCCCTTGAAACGTGCCTTGTCAATCAGTGGCAAGTGCAACTGCAACAAGGGGGTCTGCTCGGTCTGCGCCTTGGGAATCGAGTAGCTTGGCAGCAGTGACTCGCGTGGGCTGGCAAAGTGTTCCAGCAGGCGCGCCGGCAGTTCGGTCGCACCGTTTGGCGTTGCGGCATCGTCACCTTGACCATGCAGGTCATAGCGCACCCGAACGCGCTTTTTTTCGTCGATCCAGGTCAGCGACAACAGCTCGGGGTAAATGTTGGTGAAGGCTTCAGCGCGGGCCAGAAAGTCGGCATGGCTGACTTCACGGCTGGAAATTTCGCGCGCAAAGCGCATCAGTTGCTCCTGCTGCTCCAGCAGGCGCAGGCGCAGGCGTTGTTGGGCGTACTCGATATCGCGGTTGATGGCTTCACGCTCGCGTGAGATCTCTTCCAGCCGCAAATACACAAAGGCCGCCATGATGGCCAGCAGAAACAGCAGCACCGCTGCCAGCGGTGCCAGCATGGCCAGGCGGTCTTGGCGTTGCGGCGCCTGGCGTGTCCACCACAGGCGCAGTCGGGCGCGTGGTGCCAGGCGGCCGGTGCGGGTTGCGTCAGAGGGGTGGGCCATGCGTCAAGTGTAGAAGCTCGCACTGGCACCCTGGCGCGTCGGCCCCGAGCGCAGGGGTCTGGCGTGCGCCGCACCCACGCGCCACGTCAATCATTTTCACCAAAAATTTCATAATATGGTTTCGAGTCACGCTATTTGAAATTGAATTCGTGTCGCTCTAGAATGCCGCCACAGTGCGCGGGGGGCTGGCTGGCTGGTTTCACTGGCCTGCACAAAACCCCGCAGCCTGCAGTGCGAGAACCTAGCCTGGGTGCTGCTCCAGGTGTGTTTCCACTACCATTGATCCGCCCCCATCCAACAACATCAGGAGACCCGCATGACCGCCCCCATGAACCCCGCGCTGGGCAGCAGCGCCTTGGATGTCGATAGCCAGGAAACCCGCGAGTGGACCGACGCCCTGACCGCAGTGATCCAAAGTCAGGGGGCCGAGCGTGCCCACTTTCTGCTGGAGCAACTGCTCGAACACGCGCGTCAAAACAGCATCGACATGCCGTTTTCGGCCAACACGGCCTATGTCAACACCATCGAGCCCGACCAGGAAGAGCGCTGCCCCGGCAATATCGAGATCGAAGAGCGCTTGCGCGCCTACATGCGCTGGAACGCCATGGCGATGGTGGTCAAGGCCAACCGCCACCACCCCGAAGATGGTGGCGATCTGGGCGGGCATATTGGCTCGTTTGCCTCGCTGGCACACCTGTTTGGTGCTGGCTTTAACCACTTCTGGCACGCCGAAAGCGCGCAGCATGGTGGCGACTGCATCTACATCCAGGGCCATGTGGCGCCCGGTGTGTATGCGCGTGCCTATCTGGAAGGCCGCTTGACGGAGGAGCAGTTGCTGAACTTCCGCCAGGAGACCGGTGGCAAGGGCTTGTCCAGCTACCCGCACCCCAAGCTGATGCCCGAGTTCTGGCAGTTTCCGACCGTCTCGATGGGGCTGGGGCCGCTGATGGCGATTTACCAGGCGCGGTTTTTGAAATACCTGCATGCCCGTGGCATTGCCAACACCGAAAACCGCAAGGTCTGGGTGTTCTGTGGCGACGGCGAGATGGATGAGGTGGAGAGCTTGGGCGCGATTGGCCTGGCCGCGCGTGAACAGCTCGATAACCTGGTGTTTGTCATCAATTGCAATCTGCAGCGCCTGGACGGCCCGGTGCGCGGCAACGGCAAGATCATCCAGGAGTTGGAGAGCACGTTCCGGGGTGCCGGCTGGAACGTGATCAAGCTGATCTGGGGCAGCGACTGGGACGCGCTGCTGGCGCGCGACAAGGACGGCGCATTGCGCCAGGTGATGATGGACACGCTGGATGGCGACTATCAGACCTTCAAGAGCAACGATGGCGCCTATGTGCGCAAACATTTCTTTGGGCGTTCGCCGGCGACTGCCAAGATGGTCGAAAAAATGAGCGACGACGACATCTGGCAACTGCGCCGGGGCGGCCACGACCCGAAAAAGGTCTATGCCGCCTACGCCGCCGCCGTCAAGCACACCGGCCAGCCCAGTGTGCTCCTGATCAAGACGGTCAAGGGGTTTGGCATGGGCAAGGCTGGCGAGGGCAAAAACAATGTGCACCAGACCAAGAAGCTCACTGACGAGGACATCAAGGCGTTTCGCGACCGCTTCAACATTCCGGTGCCTGACAGCCAGATTGCCGACATTCCGTTTTACAAGCCGGCCGACGACACCCCCGAAATGCGCTACCTGCATGAGCGCCGCCAGGCGCTGGGCGGCTACCTGCCACACCGTCGTACCCGCGCCGACGAGCAATTCACCGTGCCGGCGCTGGACATCTTCAAGAGCGTGATGGAGCCCACCGCGCCCGGGCGCGAGATCAGCACCACCCAAGCCTATGTGCGTTTTCTGACGCAATTGCTGCGCGACCAGGCGCTGGGCCCGCGCGTGGTGCCGATTCTGGTGGACGAGGCGCGCACCTTTGGCATGGAAGGGCTGTTTCGCCAGATCGGCATCTACAACCCGGCCGGCCAGCAGTACACCCCGGTCGATAAAGACCAGGTGATGTACTACAAGGAAGACACCAAAGGCCAGATCCTGCAGGAAGGCATCAACGAAGCCGGCGGCATGGCGAGCTGGATTGCTGCAGGCACCAGCTACTCGACAAGCAACCGCATCATGCTGCCGTTTTATGTTTATTACTCGATGTTTGGCTTTCAGCGCATTGGTGATCTGGCCTGGGCGGCGGGCGACATGCAGGCGCGCGGCTTTTTGCTGGGCGGCACCAGCGGGCGCACCACGCTCAACGGCGAAGGCTTGCAGCACGAAGACGGCCACAGCCAGTGGGTGTGATCCTGCATCATGGCTTGAAGCGCATGGTGGAGCGTCAGGACAACGTGTTTTATTACCTGACCCTGTTGAACGAAAACTACGCCATGCCCGGCCTGAGCGCCGGTACCGAAGAGCAGATCATCAAAGGCATGTACCTGTGCAAAGCGGGCGTGGAGGGCGTCAACACGCCACGCGTGCAACTGCTTGGCAGCG
>JFJP01038192.1_pt1 | contig 19016 bp, 21 predicted proteins | sample 431651 | NCBI WGS metagenome assembly JFJP01 (sample SAMN02602958, study PRJNA72255) | Microbial mat metagenome, whole genome shotgun sequencing project. | biome: fresh water; feature: sink hole; material: water; isolation source: purple microbial (photo- and chemosynthetic) mats found in...
GTAAATAAAAGTGAAAAAAACACGAAAAAAATAAAAAAGTGAGTGAAGGAGAAAACACGGTAATTGAAGCCACTTTCAAGTCTTTGAAATGGCTTTAAAATCTCCAAAAAGAGTTGAAAATGCTTTGAAAATGAAGTTTACATGACAATATTTTGTTCAAAATGAACAAAAAATCAAGCAAAAGTCAGTTTTGAAGCAATATTTTTGTTTGAAATTGAGAATTTTGTGTTGAAAATGAAACAAAAACCTTTTCAATTTGTATTGAAAACGAAGCAAAAATTTTATAATTATCAACAGTTTGTATTGAAATAAAAATAGTTTGTTTGTTTATATTTATTAACAATTATAAATTTGAGGGTTTACATATTGACGGGCGTGTACATATAAGAGTATAAAAGCGCTTGTTTTCATATAATATTATGTTAGTTTATTGTGATCTGCAAACATATATAGACGTGGAGATGGAGGTGGAGATGGAGAAAGATGATTGTGTGAACGTTTCTGCAAATCCCGACTTTGAAAGTGGCGGTTCTCTTGCTTCTGGAAATCCTGACTTTGAAAATGGTGGTTCTCTTGTTAAAACAAAAAGACGCAAAGATCGCATAATGGCAAGATTTGTGGATGGTACAATAGAAGGTGCAATTACAAATATTTCTATATCTTCTATGGACAAACCTAGTGAATCAGAAGAAATTTTAATGCCGACATTTGCAACGTCCAGTCCTACGCAGTTTAATTTTATATTGCCCAAAGGAAAATCAAAGACGAATTTATCAAAGGGGAAGCGACCAAGAATTGTGAACGTTTTGTCTGATATTGATGGCGATATGTTATCTTGTATGGAAACTGCTAAGTCAACGTATCAAAAGACTGTCTATGAATTGTGTCAAATATATCAACAACGTGAAAAAATCGATAGAATACGGAATACATTGGTGTTGCGAGTTGAAGAGATGCATGAAAAAGGGTTAATCAAATTATCTGAATGTCTTAAATATTTTCTATCCGAATTTATCCCTATTTCTTTACCGATTCCATTATCATTATCCCGAAATGTTTTATCCACTATTCTAAAGATTGACAATGGTAGTAATTTTATAAAAATACTTCAGGGATCACGGGAATTACAGGATGTGATGAGAAAAACAATCTTGGACACCAAAATGTTACCAGTGTGTTCTTGTGGTTTCATTTATGTTCATCCGAGTTTGTGTTTTGCAAAACATCAAGCAGATGAAACATTAGTTGTTGGCAAAATTTCGAATAGTGGTACAGCATCAGTTTCAAAACGTTCAGATATTCTTGCACAACTAAATGCCCTACGTTATTTTCTTGAACTTTTATATGAATACCATCAAATGAATTGAAATAAAAATTAATACAAAAAGAACAATGTTTTTTTATTTTTTATTCTGAATTTCGAAATTGAAAATTGTGGATGTTGATGTTGTAGTTGTCCTTTTTAAATATTGCCCGTCCATATTGTGACACGTTGTAGAACTGTTGAAAGATGTAGAGACAATTTCGGTGAAGTTCAAGTATGTCTGTGAGGTTTTTTACAGGAAGCGGGCTGTTAGGATTGTTAAACAGATGAATTGACTTTGAGTTGAGCGTGCTTAGTTCTTTGTAGAAATTGATTAGCTGACTCACATTCATATCCTCGTTGAAATGTTTGCAGTAGAATTCACCCTTTTTTGCTTCTAAGAGTAATTGCAATTGAAATTTGTAAATTGTTTCTAAGAAAAGATTGTTTGATTTGTTGACCTCACTGGCAGCGATGTAGGTGTGGTGATCAATATTTAAAAAGTTATCGAGTCTCGAATGGTCCTCAAGGTTTTCAATATAATTTGTGATTTCTTTTAGATAAAACGATGTATATTGTATAACATCGGTTTCATTGAAATGAATAGGTTTTTTAAATAATTTGTCGAAACAAAAACAACTTGTTTTATTGAAACATTGTGGAAGGCTGTTATTTGGAACAGCAACATCTTCCATGTTTATGAAAACTTGTTATGTTATTGAATGATAATGTTTTTGTTGCATTGGCCAATATATATAGGGAGTGCATTATGTACCGTTTTAAGTCAGTGCTTAAAGACAAAGAATATTGCAATGTTAATAAAGAAGAAAAGCTAAAAATGGCATATTATGATGCGCGTTTGAAAACACCGTTTAATTGCATTATAAGCGGTGCATCAAAATCTGGAAAAACAACGTTGGTCCAAAATCTGTTGTCGATTAGAGATCATTTATTTACAACAAATCCTGATCGCGTGTTTTTATTTTATAAACACATGCAAGATGTATATCAAGAAATGTTAAATAACAAATATGTGGACGAATTGTTGGACGTTAGTTCAAATGAATTTAATTTTGATTCGATTATAGAAAAAGTTAGACCTTACAAAGATGGCAACGGTTGTTTAATTGTATTTGACGATTCAATGACCGATTTGTGGGAAGACTTTGAACAAATTTTTACAAATATAAGCCATCACCAGAATTGTAGTGTTATATTTATCACACAAAATTTGTTCTTAAATAACAAAGTGTATAGAACGATGTCTCTTAATGCGCATTATTTCTTTTTGATGAAGAATGAACGAGATAAACAACAAATCGGCATTCTCGCTAAACAATTTTGCCCTGGGAACAGTACTTATGTAATACAAGCATTCAACGAAGCTACAAAGGCGCCATTTAGTTATCTGATGATAGACTTTACACAGGAGAGTCCTGGTTGTTTAAAGTTACGATCGCATATATTTCCGCATCAATTTCCGTATTGTATATATTTAGAAAAATGAATAAAAAAGTATCGAAAGAAAAAGTTAAATTGTATAAATCTCTACACAAGATGAAACCAGATGTACTGAAAGAAGTAATACAACATCTCGATGAAAATTCTATTAATGATCTATGTGAGTGCGTTTATAATGTAATACATACAGATTTGTCCTTGTCACCTAAAGCCAAACAAAGACTTCGTATACAACTTAAAAAAAAATGCTCTCACAATAATTTACGTATTATTACAAACAAGAAAATAGCAGTGTCTAAGAGAAGAAAAGCATTGAGTCAGGAGGGAGCAGGATTAGGAATTATTCTGGCGACAGTTGTTCCATATATTGCAAAATTAATTTATGATCATTTTAGTTCAAAATGAAAAAATTAATAAAATCTCAAATGTATAGTAAGATGTATCTCATTACACCGATGGTATACGATAAAGTTAAAAATCATTTGGATAAAAGTGATAAGATGGCACTAACCAATATAAATAAGCCATATTTCACACCAAAAATTGAATTTCATGGGGCGCCAAATAGTTCGGGATATAATTATCCTCCATATCCTCCAATGCCACCAACAACAATGCCTCCACCATCACCATTCAATCCGACATATCCAACAATGCCTCCGCCGTCACCATTTAATCCGACAGATCCGTTTAATCCGGATAATCCAATACAGGAAACACAATATCCGAGTGATGAAAGTATTAAGCAGGAAGAAGATCCAAGTGAAATGGAATGGACGGAATACGAAAATTTACCGCCTTTACCACCACACACGAGTGAAATGATGACTCAAACGGATATTTTACCAACAGAATCACAAATAGAAACACGTAGGTCAACTGAACACCAAGAAACACAAGCAAATATTCCTCTTGTTATACCAACAAGTGAGCAAGCTTCACAAACTGATCCTATATTGAAAAAAATTGTGCCCCTTATATCAACAAGAGAACAAGCTTCACAAACTGACCCTATGTTGAAAAAAATTATTCCCCCACCATCGCGAGTCAATATAACAAGCAGTAGACAAACTGATCCGTTGAAACGAAAGAGGACAACAATACCAAAACGTGAAAGACGCGGTCCTCCGGTAATACCACAACAAGTATCTGTTGAATTACCAATACAAGTACCAAGTATATCGACTGATGATACGAGTAGAGCATTAGTACCATATACGGGCAGAGATGTTGTTTCAACAACCGGAAGACGACAACAAAATAGAGGAATACCAAGTCAGACTGTTTCTATATTGCGGAGACGACCAATTAGTATAAATTTACAGAGCGGTGTGAGGGCTGCAATAGCACGCGATTTACATTCACAACATTTTGGTCAACAAATAAATCCGCGTCAACAATATGCGACTGTACAAAATCAACAACCTATGAGGGCAATAACATACCAACAAGGTCCGAATCAACCAGTACGACAAGCCATAACACATCAACCCGAAATCAGAACACAACCAGAATATCCAGTTGCACTTGCTGAACCGCGCACAATTTCAATACCTCAACCCGAATCACTATACACAGTTGAATATCCACCAGACAATCCACCAGGAATGCGACCGCCAAATCCTGATGTAGCATTTGCGCTCCCACGTGAAATATATACACCATACCAGCGAAAAACGAAAAAACGTAAATATACTACACCAGTTCAAACTACGACTACAGATATGTCGAGGAATACAGAAAATATTGATTTGCCTCCAGCCAAGAAAAAAACATATGAATGTGATCTTTGTCATGCTATGTTGTCAAGTCAATATAATTTAACAAGGCACAAGGCTCGTGAAGCAAAACGTTTTGAAGGATTGGGACGGTTACCGGATGAAGTAATAGACCAACAACCCGAATTTAATGTTTGGGCAAAATTTCCAAAAAAGCGCACATCAACAGATGCTAAATTTGTTCCACAACAACATCGTAAACGCGTCCCTGTTGAAAAACCAAAAGCAGCAGATGCATCAACATATACACAATGGTAGAACATAATAATAAATAAATACAATTATATTTGTTGTTGTTTATTTCATGTTAAGAATTGTGATGGAATAAAACATATATTTATAATTTGGCTTTTTTTTTTTTTTCAACGAACCAAACATATGCTTTCACCTGAGTTAATGATAGCCCAGATTCGGTTAATGCGGTTTGTATTCTTTCGATTTGATTAGAATCTCTTGTTTGTAGCCACTCAATATATTGTTTCAAGGCATCAATGTCGATGTTATGTTTCTCCATTTCCTCTCTGAATTTGATGATACACTCATCATGATTGTCTTCCTCTAGTAAGTTTTGTGTGGCTTGAAATTCATCGGGTTCACCATCCGAATTTGATGTTGTATCACCACATGGTTGTGTTAATGCTTCAGTCTTGTCCGGAACTTCTTGTGTTGGAGGTTCAATTACATCCTGGTCATCATCAGATGAGTCGGTTTCAGGAATTTGAGATTGAATTTCGTCCATAGTTATATTTGTAATAGGTATTTTGGTGTTGACCGAGTATATTTAACTAACGCGCGTTGAAGAAATGTGTTTCTCTTTTATACTTTTTTTTCGCTTGCCTGTATTTTTTAACTAATATATATTTATATATTTTTCAACATAGTAAACATTTTCATTCAAGTTGAAACATGAGTAAACGGAAAAAAAATATTACTGAAAATATTGCTGCAGAAGACAGAGATTATAAGTTTCAAAAACTTATTTCACAAAAGAATGAAACCTATTTATTACTTGATGGTATTAGAAAAGAAATATCAGTTGACGACTATTCAGATCAAAAGTGGTTCACAAAACAATTGAAAGAAATTGATGGTGAAAAGTTAAAAATAGTTAATGTTTTATCTGAAACAAATATAAAACTGAAATATCAAGGTGTTTGGAGACATTTGACAAACTTGACAGAAAGGCATAATTGGTCTCCGGAAACTGGGTTCGCGTCCATCTTTGCTGAATACTTGGATTCGTATATCGCAAGACCGACCGAAAGTCAATTGGAAGATTTATACGATGGTCATCACAAAATAAATGATCTCCTACGTTCACTAATCGGATCTATTGAATACGATCAAGCATCACACGGATAAGATGGGGACGTTTATTCACAAATATAACAAATTAAAAGAACTAAAAACGGCGTGTATTGATTTGTTGGATGAAATTGTAAGCATGTATGGTAATGATGATATTTTACGTGATGCGCGATTTGGGAGAGAGTGGTTTCAAATTGTCGCGCGCATGGAGGAAGTTGTGGATATAATGTCTGCTGGAAATATTTTGATGACCAGGATGGATAATTTGATGTCGCAGAACGCTGAATGTTGTTATTCTACAATTGCAGTTCTACTTAGAAGATACAATAACAATAAACAAGCAGTCTTTGCTGAATATCTTGACTGGGTCGTCATCAATCCAAGTTGGGATCAATTGGACGAACTTCTCCAATTACAACTAGATATCAATACAAAAGCAGTGAACCTTATACAATATGTCAACGAAACAGGGTGAAATTCCCGCACCTGAGGGAACGGAGATAGAAAAACGAACATTGACAAGTAAATCAACAGGCCAAGACTACCATATACAATTTTTTGTGGATGGTGATGGTGACGAGAAAGTGAAAAAGAGAGGACATGAAAAAGTTACAGAATTATTTAGACTGATCCAAGAAGCGATCGATTCATAGTAAAATTGAAATGCCAATTTGTAATTATGATGTATTTTACTTGTTTCTTTTTTCATTATATTGCCGTGTAAAATTCTTATCAAGGTATTGGTATATATATTTTGCGTGCCATATTGATAAAACAAATATTATTTTTCATGATAATGTCATAATACATTGGTGTAACATTGACACGATTGAAAATAACATTTGTTTTATTTTACGTCAATATAATATTTCGGTCAGGCATTTTAATTTTGACAGTATAATAAATATTGAAAATATCTGTTTTAAGGATTATATTTTAGGGAAAACATTCTTTGTTCATTCGGTTAACAAATATTTAATTTTGTACTTATTAATCAATTATCATTTTTTGTTAAATAAAGAGATGCGTGATATTTATGAACATTTGATAAAATGTCAAATATAAGTGCTTTGGTATTTGTGTAATAAAGGTTAAAACATCCAAAAAAAAATTTCTTATTATTTGTATGGTTGTTTCCATTGTTTTATCACTATTTATGGTTAGTTATCAGAGCGTTACACATGTAATTGTGTAATAAAACAAGTTTACAACAAAGCAGGTTTTGCACATACTTTATTACGTGTTCTGTTGGTAGAATGAGCGAAAATTTTAGATTACCTGACAAATCTCATTTTAAAAAGGATGGTATTTTTGCAAAATGTATTATAAAAATTAATAAACCGTTACCAATTGAGTTATTATCTTTCATTTACCCAGACTATACGCAAGTTATTTTTAAACAGAAACCTCCACCAAGTAAAAAAACATTAAAGATATTAGAAGAATATTGTATTTCCACACGATTATCAGCAAAAAAAGAGGAACGACAGCAACATCAAATTGAAAAAAACCATATGGAAACGAGGGAATTGGAGGATAAAATGAGAGAATATTTTAACAATTATTATAAAAATCTTTACAAAAATTGTAAATGTAATATATCAACTTGAATAATTCGAAAAATGTAAATTTAATATTACTGGATTACGATTGTCTGTATCGAATAAAATTAAATCTCCCGCATGATTACGTAGTTGACAACTTATTTCTTTGATGTCGTAGTTATTCAAAGATAAGTAGTCCACATTTTTAAATTCCTGTATTACATATGGGGTGTCTAATGGTGATGTTGGGAATATTTTCATAATATTCATATAGATGCCGCTGACAACTACGGGTTTGATGATGTCTGTATACAGCATGATGTAGCTGGGTTTAAAGTAATTCATGTTACTGGGATTAATAAATTCAATTGTTATTGGCGCTTCATAAATATTTTCGTGAGCTTTTGGAAGTACGTGTGTAAAATCCATTCTTCCATCAGCATCAATTACGTGTTTACCTCTATCTACATCACCAAACATTTTCACTAATGCTAATGGTATTTTTAGATTGCCAAAATGGTGTTGTATTAATTTTAACATTTTTTCACTTTTCCCGGGAGGTGTATATTCTACAAGTTCTCCAATGTTAACTTGATCGGGGTTTTTACTAAAAAATAAATTAATCAATGAGAATAATTCATTTTTAGAATAGTTCTTATTTTTTAGTACAAGTTCGAGTTTATGTGTCGGGCGGTATGATCCTGCACCCCCCAAGCGTAAAAGTTTATGTTTTTGATACCAGAACGTTATAACTAAGTCTTCGTCGGTATTAAATGTATTAAATGTATTTGGTAGATTAATTGATGACAGACTGACATGCCAGTTTTCATTAAAACGTAGATTGTTTGGTAATTTAACTGTAAAAGTTGATCGATTAACAATATCTGAGGCAATACGAACATTGAAAGCTTTTTTGTATTTTTCCATTGCGATGATATCAAGCTTTAATATTGTGGGCACACCAGTATCAAGATGTAACTGTTCGTTAAACTCGTTGTGAAGTTCGAATGATATCTGATCAAGTATTGTATTCTCTAAAGTGCAGTATGTTCGGGATTCAAACTCATGAAAAAAATATTCGCGATTATCTTTTTTGTCAAGTTGAGGACAAAATACCAAGAGATCTTTTTCGTGTGAACCATTAAATATTTGATCGCGAATATTTTTACATTTAACTTTGATTAACTTTGGTTGATTAAGTGATAGTATTTCACTAACATCAAGATTTATATCATACTTTGATTCACATCTAAAAAATTGATAATAGCCACTTCCGATCTTTTTTGCACGGTGCAGTTGCTCTTCCGCTGTATTTAATACGTGTAGATGTTCTTGTAATTGTCTACTACCAGGATGTTCTCGGTATTTTGTTGTTACTTTTAAATGTGGAAAAAGAGCAATATTGAAATGGACCATAATTTTTTTATTTTTATGCCTTAGAGTTATTGAATCTGAATTCTCATCACAATAAAGAGTAAATAGATCATCGAATTGTTTAAATATATCACAAATTGTTTTAACATTTAATATGCTATTATCAAGATATATGTATTTGTACGAATATAAAACGGGCGCAGTTTTATTTTTTTCGTTTAACAAATTATCAATATTGTCAGTAGTATAATCACCATCGCTTATTACATTATTGCTAAGTGAATAACATTTTGAATCAATTTTTGTTGTTGTTTGATATTCAATAATAATACTCGGCTCATGTTTGTTGGTCGATAAATAATTTTGATTAAAGTTTAGCGAAAATCCAATAGCGTCAACTGCAACTTGCAATTTGTACATATTACTTTCACGACCGTAATCAAATAGAAACGGAAATTTATTTCCGAATAATGTCAATGTGTTTTCAGGGAACATTTCTGGTGAACCATTAGAAATACAATATACCGTTTTACCCATTTTTGTTTGATACAAATTAAAAACACGTTAATACAATCAAATAGAATTTATTTGCTTATATAGTGTACATACAACATTAAAAGGAAATAAGATAGACATTAAAAAGTTGTATCAATATTTGTTTCATCAATCCAAGAATTATATGTATCATTAAAACCTTTCCATTTAACAAATATTTGACGTTTGCCGCGATATGTACGTTTTTTTATTATTTTTTCAATTCTAAACACTTTCGTCTCCACCGGTGTTATCTCAAATTCATAAAAACCACCAATAATATCCTCTTTTCCATCATAATCAGTTAGGTGGTATAGCGGTATCGGTTTACTTATATTTATTGCTTTTATCTTAAATATTTCTTGCATTGTTTGTTCATCGTAGCTACGAGAAAATTTACCTTTTTGTTTTGCGATACGAACATAAGATCCTATTTCAAAATGCGGTTTTTTGGGTTTAATTTTTTGAATCTGTTCTTGCTGTATTAGTGCTAATTGTAAATGTTCTCCGTTATTATTAGTCTCTGCTTGTTGGGGGGTTGTTCTGATCATCCGGTGAAAGCGATTGTTGTATGTATTAACCAGTTTTTGTAAAACATCGATGTAACGTTCGGTTTCGTTATCGGTCATATATTTGTACATCAATTGTTGTAGCGTTCTATTGAATCTTTCAATAAAAGCTGCATGAACTGATGCTTGTGGATTAATCAATTTTATTTTCTTAGTATCACAAAATGATTTAAATATTTTATTTGAAAATTCAGTGCCTTTATCCATAACTATCATATATGGCGGTGAGACAGCCTCGTCTAATATTGTTTTAAACGCGGTCAAAACGGTCTTTGCACTTTTATCTTTTAACGGTCTAACAAAAGAAAATCGAGTAAAAATATCAATACAATTTAATAAATAACGCACACCATCGTTTTGTGCTGCTAAATGTTGTACTTCAACAAGATCCATTTGAAACTGATAGCGTTTGTAGTGCTTGTATGTAATATTGCGTTGCTGTTTGTGTAATTCTTTGTGAAGCGTGTAACCTTCATTGCCCGATAGCAATTTTTTTATTCGGTTAAGAGGTACTTGTCGATTATAATAATTATACACATTTATTATTCCTGAATATGCTATTGGATGACCTGGTGTTGTATAGTCTTTTAATATTTTTTCATCTGTTATTTCATTTTCTTCTTCACCATAATTATACACAGACGGTAATTCTCTAAACTGTTGTTCAGTCATCTTCTAAAAGATTAAATTTTTTATTTTTGTTTGGTCTTTTTCTTTTGTTTGCACTACAAATACCTGTTTCACAAGAACGTTTTTTACGTTTATAACCAGAACCTCTTAGAGTACTGGCTATTTTTTTTCTCGCAATATTCAATTCATCCTGTGCCGTATTTGCTACATTTTTTCCCTCTAATAAATCAGCGGCCATATTTGTTACCGCTTTTGATCCAGATTCTAGCAAACTACTACCAATATTTTTAGCCATATCTGATTTTAATATTCTTTTGCCTGCACTAAGCCCCATATTAAGAACGGGCATAAATCCTCGTAAAAGACCTCCAAATATAGAACCTATGCCACGTCCCCGTTGATATCTAGCTCCGGCATGAAAGTTCATATTTACGATAGCGTTGTATTGATATTGTACTAATTGATAGTGTGGAACAAATTGTCTTCATAGACAACTTTATTTTTTTTGTTTTACAATGTAAAAAAATATAGTATCCAATAACAGTAAGAGGTGGATGTCCAGAATGTGGTTTTTTCATCATCGATTCCTTAATTAGTGTATAATCTCGAAACGAAAGATTCAATATCTTACAATACTTATCTAGAAGAAGTGTAATATTTGTATGCATGATTTTATTTTGATTACACTTAACAAGTCTTTTATTTTCTATGCCGGCTGCTGCGCAAAATTCTTTGGTTGTTACAACCGAGGTTTTATTAATTTCATCATACAGGTTTTCTATTTTTTGTTTATCCGGGGGAAGTTGATTGATTATATCCGATGGTAAATTTAGTCGGTTAAGTAATTCAAGAGCATCACTATGATCCTTTGTATTTATATCATAATTTTGCTTAACAGGAGCATCATTATTTGTTATATTTTGAATATAGTATTGTGTTTCGATGACAAGACCGCAATCACAACAAATCGATGTTCCTTCGTGTTCATCGATCACAGGATACTTATGTTCGCATATATCCATTATAGCAATATTCCAGTTAAAGAATCCAAAATAAATTCAATATTGTTGACAGTTTTGCTACCGAGTAATACACATTTCCCCGAATGAAAAAGTATAGCTGTACCTCGTTTATCAGGATATTTTAAAAAGACCCCTGGGAATGTTTCTGAATTATATGTTACACGAATATCACTAGTAATATTTGTTAATAAATCTTGTATATTTACGGGTTTATTAAAATTTTTTGATGCTGTAATATTATCGACAGAATATGATAAAATTAATATATTTTTATCAAACCCTCGTAAAATATTTATTGCGTCAGATAGATAATCAAGTGTCGGTATATTTGTAACATTCACATGAAAAATGTCTTCCGTATTTTTTATATTCTTTTTAAATATGATGTATGTATATTTAATTTTTGTTACGATATAGTTGTCATATTTTTTATATTGAATTAAGTTGTCACAAAGGTATTTTCTTACAGTATCTAAACAAATGTTTTTACACTTCACACTGATTTTAATGTTGGTTATTTTGTAATCCATAACGTTTAAAGTGCATTTAAACAATGGCAGATAAAATCGGTCTAGGTACATTTATAAACGATGCAACCGAATTAACGTCACACGGCTTGGATTCATTTTCCGTGCCCTCTGTTGACACAATTTTGAAAGAGGGAAAAACAGTTTATTATTATCCTGTGACAAGCATTACAAATTCGGGGCCCTACGAATTTCAAATTATAAAAGATCCTGACCATTATATTCATTTACCACTCACGAGACTCGAAGGCGAAATTGAAATTAAAGATGCGGCTGGTGCAGATCTTACAGCCGAAGATAAAGGTACTGTTGTAAATTTATTTACACAGTCGATATTTAAACAAGTTGAATGTGAAATAAACGGAACCGAAGTGTGCGACTTATCCACACCAACATATGCTTTTAAAAGTTACATTGAGACACATCTAACTTATGGTAAATCGGCAAAAGATACACACTTATATTGTTCATTATATGAAAAAGATACACCAGGAAAAGAAACTGCCCTTGACGATACCAATACTGGAGCAAAAAGTCGAAAGGCCCGAACCAAAAATAACAAGATTCAATTTTCAAATCTTATTCACAGCGATTTTTTTCAGTGCCACAAATATCTCATACCTAATACTAATGTTAAACTTAAATTTATCCGAAATGAAGATTCCTTTTCATTAATGGGTGAAGCGGGAAAAGTATACCAGATAAAGGTGAACAAATTGAGATTACTTGTTAGAAAAATTAAAATCGATCCCGGTTACCAACAAGTACTTGAATCCCAACTAGCATCAACTCCAGCATTGTATAATATCACACAATCAAAAATTAAAACATTCAGTATTCCAACAGGAACAACAAGCATTGATATTCCCAATATTATACAAGGAAATATACCCCGTAGTGTACACATAGGGTTTATTACAAATGATGCATTTAATGGTGTCATAACAGCAAATCCATTTTGTTTTGGCAATCATAAAATCAATAACTTTAATATTAAACTGAACGGCATACCCGTTTGCCCGACATCATTTCAACCTGATTTTACAACCCCCGGCGGCGCAATACGTGAATATCGCTGGTTTATGGATAATTGTGGTATACAACATGAAAATGAAACAAACGGTATAACCTATGATGATTATGTCAACAACACATGTATTTGGAATTTCGATTTAACTCCTGACCTGTGTAATTCATTTCATCTACACGAAACTAAGACAGGCTCCATGGACGTGTCAATCGGTTTTAAATCAGGCCCACTCAGTCCATTATATATGATTGTCTACGCATGTTACAATTCAGCCATTGCTATCGATGTTGATAGAAATGTAAGAGTAATTCATTAAAATGGTCGGTTTAACAAACAAACAACTTGAAGAACTAGGGAAAAAAATACTTGGCACCGAGTTTCTAGGCGTATATCCATCAGACAGTATACCAAATATTAATAACAAATCGAATGTATCCATAATATTCAATTTATCAAAACACACAGAACCTGGAACACATTATGTTGCCGTTCTATTTAAAAAAAATAGGATTTATTATTTTGATTCCTATGGTAAAATATTAACCAACAAATACATAAAAAAAAATTTAAAACCATTTAATCTTCCAATATTCTATCATAATCGTAACATACAAGCAAAGAATAGTATTTTTTGTGGATTTTTTGCCCTTTCATATCTTAAAGCTATTCAAAAAATGAAATTATCCCCATCAACTTTTTATCTCATGTTTCAAAACCCGCCCAATAAACAAAACGATAAAATTGTAACAAATTTTTTATTAACAAAATAAAAATAGATACAAACACAATGTATTTTTTTATTCCGTGTCATCATCGCGTTGGACGAGGGTCACTTTGCTCTCAAAGAACTTGGGGTTGCTCTTGATTAAAAGACTTATACCCTTCTGTATACTGGGAGCCAAGTTAAGAGGCAAATTAAATTCATATGCCTTACCGTTCTTACTTTGTCGCACAAAACTGATAGCAGCATAGTCATACGTCAATCCTTGAGACGTATTACCGGTTGCCTCAATCATGCGACAAAGCATGACCACGTTAGACGAAATTTTTATTTTCACATTTTTGATATGTTCAGGAGCCTCGTTGTACAGATTGAAATCAACATTTTTGTCGTTGTATTCAATCGCTCCGGGTGTTTTCTTTAATTCTTCAACCACAATCCTTTCTTTTCCTCCTTTTTGGACTGGATTCTTCACCGGTTTCTTAGATTTTACTTCGACTGATGGTTTTTCCTTTGTTACTACCCGTAATTTTTTAACAGGCGTAACAGGAGGAGCCCTTTTTTCTGGAACATTCTTTCGTTTTGAAGGTACCTTTTTTTTCAATTCCATTACTTGCTCCCTTAAAGATTTAGACGTTGAAGGTAATTCCTCCTCATCGTTGCTAGGCCCATCCGTTTCGTACTGGACCTCCGAGTCCTCCTCCTCCTGGACCTCCTCTTCTTGGTCGCTCTCTTCATCATCGGAGCCGCTGACTTGGTGCTCGAACGTCTCGTCCTCCTCCTCCTGGGCATTTTTTCTTCGTTTTACAACAGGCACTGTAAGTAGATAAAAACAAATTGTTAATTTGGTATACTTTTATCAACAAAGAACTTATATTTAAGTACTGTAACACATTAAAAAGTTAAATGTACGAAACAATTCATTATAATATACTTACTTTTTGCGGCTGATTTTCCAGGTGTTTTTCCAACCATTTTTACAAACGATGAACAACTGATTATATTTTCACTTGGTCTTACCGTTTAAATACTATTTTTGTTTATAGTAATAGTGAGCGCGTGTAAAAAATGGAAATATAAGTAAAAAAATAGACGTGTGTTGTATTTAAACACAGGTTTTCTTGCAATTCTTACCAATAATTTTTTAACATCCAAAATGGATAGTGAAGAGAAAAATAAAATCCGTTGTCCAGCAGTAAATTGCAACTCTACATTTACACGTTTGTTTAATCTTAATAGACATTACGAGCGTTATCATATGAACAATGATATGGTGGAAAAGTGCTTGTTGTGTGGCCGAATATTTCCAAGCTGTAGTGAATTACAACAACATTACAAACGTGTTCATAAACCAACGAAAAACTTTGTTATTAAAGAATCAGCTTTTCGTAAATCTGTCGTAACGTATCGTTACACATACAAAAATCATCTAATCGATCTCAATCGTGCTCAACACGCAGCTCTACCTGCAATCATGTCACTAGTGACGAACGAAGCAACAAAAAAAATATTAGTCAAAGTAGGACTTATCATCATTTGTGAAATGAGTATGGTCGATCATGTGGGAGAAAAAATGACCACCACACTGATACCATTTCGAGCCCCTTCTTTTCTTGTAAACGGTCACAATACTAGCGGAATAAAACGTAATGTGTTGAGATCATTTTCAATACAAGAAAAAGATATGGAAGAATTTTGCAACTGCGGTTCAAACTGGGTTTTTGACCGAGCTGTCACATTCGATGTCGAAGTTGCCGCCATGAAGCCAATACTGGTCGGTCAAGAGACTGATGACACAACATCGAGTGAAATATATTCAGATGAATTTGATAGTGATGAAGACATAAAGTCTGAATTCTACGACGAGCGCGAGGCGAAAAAATTCAACGCGAGGAACATAAAGAACAACAAATTTTTGTTCAATCCTTCTAATTTTGATGAAAAATGTTTTTTGTATTGTGTTTTTGAACATCTCAAACTCACAAATGCTAGCAAAACATATCACGGTTGGTCGTTCAAACGGTTTGAAAAAACTCTCAACACCGTTGGAATTCAATTTCCAATCTCTATTCCACACATAGAGAAATTTTGCAAACAAAATGATCACCTGAAACTTCGAATAAATATAATACTTGTGAACACAATGAAACATGTTTTTCCACTCGAATACGGCATCGGAAGACAACAAACAAATTCCAATGAGACGATGAATCTACTACTTGTTCAACGACAAATAGATACCGAAAATACCAGCAATCATTTTTTACTCATCTTGGATCTACACAAGTTTCTGCGCAAAACATATCACGATGGGAGCTATCAACGATCCTTTTCATGTGTAAACTGTTTAAACGGGTTTTCGAGAATGTCGATACTTGAAAATCACGAAAAGATATGTTGTCTACATAAACCTCGAGTCGAAACAGTCAGCGATGAGCCAATAATGTCATTTAAAAATTATCAAAACAAACACCCATTAGAATACATTGCTTTTTTAGACTTTGAATGTGTTCTACCAAAAACGGCCAAAAAGTGTCAGGAATGTACACATTTACGATGTAAATGTGACAGGTCATTTACAGAACCTGTTGCTGATCAACTTCCTATCACATATAGTCTTGTGATACTCGACCAAAATAGTGAAATAATACATAAAAAAACTCACTCTGAAATCAACGCCGCGGATCACCTTATCAAACATCTACTCATCGAAGAAGAATTGTGGATAAAAAACCTCTTTGCAGATTACATCGAAATGACGTTAACAAGAAACGACTGGGCCAACTACCACAGATCTAAATCCTGTTACATGTGTGACAAGCCATTTACCAGTAATGTAAAATGCAGAGACCACTGTCATTTTACTGGTAAATATTTGGGTGCGTCTTGTCAGCCGTGTAATTTACGCAGACGTCGTCCTCGTAAATTAAATATTTTTTTACACAACGGATCGAAATACGATTTTCACTTTATCATTAAAGCTATTCACAACAAAACCGGTATCAAACATATCAACATTCTACCATACAACGGAGAGAATTTCAGAACAATCAGTTTCAACAGTTTTATGTTTGTGGATAGCATGTCATTTCTACAAAACTCTTTGGCCAAGTTAGCAGACGACCTTTCAAACACCGACAATGCATATACAATCCTACGTCAAACCGATCTTGTCAAAACAAACGGACGTTTCAGCTTAACAAAGTATCAAATGGTTCTCGGCAAAAGCTTCTTTCCTTACGAATACTGGTAAGAAAAAATATTTTTTTACGTTCTCATTTCAATTTTTCACATTTTCAGTCGTTCATCTACCATTTAACAAGAATTTTTTCACATTTCAGTCTTTCATCTACCATTTAACAATCATTTTTAAAAAAATACCTCTTTTTCAGCACGAGTCATGAAAAAACCATATAACATTTAACAATAATTAACAAAATGTTCCCCTCTTTTTTTTCAGCACGAGTCTTGATGTGATGAAAAATACAAAAAAATTCCCGAAAAAAGAAGATTTCTATAGCTCCCTGAGTGAAGAAATAATCTCTGTTGAAGACTACACTTTTGCAAAAAAAGTGTGGAAACTTTACAAATGTAAGAATTTATTGGAATATACTGAACTCTATTGTGAAATCGATACAATATTGCTTGCAGAAATATTCCAACATTTCCGAAAAGATATGATCAAATTTAGCGGCCTAGATCCTGCCCGTTATATTTCACTTCCCGCCTTTTCGTTTGACAGTATGCTTAAATTGACCAAATGCGAGCTTGAATTACCAAAAAATATCGATATCGTTCACTTTATTGAACGCGGCATAAGAGGCGGTGTCTCTTTTATCAATACTAGATACTTACACACTAGTAAACGTAGCAAAAATGAAGAAATTCATTACATTGATGCAAATAATTTATACGGTCATGCCCAAACATCTTACCTACCTTACAACAACTACTTTTGGTTGGCGCGTCGATGTTACCAGAAATACGATTGGTCATCGATTGATACCGAGGGCGAATTTGGTTATCTACTCGAAGTTGATTTACACTATCCCAAACATCTTCATAAAATGCATGACAATTTCCCCCTAGCCCCTGAAAATATTATCATTGAATATGATAACTTGTCACCTTATGCAAAAAAAGCCCTTTTTCGATCCACAAACAATACCAAATATTCTGATATTAAATTATCTGCAACTTTTCACGATCGTACAAATTACATTGTTCATTTCAAGAACCTAAAATTATATCTCTCACTTGGCATGAAACTTTTACACGTTCACCGTGTTTTGCAATTTACTCAAAAAAAATTTATTGCTCCCTTTATTGAAAAATGTACAATCGAACGTCAAAATGCAAAAACTAAGTTTGAACAAGACCAATTTAAAAAAGTTGCAAATTCTACCTATGGTAAAACAATACAAAATGTTCGAGCCTATAGCATCGTCAAATTACACACGACGAAAAAATCTCTATTACGTGCCATTTCTAGTCATACATTTAAAAATTTTGTTATTCTCGATGAGAATCTTGTCCAAACAAACCATTTAAAACCTGTCATTTGTCATGATAGACCAATAGCTATCGGTATGACCGTACTCGAACTGAGCAAACACATAATGTACAATTTTTTCTACAACGTCCTAATCGATCCCACATTTGATGTAGATCTCGGATTTTCAGACACAGATAGTTTCCTTTTCAAAACAAAAAATACAAAAATGTACAAACGAAAAGTGAAAAATATCATGGATTTTTCGAATTATCCAACAAGTCACAACTTTTTTTCGCTAAAAAACAAAGCTAAACTCGGTTATTTTAAAGATGAATTAGGAGGGAAACTATCTGTATCTGAATTTGTTGGTCTACGAGCTAAATGTTATAGCATGAAAATGAACGAAAAAATTAATGACTGTAACATTGAAAAAAAAGTTTGTAAAGGATTAGGACGTGTAGCAATTGAAAAACGTCTTAAATTTCGTCATTATAAACAATGCCTTTTTCAAAACAAAGATAGACGATACGATTTTCATACCATAAGATCAACAAAACAAAATATTAGAACAATTAGAATAAAGAAAAAAGCTATATCACATTTAGATACCAAACGTTGGTTATTTGATTGTGGCATACATTCTGTGCCATACGGTTCGTTTATTATTCCAAAATATTATAATAAATGCCCCAAATGTTAATACTTTATTGTTTATTTTAA
>JFJP01038193.1_pt1 | contig 19014 bp, 11 predicted proteins | sample 431651 | NCBI WGS metagenome assembly JFJP01 (sample SAMN02602958, study PRJNA72255) | Microbial mat metagenome, whole genome shotgun sequencing project. | biome: fresh water; feature: sink hole; material: water; isolation source: purple microbial (photo- and chemosynthetic) mats found in...
GAGGCAGACAACTGTGATACCTCTCTTGAAGCCACCTTCCTTGATGTGGTTGTTGCAGGTTCATGCGAAGGCGAACTGATCATCACCAGGACCTGGACGCTGACAGACGACTGCGGCAACACCACCACTTATGATCAGATCATCAGGGTTGAGGATAATACACCTCCGGTATTCACTGTACCAGCAGATATAACCATTTGTCGTGATATAAACGGAGTATATGACAGGGATGTAACCAACACAGGAGATGTCTTTGATGAGGCTGACAACTGTGATACATCGCTTGATGCAACCTTTGCAGACTCCGATGCTGATATGGGTACGGTTGATGTTGCGGGATTCATTACAAGGACATGGACATTAACCGACGACTGCGGCAACACAACAATACAGTACCAGACAATATGGGTACAACCGGTTCCGAGAATTTCAGTTACCGTGCCTGACACTTTATTCTGCAACGGGTCAACTGTAAACTTCACAATTGATTCACTCGTTGTCTCAAGAGGAGAAGTCATGTACGATCTTGATGTGACATATCCGGCAGGAGTCACTGGCTTACTGACCGATGGCTCAAGACAAATTGTGAACATAGAAGATCTTCTGACCAATACAACAAACAGCTTCCAGACGGTAACCTATACATTCAGGCCATATATCCAGGGCAATCTGGTTGACCCTAACTGCCATGACGGGGTTGAGGTTACGATCACTATCCATGTGGAACCTACGGCCAGGGTCTCATTGACATTGGCTGATGATGAGCTGTGTAATGGCGAAAGCGTCAATATTCAGCTTTCTACCTTAACCATTGCATACCATGGTTTGGAGTTTAACGTTGACGCCATCAACAGCTATCCGGAAATAACCGGCTACTCAGACAGACCCGGTCTGGTTCTGCCGGTCATCGTTACCGAAGCTCTCAACAACAGTGGGGATACTGCAAGAATGGTAACATATGTGGTTACACCGGTGACACTTGATGTAAACGGCAATCAGAAGTGTTACGGCATCAATGATACGGTTGAGGTATGGGTCAATCCGACGCCCCGTGCCACTCCGGTAAACAATGCACTCCAAATCTGTTATGGCGGCACTACGGACATTATACTATTGACTCCTACCGTCATGCGCTCTGGCGTGAATGAGTTCAACTACACCATTACGGCCACCGCATCCCCCGCAATAGTTGACGGAAACAGGGCCCCTGTAAACAGCGTGGCACCTGGCACCCACCTGCAGTTTCAGTACACAAATGAAAGTGATACTATGCAGTCCGTCTACTTTCATATTACTCCCAAGGTGACCGGCTCCGGTTGCCCGTACGGCCCTGCTGTTACCCCCGAGGTGAAGGTCCATGCACATCCCCTCCAGTCGCTTGAGATAAGGGATTCCATCACATGTGACGGAGGCCAGGACGGCTCGCTGGAGGTGATACATGCACGCGGCATGGATCCGATGTGGGTTGCCTGGACAGGACCCGATTACTGGGAAGATGCCGGATACAACATGTACATAGTGGAAGAGTGCCGCCAGGGTTATTATACTGCAACCGTGACCGACAACCTGGGATGCGAAAATGACGGCTGGCTAAACCTTATCGAACCAGACACGGAGGTTGCATTTTACTTCGATAATTACATATCATGTCCTGGCGCAGGTGACGCAAGGATTGGCATGGCACTCACCGAAGGAGCGGCTCCTCCATATTACTATTACCTTATCCTTAATGCGACAGATACTATCTACCAGGGATGGATGCCTCCGGAGGATACTTTCATCTTCCTTGACAACATTATTCCCGGAGAATATCTACTGATTGTTGAAGATGCCAATGGATGCAAGGAGAATGAGTTCAGGACGCTGTACGAGGCACCTGCGACCACTGTCGTATTTGACAAATCTGATTATGACGGTCACAACATATCATGTGAGACATACAATGACGGATCTATATGGGTAAGCAGCATAAACAGCTGGTATATGGATGGGGCTGACACCGTATATGTCACTACCCGGGCGCCGTACACTTATCTTTGGACGGCCTCAGACGGAGGAGTGATAACCGGAAGCGCCACCGACAGCATTCTCGTCAATGTACCGGCAGGAACTTATCACCTGGCAGTCACCGACAGCTGGGGATGTGTGTTCAATTTCACCGATACCATTACCGAGCCGGACGGCATTGACCTTCTTTCTGAGGAGATATCCTCCAGCGCTGACGGTAATACTGAGATTTCCTGTTTTGGCCGGAACGACGGGTACATTAACCTGCAGTTCGACGGAGGCACCGGTGCCTACAACTATGCATGGACAGGCCCGGATGGTTACACGGCATCAACGGCATCAATCGCCAGCATAACAGCCGGGGATTATGAGCTTATCGTAACCGATGGGAACTCATGCCACAGGACATACCAGTACACACTTACGGAGCCTGACTCTCTAAGCATCACAGTTGTCAAATCACTGACCGCGGACAACTTGCATAATATCAGCTGCAATGGTGACCAGGGCACAATTGACATCACTGTCTCCGGTGGCAGCGGGCCGGGCACTTATACATACGATTGGAAAGACGAAAGCAACCCTGCGTGGTCAGGCAACCAGGAAGACCAGACTGTCATGGCCGGCTCATATCGTGTTTATGTTACTGATGCCAACGGGTGTACTTTGGACAGAGGTGCTGTGATGACGGAGCCGATGCCTTTGGTGTTATCGCTCATTGTATCTGAAATCACCTGCCTGACGGCTCCGGCTTACACCGATGGAGCAATCGATCTCTCTGTCACCGGAGGCATGACTCCGTACCTGATTGCCTGGGAGGGTCCTTCAGGGTACACATCAGCCGCTGAAGATATTTCAGGACTGGCACCAGGCGACTACCTGGTTACGGTGACTGACGCCTATGGCTGCATCACGACTGCCGATACAGCTCTGACAATTCCGGAACCACTCACTCTCGATTCACGACATTCTGATTATAACGGGTTCAATGTAAGCTGCCTGGGCAGATCAGACGGATGGATCAAAATTATCCCAATGACCGGTATGGCACCCTATTCATACTTATGGAGCGGACCTGACGGTTACACGGCTACAGATACAGATTCGGTCTATAATCTCCGAGAAGGGAACTATTCCGTGACTGTCACCGATGCGAATATGTGTAATATCTCCGAATCGTTTACCCTTGTTTCTCCCGGACAGATCAGCATGTCACTGAATGTTTGGCCCAGCGCCGGAGGTAATTTTAACATCAACTGTAACGGAGGTGCCACAGGCAGGGTTGATATTACCCCTGTAAACGCTGCGGGCACATCAAACTACCTGTGGTCAGACGGCCTTACAGGTTCTTCAAGGAATGATCTTCGGGCAGGTCTGCATGAAGTAATCATAACAGACGCCAACGGCTGTACTGCTGATACATCACTTACCCTTATCCAGCCTGATTCGCTGGTGATCTACTTCAGCATGATCTCCCCGTATTGTCCTGAAAGCGATGACGGAAGCATATATGCCGGGGTAACTGGCGGCGAAGGGGCTTACAGTTTCAGCTGGAGCAATGGCCTGACCACCCAGCAGGTCACCGGCTTGTTAGCAGGGCTATACATAGTTGATGTGCGGGACTTCAACGGTTGTACTGTGTCAGACTCAGTGACTCTTACACCTGTGAATGAAATCTGTGTCGGGATTCCAAATGCATTCTCTCCTGACGGGGACGGGATAAACGAATTCTGGAATATCGCAAGGATTACACTTTATTCTGAAGCTGAGGTGATCATTCTTAACAGGTGGGGAGAGATGGTCTGGAAATCTGAAAAGGGGTATCCTGATCCCTGGGACGGTCGTGCCTCCAACGGGAAATTGCTCCCGATGGATTCATATCATTATGCCATCGACCTTCACAATGGAGAAAAGCCTATTGTCGGACATGTGACCATTATCAGGTAAGGTATGTACAAAAGCAGAGAAGCAAATAAGGTGAAAAAGGGATTGTTGATAGTTGTTGCGTTTGCGCTTGCTCTTGTGATTGATGCACAGGATCTGCCTGTTTACAGCCAGTATATCTTTAACAAGTATCTAATTAATCCCGCAGTGGCCGGAAGTGACGGGTATACAAGCATCAACCTGACAACCAGGCAACAGTGGGCCGGTTACCAGGGCGCACCTCAGACTTACTCCCTGAGCTTTCAGGGACGCGTTCTTAAGCAGAAGTATATAATCAGAGAGAATCTCTTCAACAATAGGATTTTTAAGCCCCACACCGAAGGGAAAGTGGGTCTGGGAGGCACCATTTATTCTGATATTAACGGTCTGGTTCGCCGCACCGGATTCTCTACATCATACGCATACCATATCTGGCTTCACGGCGGAACACAGCTTTCTTTCGGGCTGGCATTCACCGGGTATCACTACAAGATTGACCAGAGGCAGATACAATTCGAAGACCCTGATGAACCATGGATGAACAGTGATTTCAGGAAGGGAATCTTTGTCCCGGATTTCAACTTCGGAGTGTATCTCCTGAACAGAAAATTCGCTGTGGGATTTTCAGCGCAGGAGCTGATGGAAGGATTCATCAGGTCCGGGAGCCAGGCGTACAAGGATCTGAAGCTGCAGAGGTCTTATTACCTTTTCGGGAACTATGACTTTGAACCTGACAACAAGACCTTGATCCAGCCGTCACTACTGGTCAAGATGTCGGAGCAGATGAGACCACAGGCGGACATTGGCGTAACCTACTCATATGATAACAGGATCTGGGTTGGGGCGACCTTCAGGACCGGCAGCGCTATCATTGCCAATGTTGGAGTAAGAAGAGACAGGCTCTTTTTCGGTTACTCCTTTGACTTTACTCTCAATGCTATTCAGCTGTCGACCTACGGCTCTCATGAATTCATAATGGCAGTAAGGTTCGGTGACACACCAAGGAAGTACCGCTGGCTCGACAGGTATTAGGAGAGTTGTTTGGATAAAACGTAGATAAGCGAGCTGGATCTGTTCTTCCTCAGAAGATTGCCGGCCGACAGGTAAGCGCCTGTTACCATGCCCCGCAGCAGGGGAAGCATGTAGTGATGGTTCTTATAACTTAAAACGGAGATATAGAATACATCCAAAGGCAAAGCCTTGATCTCATGGCATGTAAATCCATTGGCCTCAATGAAACGAATCAGGGTCGGGGGAGAGAAATGCCAGAGGTGCCTGGGAACATCCAGGGCAGCCCATTCTGCGCCGAACAAATGGGCATCGGCAGAGTCAGGGTTGGGCAGTGCGATGATACACCGGCCGTCATCTTTAAGAATCCTTCGAACCTCCTTCAACCACATCTCCGGGTCATAAAGATGCTCAAGGACATGCCAGAATGTTATGCAGTCGGCTGACTGGTCTTCAAAACGAGTAATCTCTGACGGTGGAAAAACTTTGATTCCAAACCTGGAAACCGAAATCTCCCTTGCAAGGTCATTCAGCTCTATTCCGCTGACCGTCCAGCCCTTATTCTGCATGTATGATGCAAAGTATCCGGTACCGCTTCCTATGTCAAGGAGGATGCCTGATTCCCTCCGAGTTGCCAGGGTAACCAGTCTCCTTTTTCTTCCAAGCATGAAGCTCCTGGCGAGGTGGTAGAAATATTCTGTGAGATTCCGTTTTTTGTCAGAATGCGAGATATAGTCCTCTGAAACATAATACTGGCCTATCTCATTTTCGGCAGGTGGATCAGCAGTGAACGCGAACCCGCATGCGGTACATTTCCTGATAACAAAGTTCTCCCCGCTGACCAGCTTGTCCTTTGCGACAAACAGGTTTGTGAAATCAGTCTTTCCGCAGACCAGGCACACCGTTTTTTCAGTCATTCCTGCGCATGGCTTTAAATCCCTGAAGGCCGGCAATTACCAGCAACGCCAGAAGAATTACCGAACCTGCCAGTGAGACTCTGTTTCCTGTCTTGTACGACTGAGGGTCAAAGCGGAAGGTAATTATGTGGTTTCCGGCGGGAATAGCCATGCCTCTGAGAACGTAATCAGTCCTGAAATGGTCGGCCGGGGTATCATTGATGTAAGCCTGCCAACCGTTCTTATAATAGATCTCGGAAAAGACGGCGACCCGTTCTGTCGAAATCGTTGCCTTGTAGGTCAGCAAGTTTGGCTCATATGATTCGAGGTATATCGTATCGGAAGGCGCTCCCTGGGTGTCGGGAACAGTTAACATGTCTGAGAACCTCCTGTCAACAACTGCCTCACTGAGCGGATCTGAGGTTCGTATCGCCTGGAGTTCGGCGTCTGCGTTTTCAACAAACTTAACCCTGTCTACCAGCCAGGCATTGCCTGCTGCATATTTATTTAAAAGCGGTGCTGTGACGGGGTCGATGATTATATATCTGGTATTTAGCATATTCAGGGCGTGCAGGTTTTTCATTACACCCTCGGCCTCATCCAATGAGGTGGCAGACCTGAGACTCGTAATAAGCGAGTTTATGTCATCCGACAGTGATGATTCAATCAGTTCCTGGTATCTTTTCATCTTCACGCCGCTGTATCCTCCTATCGAATGATGATGGTACGAGGTTGAGGCATCGTTGAACGTTGAGACGGTAAGGTTCAGCACGCGGAATTCCCCCTCATCACTTAGGATCTCCTTATCCGCCTGGGTTGGTGCGAAAGAGTTCACAGCCGATCTCTTTGTCTCGAAATTTGATGCACCGAGATACCGGGCACTAACAGGAATCTGGTCAATGAGGAACAACGCAGGGAGGCCTATCATTAGAAACCTCAGTTTCAGTTTCTCTTTCAGGAAGAACCAGAGCAATGCGGCTCCTCCGGCTATCAGGAGGCATGATCTCAGGGCATCGGCACGAACCATCATTTTTCTGTCGGCTATCATTGCATCCCTTAGCCATGCCAGCGAATCGGGTAATGAGCTCTCGTCAGGCCTCAGAAATGATCCCGAAATGCCTGGCATCAGGAAAAAGATGAACGCCAGGCCTCCTGTCACCAGTGATGCTGTCAAGACAGATTTAAGGGCCTTTTCCTTAGTCACCGAGCCTTCAGTAATTGCCTTGAGAGCCAGCACGGCGAGTAGAGGTACACAAACTCCGGCAATGACCAGGGTCATTGAGACTGCCCTGAATTTGTCATATCCCGGGAAGAAATCTATGAACAGCGAAGTCAGGGGCATCAGGTTTTTACCCCATGAAAGGAACAGCGAGAGAAGGACGGCTGTCAGAATCCACCACTTCTCCCTGCCTCTGACTATCAGGAGTCCCAGCACAAAGAGAAACAGCACCACAGCACCGAAATAGACCGGTCCGCTGGTTGAGGGCTGTCTCCCCCAGTATCTGTACAGCTGACCCTGTGCCTGCCCCATGTTATTTTTGCGCAGTGACTTTACCGTCTCCGAATCCTTCGGGAAGGGCGCAGTTGCTCCTCCCCTGAAATTGGGTATGAGGAAGGTAAGCGACTCACCTATCCCGTAACTCCACTGTGTGATATACTCCTTGTCGAGTCCATTTTCTTTGCTGCCTTCCGCTTTTGTGAGTTCGCTTTTCCCTCGTGTCGATTCCTTACTGTATTCCCATGTTGAATAGAGCGAAGCGAAATTGACGCCGAATGCAATCAGCGCGGCCACAACCAGTACTCCCAGGGTCTTCAGGAACGAGGGGAGGGTCTTCTTTTTTATTGCCTCCACGAATTCGAAAATGCCAAAAACCATTACGATCAGCCCGGTATAGTAGGTTATCTGGAAGTGGTTGGCCATTATCTCAAGCGACATGAACAGTGCAAACAATACGCCTCCGGTCAGGGCATGCCTTCGGAAGGAATAAATAACACTGCCCACTACCGGCGCCATATATGCCATAGCATAGGCTTTGGTATTATGACCGGCCGACAGGCTGACGAACAGATAAGATGCAAATCCGTAAGCGATAGCTCCTCCCATGGCAAGCCAGGGGTTGACCCTGCAGAAGAGCAGCAGTATATAGAACCCCAGCATTGATATAAAGAGTGCTGCAACGGGAGTCTTGTAAATCTTCAGGAAATTGTCAAGATGCTTGAAGAGATTACCCGGGTAGAGAGCCGAGATCATGTATGCCGGCATTCCTCCGAACATCGAGTTGGTCCAGAGCGGCTCCTTGCCGTACTGTGCGCGGTAATCGCTTATCTCCTTCGAGGAACCCTCATAGACTTTTGTGTCATGCGCATTGATCTTCCTGCCTTCAAGAACAGGATAAAAATAGAGGAATGAGATCACCGTGAATACAAGCAGGGCGACCAGGTGCGGCAGGGCGGATTTCATTGTACTCATTTTCATGTGATCGACTTTATAGGGACTTAACCCGGTTTGATAATATGCGACAAAAATACACCAACTGATCCTTAAATCAAATGAGTATATTATTATACATTTGCCGGAACAAGTCAGTAAAATGGGAATAGTTCAGAAGCAGACACTCCGCGGGACAGCGTGGTCATATCTTGGTGCACTGCTTGGTTTTGTGAACATTGTCCTGCTCTCGCCAAAGATCTTCACCACGGGTGAAATAGGGGTGGTTCAGCTGTTACTCTCCTTTGCCACCATGCTGGCACAGTTTTCGAGCCTCGGTTTCACCAATGTCATTAACAGGCTCTTTCCCTATTTCAGGGATACCCGCGGGAGGCATCATGGTTTCCTGTCGCTCTCACTGGTCATCACCCTCGCCGGTTTTCTTTCAGCACTGATATTTTTGAAGCTGTACTCGCCTCATTTTGAGATGGCTAACATGGAGAGATCACCCCTGATCGCGCGGTACTCAATTTATCTCCCGGCGCTGCTGCTTATAACACTGCTGTTCAATCTTCTTGATAATTACAATAAAGTACTTTATGACGCTGTGCTGGGAACATTTCTCAGGGAGTTCCTGTTCCGGGTCCTTAACCTTGTTCTGATTGGTCTCTTCTGGATCGGTGTCATTGACTTTGACGGTTATGTTTTCGGGTATGTTGTCTCTCAGGGAGTGATGCTTATCATCATCTTCATCAGCCTGTTTCTGAGGGGCGAAATATCATTTAAGCCGGAGCCGGGATTCATCACCAGGTCACTACGAAGAGAGATTATTATTCTATGCCTTTTCGGTATTCTGACAGGCTTCAGCACGATAACACTGACCACACTCGACAAACTGTTTATCAACCGTTACCTTGGTGAAGGTGAGGTTGGTATCTACTCAATCGCATCCTATTTTGCCGTTCTCATATTATTGCCCGGAAGGTCCGTCGCCAAGATCTCAATTCCTTTCCTGGCCGAGTCATGGAAAAAGGAGGACCTTGTTACCATTGACGACATGTACTCGAGGAGCAGCATAAACCAGTATGCCCTTGGGCTGTTGATTTTTATCGGATTACTGGTCAACATTGACAATATCTTCCGTCTCCTGCCCGATGTGTACGGCAACAGTGCTGCAGTGATCATCCTTATAGGACTTGGAAACCTTATCAGTGTTTCGGCAGGAATCAACGGGGTTGTGTTGAGCACATCATCGTTATACAGGTATCAGACCTGGCTCATGTTTATACTGATAGTACTTTTTGTGGGAACCAGTATGATCTTGATTCCCCTGTTTGGCATAACCGGTGCCGCTCTTGCCGCGATGATATCGAATATTATTTACAATGTGCTCGGGGTCCTTGTGGTTGGTAAAAGGTTTGGCATTTGGCCCTACAGTATGGCGCATCTGAAAATGACATTTGTAGCTCTTGTGGCCACTGCGGCAGGGTATATTATGCCTCAGATCTCACTCTATCCGGACATCATTGTCAGAAGCCTTATGGTGACGGTTATTTTTATTGCCGGAGTTTATTTCTGGAAACTCTCCGGTGACATGACCGGGCTGTTCGGTGCCATGACATCAGGGATAAAGAAAAGATTATAGGACCCTGTCGAGCAATTCTCCAAGCTTTACAGTCAGCGCTCTGCGTGAATACTCAAGGTGATGTCCGCTTCGTTTTACGGGTTTTCCTTCAACAACGCGCAGAATGAAGTCGCGGATACCCGCCACATCATTGTAACCGAAGATCCCCCGGTAGCCGCAAACCGACAGTAGTCGTGCTGCATCTCCGTCATCCGGACCCAGGAACAGAATAGGCTTTTCCGTTGCCAGGTACTCGAATATTTTACCTGTAAGGATTGACCTGTTCGACGGGTGATCAGGGATGATCAGCAGCAACAGGCTTGAATCCATCATATGTCTTATTGCAACCGGATGCTCGCAATAGGGTATGAACTCAGGGCTGTTTCCATCCTCCTCAGCCGGAAACATCTCCCTTATTGGCTCAGGCACGGTGCCGACGAACTTCAGGGCCACCGGCCTGCCGCCGGACCGTATTTCAGTCAGGGCACTGATAAACCCTTCAACAGGATAGGATGGTGAGAGTGTTCCGACATAGGTGATGGTAAATTTTCCGGGCAGTGTAGGTGCTATACCCTCAAAATCCTCTTCATCAAAGCCATTGGGCAGTACGTGAATCTTGTTTTCAAGACCCTCCGCCTTCCCTGCCAGGATTGATGCCAGGGTCTGTCCCACGGTGATTACTGCATCGGCTCTTATCAGAACATTCTTTTCCATCTGCCTGTCAATCATCCTCGCCGGTAATGAAGGTCTGAACATGTCATAGTAGTAAATATCCGTCCATGGGTCTCTCATGTCTGCCACCCACTTGATGTGATGAAAGCGGCGTTTCAGCCTGAGACCGATAAGCTGTGTTGAGTGGGGGGGGCTGGTAGTTACGATATGGGTTATATTCTCTGACTTTATCAGCTCACATGCCTTCCGGTAGGCGTACCTGTTCCACCCTTTCCGGGGGTCAGGAATAAACAGGTTTCCCCGGATGAAACGGCTGACCCGACCTTTGAGTCCGTTGTCTTTTCCTGAGGCAAATCCTGCATGTGGTATTTTCGACTGGTCCCTGTTGTAAAGGGCGAAATAATTCAGCGCCTTCGTTCTGTGGACCTCCACATCCAGGGGTATTTCGCCATACAGTGAGGCATCCTTAAAGGGATAGGCGGCATATTCCTGTTCCACTGTGAGGACAAGTGGAAACCATCCGGATGAGGGAAGATATTTGGTGAATTTGAGCCAGCGCTGTACTCCTGCGCCTCCGCTTGGAGGCCAGTAGTAGGTTATAATCAGAACCTTTGCCGGCCTTGATCTCATCTCATAGTCTTTTCAGTTGCTCCTGCATACTGACCTTGCCGGCAATGATTGCCCTCAGTTGTGCAACGGGAACCCGTTCCTGAAGCATTGAATCGCGGTACCTGATGGTAACGGTGCTGTCCTCCGCAGTCTGGTAATCAATGGTGATGCAGTAGGGTGTGCCTATCGCATCCTGCCTGCGGTAACGTTTACCTATCGAGTCCTTCTCATCATACTGGCAGTTGAAGTCGAATTTCAGGTCATCCATTATCCGGCGTGAAATATCAGGCAGCCCGTCCTTTCTTACCAGCGGGAGCACAGCCAGCTTCACGGGTGCAAGCACTGACGGGAGTCTGAGAACGACCCTGCTATCAGCAGCCCCGCCTTCTTTGGTGAGATCCTCCTCATGGTATGAGGCTGCCATCACCTGCAGGAACATACGGTCAACACCTATGGATGTCTCAATGACATACGGGATGTATGATTCATTCATCTCAGGATCGAAATACTGCATCTTCTTACCGCTGAATTCCTGGTGCTGCCTGAGGTCGAAGTCGGTTCTTGAATGGATTCCTTCCACCTCTTTGAAGCCAAACGGGAATTTATATTCTATGTCAGCGGCGGCGTTGGCATAATGTGCAAGCTTGTCATGATCATGAAAGCGGTAATTGGCGTCGCCGAAGCCCAGAGCCTTGTGCCACTTCATCCTGGCCTCTTTCCATTTGCTATACCATTCCAGCTCAGTGCCGGGTTTGACAAAGAACTGCATCTCCATCTGTTCAAATTCGCGCATGCGGAAGATGAACTGCCGCGCAACGATCTCATTTCTGAAGGCTTTGCCAATCTGGGCTATCCCGAAGGGGAGCTTCATGCGCCCGGTCTTCTGAACATTCAGGAAGTTGACGAAGATTCCCTGTGCCGTCTCGGGCCGAAGATAGATCTTCAGGGCTCCGTCAGACGTTGAGCCTATCTCCGTGGCGAACATAAGGTTAAACTGCCTGACATCGGTCCAGTTTTTGGTGCCGGAGATCGGACATACGATATCGTTGTCCACAATTATCTGCCTCAGTTCGGCGAGGTCAGGGCCAGCCATGGCATCAACAAATCTTTTGTGCAGCAGATCATATTTTCCCCTGACCTCAACAACGCGCGGATTGGTTGACCTGTACAACGCCTCGTCAAACTTATCTCCGAAACGGCCCCTGGCCTTTTCAATCTCCTTTTCAATTTTCTCGTCGAGTTTTTCTAACTGTTCCTCAATCAGGACATCGGCACGATATCTCTTCTTGCTGTCCTTGTTGTCAATAAGCGGGTCATTGAAGGCATCTACATGACCGGATGCTTTCCAGATGGTCGGGTGCATGAATATCGCTGAATCAAGCCCCACGATATTGTCATGCAGCAGAACCATGCTGTCCCACCAGTATTTTTTTATATTGTTTTTCAGCTCCACACCGTACTGGCCATAGTCATATACTGCCCCAAGTCCGTCATAAATTTCACTTGAGGGAAAAACATAGCCGTACTCTTTGCAGTGAGCTACAAGTTTCTTAAAGATGTCTTCCTGAGCCATAATATTTTTTGGTTCTGCATACTAACCGGGCAAAAGTATATTAAAATCCGCGGTTTTACAATCCACGGAAAATGTGTGAAATCAATTTGTATCTTTACTTTTCGTTTTTGAAAATGCCTGTATGAAAATTCGGTGTGATTTTCTTGTGATTGGGTCGGGTATTGCTGGTCTTTCATTTGCCCTTAAGGCCGCAGATCATGGCAAGGTATGCATTATCACCAAAGCTCAGATGGAGGACTGCAGTACCAACTACGCCCAGGGGGGCATAGCTGCGGTGATGTATGCCCCTGACAACTTTGAGAAGCATGTCAGGGATACGATGGTGGCTGGTGCCGGCTACTGCAATGAGGAGGTTGTCAGAATGGTGGTTAGTGAGGCACCCGACCGTATCAGGGAACTTATTGATCTGGGCGTTGACTTTGACAAGAAGCCTGACGGGAAGCTTGATATGGCGATGGAGGGTGGCCACACCGAGCACAGGATACTGCACCATAAGGACTCCACTGGAGCTGAGATTGAAAAAGTGCTCATTGCCAGGGTGCGGGAACACCGGAACATTACCATTTACGAAGATTACTTTGCGATAGATCTTCTCACCCAACATAACCTGGGAGAATATGTCACCAGGGATTGGAAAAACATTGAGTGTTACGGGGCATATGTAGCGGATCTGGCCACAAGCAAGGTGACGACCTTCCTGGCAAAGTTGACCATCCTGGCAACAGGCGGGTGCGGCAATATCTACCTGACAACCACCAATCCGGTTGTTGCCACCGGTGACGGTGTTGCAATGGTGCACAGGGCAAACGGGGTGGTTGAGAACATGGAGTTCATCCAGTTCCATCCCACCTCGCTATACAATCCGAATGTAAGGCCATCATTCCTCATCACTGAAGCATTGAGAGGCTTCGGGGCTGAACTGCGAAACAGCACCGGTGAAAAATTCATGCCACGTTATCATGTGCGCGGATCTCTTGCCCCGCGTGATGTTGTTGCCAGGGCCATTGACAATGAGATGAAGCTGAGGGGCGATGATTTTGTATGGCTCGACTGCACGCATCTCGACAGCGATGAGCTGAGATCGCACTTCCCTCATATTCATGAGAAGTGCCTGTCAGCTGGTATTGATATCACAAAGGATATGATACCTGTGGTTCCGGCGGCACATTACTCATGCGGAGGTGTAAGGGTTGACAAGGACGGCAGGAGTTCTATTGACCGGCTGTACGCAATAGGGGAGGTGTCATCCACCGGCCTTCACGGCGCCAACAGGCTGGCATCCAATTCGCTTATTGAAGCTGCTGTATACGCTCACCGGGCAGCGGAGAGTGCCACGGCACGCACCGGGAGTCTCACCTATGAGGAGAAGATACCCTCATGGAACTATCACGGCACAACGCACCTCGAGGAGATGATCCTTGTAACACAGAACTACAGGGAGATGCAGATGATCATGAGCAACTATGTGGGCATTGTCAGGTCAGACCTCAGGCTGGCAAGGGCCAAGACCCGCCTTGAGATCATCTACCAGGAGACCGAGGATCTTTACCGCAGATCAACACTGTCGCGCCAGCTGATAGAGCTTCGCAACCTGATAGCAGCCGGCTACCTGGTAATAAAAATGGCACAAAACAGACAGGAGAGCCTGGGGCTGCATTATTCAATTGATTATCCGGCCAGACCAGGTTCTGAATTTTAAATATTTCATATTAATGGAAATCAACACACTCACTGATGCCCCTGTTTCCGGGGATGAAAGCCCATTTATGGCAGCTCCCTTCAGGGGCAAGAACGCTTTCTGGCGGTACTTTCTCGGAGGGGTGGCCCCATTCCTGGTATCCAACATTATCGGAGCCATACCCCTGGCTATAGTGATTATCAGTTACACGCTTGATGGCTCAACACTGCCCCAGAAGGGTGGGATGCCTGATTTTGAGTTGATGGGAATCGATCTCAACCTCGGGTTTGCCCTGACCCTTTTTCCGTTCATCCTTGCCTTTTTCACCGTAGTCTGGCTGGTAAAGCCACTGCATAACCGCAGTTTTGGAACGGTGATCAATGGTGGCCGGAAGGTACGGTGGGGTAAGATGCTGTTTTCAGCTTTTTTATGGATTGCCATATCCGCCGCCTGGCTGTTCTGGTCAGTCCGTACTGACCCCGGCAATTTCAGTCTGAACAACACTTCAAGGACGCTTTTGATCCTGGCAGCCCTGTCACTGTTACTCATACCATTCCAGGCGGCTTTTGAGGAGATCATCTTCAGGGGTTACCTGATGCAGGGTTTTGCCGTGCTAACGCGAAACAGATGGCTTCCCATTCTCATAACATCACTGCTTTTCGGGCTGATGCATTCGCTTAACCCGGAGGTCCGGGAGTACGGGTTTTTCACTATGATACCCCAGTATGTCTTCTTCGGGCTTGTATTCGCTGTGCTGACAATGTTTGATGACGGCATAGAACTGGCCATCGGTGCACATGCAGCCAACAACGCCTTTCTGTCAGTGTTTGTTACACACAAGGATTCAGCGTTGCAGACGCCCGCCATGTATGAACAGTTGGAGATCTATCCCTGGAAGGATTTTATCGGACTTGTGGCCATGTCAGTGGTGTTCGTGGTCATAATGGCTGTGGTCTACCGCTGGAAGGATATCCGAAAGCTTTATGCAAGGATAACCGTTTCAGATTCCGTAGATGCCGGTTAGGTCACTGCTTCTGCAACCTCCCCATTTCTCGCGTATCCCGTCTAATATTCCCCTGATTTCGATGACATCAAGGGAGGTAAGGAGTCTGAGCCTGGTCTCCCTGAAGTCTGGCAGTCCTTTGAAATAATTTGAAAAGTGCCTCCGCATCTCCAATATTGATGATTTGCCTTCCTTGTGTTCAAGTGACTTGTCAAGGTGCAGCAGCGCGAGATCAACCTTCTCATCTACAGTAGGTTCCGGGAGTAGTTCTCCTGTTTTCAGGTAGTGTCTTATCTCCCTGAAGATCCATGGTCTTCCGAAGGTGGCCCTGCCAATCATTATGCCGTCAACGCCGTACTTTTCGAACATGACTTTGGCCTTTTCAGGTCCGTTGACATCGCCGTTACCAATGATCGGTATCGTGATCCGGGGATTATTTTTTACCTCGCCGATCAGTGTCCAGTCGGCCTCACCGCGATACATCTGTGCCCTGGTACGGCCGTGTATGGTCAGTCCTGCAATGCCGGTGTCCTGCAGTCGTTCTGCAACATCAACGATTATTTTGCTGCTGTCATCCCACCCGAGCCTGGTCTTGACTGTCACCGGAATCCTGACTGCTTTTATGATAGCAGAGGTCATCTCAATCATCAGCGGTATATTCTGAAGCATTCCGGCGCCGGCGCCGCGGGCAGCAATTTTTCTGACAGGGCAGCCGAAGTTAATGTCAATAAGGTCTGGCTGTGCCTCCTCCGCCAGTATGGCAGCTTCAACCATTGACTCAATGATATGACCGTAAAGCTGTATGCCAATAGGCCTTTCATAGTCGAACAGGTCAAGTTTTTTAACGCTGCTCTTTCCGTCCCTGATAAGCCCGTCAGAGGAGATGAACTCGGTATACATGAAGTCGGCACCGAACATCTTGCAGACGTACCTGAATGAGGGGTCTGTGATGTCCTCCATGGGAGCAAGAAAGAGAGGCTGCTCCCTGAGAATGGTGTTCCCGAGTTTCAAGGGAGGCTAGTTTTTGTTCTGGTCAACCTCAAAAAGGGTAGGAGAAAGGTCCTGTCCGGCGGTCTCGTTTTTGCGGAAGACATATACAAGCCCGTACTTTTCGGCGCTGGCCCTCTTTTCAGCTTCGGGCAATGAAGCAAAGCTGGCTTCTATCTCATTCCACAGTGCCGTGATAAGATCATCAGCTTCACCCCGCATGTCAGAGGTCTTGTTTACGCACTCGGTGGCCCGGCGGTTTATTGTCTTGTAATGATTACGTGTCTCAAGGAATTTTTCATAACGCACCTTGACCACGGCGACAGACGGGTTGGTGACCGGGGTGCTGCCTTTCCTTATCCTGTATTCTTCTCCGTCAATTATCCGCTTTCCCCATGCAACAAGCTCATTCTCGGTTGTGAGTGAAGGGATGGACGAATCATCCGAGGCAATACCGTAAAATGATCTTGTTTCAGGCGGAACCTCCCCGCGGGCTATGGCCATATTCATGACCTTAAGGAAATGAGTTATGTATAATCTTGCCTTTCGTGCGGTATCCTGGTTTGATTTGCTCTTTTCCGTCTGGTTGACAAGAGTTTGCTTCTGGTGGCTTATGGTATTCTCAAAGACCGGGAGAAAGGCCTGGATCTTCACAAGAGTCTTCATTGAAAAAGCAAGCCGGAAGGGCGGTATATCCTTGCTCATTTCAACAGCTTTTTTAAATGCCCGGAGACGGGCAGAATCAGTGTTGGGCAGGCGACGATAAGGCATAGAATTATGATGTAATTAATTATGGCGGTATGCGAATATAAGCTCTTATTTATTTATAGCAATGCCCTTCGCAATTAAAATATGTTGATATCCTGAAAAATATCAACAGCTCTTGTTACATTAGCATGATGATATAAAAACCATAAAGATATGTTCCCAAAAGAAGTTTACATTAACCGCCGCAACAGGCTGAGGCCTCTCATGAACAACGGCATAGCCCTCTTTACGGGCAATGTTGAGTCTCCGATGAACTATCCTGATAATACTTATCACTGGAGGCAGGACAGTGATTTTCTATATTTTTTTGGCATTGATCTTCCCGGGCTGACAGGCATGATAGATTTCAATTCCGGAGAGGAGTGCATCTTCGGCAACGACTTCGATGTTGATGATATTGTCTGGATGGGGCCGCAGCCATTGATTAAGGAACTTGCGGCCAGTGCGGGGGTAGAGCATAATCTCCCGATGTCAAAGCTTGATGACTACATTAATCACGCAATCTCCGGAGGAAGGCCGGTGCATTTCCTTCCGCCCTACAGGGCTGAGACCAAGATGACCCTCGGAGCGCTTCTTCATGAAAATCCATGCCAGATGCGTACCAAAGCATCAGAGAGTCTTATCCGGGCAGTGGTTTCTCTCAGGTCGATAAAGGAGGATATTGAGATTGCAGAGATAGAAAAGGCAGGCGATATAGCCTGCGAGATGCAGACCACAGCCATGCGCATGTGCAAGCCTGGTGTCAATGAACAGGAGATATTCGGCACTATTGAAGGCATAGCATGGGCAAGGGGCAGCGGACCATCGTTCCCGACGATCCTGAGCATCAATGGCCAGACGTTGCACAATCATAAACATGTCAACATACTCAGGGAAGGAAGAATGATGGTCACGGACTGCGGGGCTGAATCCAATATGCATTATGCTGCTGACCTGACCCGTACTACCCCCGTCGGCGGCCGCTTCAACCAGCGACAGAGGGAGATCTATGAGATAGTGTTGAAGGCAAATGTTGAATCCATTAAGAAAGCCGGTCCCGGAATCTCAAACCGTGATCTGCACATCGGCGCGTGCGGTATCATTGCTTCAGGACTGAAGGAGCTGGGACTGATGAAAGGTGATACGTCCGAGGCTGTTGCCGCCGGCGCTCATGCTCTTTTCATGCCTCACGGGCTGGGTCACATGATGGGCCTCGATGTTCATGACATGGAGAGTCTTGGCGAAAATTATGTCGGTTACAATGATGAGGTAAAACGCAGCGCGCAGTTCGGGCTCCGGTCATTGCGATTTGCACTGCCCTACAAACCGGGTCACGTATTCACGGTAGAGCCGGGCATTTATTTCATCCCTGAACTGGTTGCCAAATGGAAGAGCGAAGGACTGCACAAGGACTTCATCAACTTCGATAAGGTGGAGAGCTATCTGGATTTCGGAGGTATAAGGATAGAGGATGACGTTCTGATTACGGCACAAGGCTCAAGGATGCTTGGTAAAACCGCACCCAAGACAGTGGCAGAGATTGAATTCACCTGCCAGGGGTAAGGTATATAAATACGATAGCAGACAGAGGCGGCAACCCGTAAGGTTGTCGTTTCTTTTCAGAGCGCCTTGTAATATTCCCGGTTTAAGCGGGCAATATTGAACAGCTTAATCTGCTTGGGGCACTGTGCTTCGCATGCTCCTGTGTTTGAACAGTTGCCGAAGCCCTGCCGGTCCATCTCGGCAATCATCGCCCTGACCCTCTCTTTTGCCTCGGGTCTGCCCTGTGGCAGAAGAGCGTATTGGGATATTTTCGCCGACACAAACAGCATTGCGGAGGCGTTCTTGCATGCCGCCAC
>JFJP01020409.1_pt1 | contig 19011 bp, 14 predicted proteins | sample 431651 | NCBI WGS metagenome assembly JFJP01 (sample SAMN02602958, study PRJNA72255) | Microbial mat metagenome, whole genome shotgun sequencing project. | biome: fresh water; feature: sink hole; material: water; isolation source: purple microbial (photo- and chemosynthetic) mats found in...
CGGGGCATCGGCATGTGCAACCCGCGCCCGTCGGCACCACCTGGCATTTCTTCCGCCTTCGGCCTTCCGCCTTCGGCCTTCCGCTACAAATCTGGGATAAACCGAGAGATATCCACGCATCTCGGAACAAAGGCTTACCTTTACGCCATTGGGTATTGCCCCCAACTCCCTGGCGTTCGCAAGTTGCTTCCCTAACCCCTGGGGCAATGGAGTTGCCTTCGCCCTAACCCCTAACCCCTGTGGCAATGGGATTCCTAACCCCTGTGGCAATGGGATTCCTAACCCCTGTGGCAATGGGATTCCCAACCCCTGTGGCAATGGGGTCAGCGACTTTCCAACGCGTTTCGCTGCGCATGATGCCGGCATGACCATCCTCGTTACCGGCGGCGCCGGCTACATCGGGACCCATACCTGCGTCGAGCTGTTGCAAGCCGGGCAGGATGTCGCGGTGCTCGACAACCTCGCCAACTCCTCGGCCGTCGCCCTCGACCGCGTGCGCACGATCGCCGGGTGCGGCAGCCTGGCCTTCCATCAGGTCGATCTGTGCGATGCCGCCGCGGTCGAACGCGTCTTCGCCGCGACCAAGCCCAGCGCGGTGATCCACTTCGCCGGACTCAAAGCGGTGGGCGAATCGGTGCAGATCCCGCTGCGCTACTACGACAACAACATCGGCGGAACGCTGGTGCTGCTTGAGGCGATGCGCCGTCACGCTTGCCGCCAACTGGTGTTCAGCAGCTCGGCGACGGTCTATGGCGATCCGCAGAGCGTGCCGATCACCGAGGCCGCCCCGCTGTCGGCGACCAACCCCTACGGCCGCACCAAGCTGTTCATCGAGGAGATCCTGCGCGATCTGGCGAAGTCGGAGGCCGGCTGGCACATCATCCCGCTGCGCTACTTCAACCCGGTCGGCTCACACCCCTCGGGTCTGATCGGCGAGGATCCGGCTGGCATCCCCAACAACCTCATGCCCTTCGCCCTGCAGGTCGCTGTGGGCAAGCGTCCGCAGCTGTCGGTTTTCGGCGGCGACTGGCCGACCCCGGATGGCACCGGCGTGCGCGACTACATCCACGTCGTCGATCTGGCGCGCGGCCACCTCGCGGCGCTCGCCAAGCTGCCCCAGGTCGAGGGCTGCGTCCCGGTCAACCTCGGCACCGGACGCGGCTCGTCGGTCCTTGATGTGGTCCGCGCCCTGGCGGCGGCGGCCGGACGCGACGTGCCCTATCGCATCGTCGAGCGCCGCGCCGGCGACGTCGCCTCGTCCTATGCCGACCCGGCCTTCGCCGCCTCCTTCCTCGGCTGGCGCGCGACCCTCGACCTCGCCGCGATGTGCCGCGATGGCTGGAACTGGCAGCAGAAGAACCCCAACGGCCTGCGGCCGTAGCTTCGAGCTTCACGCTTTGAGCTTTGAGCCCGCATGGCTTGAACCTCAAAGCTCAAAGCTCAAAGCCCTAAGCTAACCCATGCCCTCCCGCCTCGTCCTCCTCGCCTTGCTCGTCGCCCTCGGCGGCGGCGCCTTCCTGGTGCGGCTGTTCCAGCTGCAGGTCCTGGAAGGCAGCCTGCACGCCCAGGCGGTCGAGCGTGCCTTGGTGGTGGTCGAGCCGCTACCGGCGCGGCGCGGACGCATCCTCGACCGCACCGGGGTGGCGATCGCCGAGACCCGGCCGATGTACCACCTCTCGGTGGTGCTCGCCGAACTGGAGGTAGTCGGGCGGGCGCGCCGCGAGCAGGACCTGTGGCGCCTCGACCGCCGCCGTTTCGACGGCCTGGTCGGCGACCTGACGACCCGGCTGCGCTGGATCAACCGCGAACGCAACCTGAAGGATGTCCTGCTCGAGGAGATGCTGGCCCATCCCGGCACCGCGCTGCGCCTGGGCGCACGTAGCGAGGGCGAGGCCCTGCGTCTGGTCGCGGTCGATCGTGCCGCCCTCGCCCCCGGCCGGGGTGACGAGGACGCCGTGCGTCGCCTGGTCGAAGGCGACCTGCTGTGGGAGGAACCCCTCGACGCCATGGCGCGCGAGATCTCCGCACGCTGGGGCATCACCACCGAGGTGGTGAGCGAACAGGGCTTCGCCGCCGCCTGCGCCGAGGTGGACCGCGAACTCGACCTCGGGTCCGAGCGTTCGGCGACGGTGTTCGAGCCGTTCACCGACCGCTGCACCGTGAGCTTCCCGCTCGGCGCTGGGCGCAACGAGGAGCTCAACCTGCGCCTGCTGCTCGCCGAACGCCGCGACCAGGCCGAGGTGACCCTGGCCCGCGTCGTCGGCCGCGAGGTCGAGGTGGTGCGCGAACGCCTGACCCGCGCCCTGCTGCGCGCCAAGCGTCCGCCGCCGACGGCCAGCGTCTATTTTGCCGCCAGCGCCGACGCAGAACAGGTCGCCCCGCTGCTGCCGCTCGAAACCCGCCTTGTCGAGGTGCCGCTGCCCGGCGTGGTCGGGGCGCGCGAACGCGTGCTGATCCTGCAGGGCGATCCACCCGGCGACGAGGGCATGCTGACCCAGCTGTGCCGCCGCCTCGGCGCCAGCCTGGGCACCGGCGACCCCGGCCTGCTGCAGGCCCTGATCGAGCACCACGCCGAGCGCCTCGGCCCCGGCGCCAGCGGCCGCGACCACCGGCTCTACCACCTGGTCCTCGACCCGCTCGCGGTCGGGCGCCTGGTCAGCGGGCTGTCGGAACGACTCAGCGCCAGCGGCATCCCGACCACCGCCCTGCAGATGGAACGCCGCCTCGCCGAAGTCCGCCGCCTCGCCGAACGCGAGCTGTCGGGCCGCACGCGCCGCGATCCGATCCCGCTGGTGCGCGATATCCCGCACCCGGTCGCGGTGCGCCTGTGTGGCAGCGGGGCGCAGCCGCCCGACAGCCTGCGCCGCCAGTACGACGGCGCCGAGGCCGCCCTGCCCGGCCTCAGCGTCGCCGTCGATGTCGGCCGCGCCTATCCCTTCCCGCGCTCGGCCCCGCACCTCATCGGCATGCTCGCGCGCAGCGACGACGGCACCGGCACGCTGCGCGGCGCCAGCGGCCTCGAACTGCGCTACGACGACATCCTGCGCGGGGCGCCGGGTGGCCGCATCCGCGCACGGACCCCCGACGGCTTTGTCGCCCTGCGCGATGCAGAACCGCTGCCCGGCACCGATCTGGTGACCGAACTGGACATGGAACTGCAGATGCTGGCCGAGGACAGCCTCGACCGCTACATTGAGCTGGCCGAGGAACTGGATCCCGACGGCAACACCGAGCGCATGCACAACGCCTTCAAGGTCGGCAAGGGACGCGGCGGCTTCTGCCTGATCGACTGCCGCACCGGCGGCATCCTTGCCTTGGCCTCGAATCCCACCTTCGACCTCGCCGAGGTGGCGGAGAAGTACCAGGAACTGCTCAAGGATCCACGCCAGCCGCTGATCGACCACGCGGCCGTGGCGGAGATGCCGCCCGGTTCGTCGTTCAAGATTCTCACCGCGCTGTGCGCGCTGGAACATGGGCTGATGGTGCCGGGTGAGAACGTGTGGTGCCAGGGCTACATGGCGATGTCACGGGGCAAGCCGGTGCTGCGTGATCACGCCCCGGCCGGCACCTACGACTTGGCCGAGGCGATCCAGATCAGTTCCAACGTCTATTTCGCGATCATGGCCGATCGCGTGGCCAAGCGTCTGGGTCCGGGCGTGCTGCCAGCCTACGCCCACAAGGTCGGCATCGGCTGGGCCAACGCCCTTGATGTGCCGAGTCAGCGGGTCGGGCGCATGGCCATGCCCACGCCGGACAACATCGCCGACATCCGGCCACGCGAGCCACGTTGGTATCCCAACGACACCTGGCGCATGGGCATCGGCCAGAACTGCCAGGCCTCGCCGCTCAACGTCGCACCGATCGCGGCGGCGGTGGCCAATGGCGGCCATGTCGTACGCCCCTTCCTGGTCCGCCCGGACAGCGGCTCGGTGATCACCGACCTGGCGATCCGCCAGGCCTTCCTCGACGACGTGCGCAGCGGCATGGAGCGCGTCACCGCCAACCTGCCCGGCGCCACCGCCAAGCGCCTGCAACTCGAAGGCGAGGCGGCCGGCATCAAGGTCGCGGCCAAGACCGGCACCGCCGAATGGGGCAGCCCGGAAAGCCGCGCCAGCGGCCGCACCCCCGACCATGCCTGGCTGATCGGCTATGCCCCGGCCGACAACCCGACCGTCGCCTTCGCCGTGTACATCCACAGCGGCACCTTCGGCGGCAAGGCCTGCGTGCCGGTGGCCAAGCGCGTGCTGGAGCGCTACTTCGCCAAGTACGGCAAGGTCGGACACCCGCCTGCCGGGACCCCGGTCACCGGCAGCGGTGCGTGGTGATGGCGTAGGCAGCCTTCGCACTGGAGACTGGGTGGCGTACCGTCTAGCTTCGCGTATGCGCCTGCTCCTGCTGCTGCTCGCCGCCGTCCTTGCCCACGCCGCCGATGGTGCGGTGAAGGTCGGTGCCAACCCCTCGGCCGTCGCCTTCTTCGAGGCCAAGATCCGACCGGTGCTGGTGCAGCACTGCCATGAGTGCCACGCGGGAAAGAAGAAATACGGCGGACTGAAGGTGGACAGCCTCGACGCCCTGCTCGCCGGGGGCCATGACGAAGGACCAGCGGTCATCCCCGGCGATCTGGTCAGCAGTTCGCTGCTGCGCTCGATCCGCTACGAGGGCGACAGCGACCTCAACATGCCGCCGCTCCAGAAGCTGCCTGATGCGGTGATCAAGGACTTCGAGCATTGGGTGGCGATCGGCGCCCCGTGGCCGGACGCCGACGCAGCCGTGGTCGCCGCCGCGCCGCAGCCACCCAAGCCCCCCTTCCTCGGCCGACTGCACCCGGTGCTGGTGCACCTGCCGATCGCCGCGCTGATGCTGGCCGCCCTCGCTGAATTCCTGGTCCTGCTGCGCGGCGAGCGCTGGAAGCCGGCCACCGCCTTCCTCGTCGCGACCGGCACGCTCGGCGCCATCACCGCCATCGCCTCGGGCGTGGTGCTGGAGGGCAGTCAGGATCCGCACCTGCTGGAGCGCCACGAACTGCTCGGCTGGCTGACTCTGGCCGGGGCGCTGACCGCCAGCGGCATGCTGATCACGATGCGCTGGGTGCCGCTGCGGCGCTGGCCGCTGCTCGTCGTCCTGGTGCTGACCGCCGCGTTGGTCGCCGCGACCGGGCATGTCGGCGGGGCGATGGTCTGGGGCGAGGACTGGACGAGTTGGTGAAAGCTCGACCGGGGGCAGGAGCCCCCGGAGCCGGTCGGGGCAGGAGCCCCGCGCTCCTTATCCGATCTGCATGAGGTGGTCGAGGCGCAGCTGCTTGAGCTGGGTCACAACCTGCGCCTTGGCCCGGCGGACATGCAACTTGGCCGGCTTCGAGGACTGGGCCAGTTGCAGCAGCCAGGCGATCATCACCGAGTTGATGTGATCCAGACGATGGCAGTCCACCGCCAGGGCGCCGGCGGTGATACCACTCGCCCACTGGTGGTAGAAGGGCTGGCCGAAGCTATTGCGACGATCAGGCGATCCGCTGAGTTCGGCGATCACCTCGTCACCGACGACGCGCACCACAAAAGGCTGCTGGTCGAGATCGCGTTGTTCCTCGCCATTCGCGGCCTCTTCGCAGCGTGCGGCAAGTCCGGCAATCAGCAGGGCGGCGCGTACCGCGGGTCGCGAAGCGCGGAAACGGAAACGCGGCGTGAGCGGATCAAGGAGGACACCGAGGACGCGGGCCGGGAGGCGATCCAGGCTGCTGGCCTGGATGGTGCCAGCCTCGGCCAGGGCGGCGAGGCGCGCAGGATCGGATGGCGCAGCCAGCCATCCCGTGAACACAGCGGCAGAAGCAGGGGCAGGGCCCTCGGGCATGGGCGGACCCTATCGGTGCTTGTCAAACCCTCAAGAACCACCCTCGCGAGGGGCATCCAGTGCCTGACGCTGCAGCAGGTGGTAATAGCGACGGCAGAAACGGTGCGCTTCGTCGCGCACATACTGCAAAAGGCGCAGACCGGCGTCCCGGCGCGGCAGGCGCAGGGTCGCCCCGCCCGGGCGCACGATGGTCTCCTCGGCCTTGGCCAGACCGACGATCGCCGGCAGGACCACCCCCTCGGCTTCCAGGGCGGCCAGCGCGGCATTGAGCTGGCCGAGGCCGCCGTCGATCAGCACCAGATCGGGGAAGGGTTGGCCCTCGTCGCGCAGGCGGCGGTAGCGCCGTCCGACCACCTCGCGCATGCTGGCGAAATCGTCGTTGCGGGCCTGCTCCATCGCGCCCTTCACCCGGAAGCGGCGGTAGCCGTCCTTGTTCGGCACCCCGCCGACGAACTGCACCAACGAGGCGACGACATGGTGGCCGTGCAGGTGCGCGATGTCGAAGCCCTCGATGACGCGCGCAGGGCCGGCCAGGCCGAGGTGTTCCTGCAGCGCCTTGACCCCCGCGCCGATGTCGATGACCGGAGCGGCCGGTTCGCGGTAGTCGGACAGCCGGCCGCGCTCTTTCAGGCGCTCCAAGGCGGCGATCTGGTCGCGGATGCGCGCCGCGTCCTCGAAGCGCAACTCCTTGGCGGAAGCACGCATGCGCTCGTTCAACTGGCCGAGCAGCGGCCCCTTGGCAGCGCGGCCGGTGACGAAGGCGCGCAGGGCGCGGATGTCATCGCCGTAGGCCGCCGCATCGATGCGCGTGGTGCACGGCGCGCTGCACCGCTTGATGTGCCAGTTGAGGCAGGCGGCGAAGTTGCGCCGGCCCTTGTCCGCCTCATGGATATCGAGTTCGCAGGTGCGGAAGCGGAAGGCACGCTGCAGGAAATGGTAGGCGCGCTGCAGTTCGCCCGCGCTGGGGAAGGGCCCGAGCAGATCGGCGCCAGCCAGGTTCTTGTCGCGGGTGATGAACACGCGCGGGAACTCCTCGCGCGTCACCGCCAGCAGCGGGTAGTCCTTGCCGTCCTTGAGCAGCACGTTGAAGCGCGGCTGCAGCTCCTTGATCAGCAGCGACTCGGTGAGCAGCGCCTCGACCTCGGAACCGGTGATCAGCCATTCGAGATCGACCGCCTCCTGGATCATGCGCAGGGTGCGCGGCGGATGCTCGTCGAGGCGCTGCACATAGCTGGCGATGCGCCGGCGCAGGTGCTTGGCCTTGCCGACATAGATCACCCGCGCCTCGGCATCCTTCCACAGGTAGCAGCCGGGATCGTCGGGAGCGGCCGCGACCTTGGAGAGAAGGGAGGGTGGGATCATTGCCCCGAGGGGTTAGGGGTTAGGGGTTAGGGTCATTGCCCCTGTTCCCACTACGAACGCAAGTGACTGTTCCCTAACCCCTGGGGCAATGCAGGTGCCTTTCCCTAACCCCTAACCCCTGGGGCAATGGAGGTGCCTTTCCCTAACCCCTGGGGCAATGGAGGTGCCTTTCCCTAACCCCTGGGGCAATCACGGTGCAATGAAGGGGCAATCATCATCACCGGGCGGCTCGCGCCGCGCCAGCATGCGCGCGTAGTCGGCGGCGGCGACGCTGCGCGGAGCGAGGGCGTCGGCGACCCGGCGCGCCGATTCCCAGCACTGCACCTCGGCCTCGGGGGTGATGCGGCCGAGCAGCAGCATGCAGCGCAGGAACACCAGGTAGGTGTCGATGGCGTCGCAGGTGCAGTAGTCGTCGATGCGCTCGTGCTCGCCACGCTCCCACAGTTCCTGCACCATGCTGCCCTTGGTGTCCATCTTGCCGCAACCGCCGACCAGCTTGGCGAAGAGGTCGAGGCCGCCGTTGGCGTGCGTCGCTCCGCTGTTGGTGATGAAGTCCTGCACATCGAAGTGGAAGGTCTGGTTGTAGCGGTTGCGCGGCTGCTTGTAGCCGGGGCCGTCGAGGACGAACCACTCCGGCACCGGGATGCCGAAGCGGTAGGCGCAGTTCTCCATCACCGGCAGGTCGAAGAAGCGGCCGTTGAAGGTGACGAAGCAGGGCGGGGTGGAGGGATGCCGGTCGAGATGCTTGCGCCAGCCGTTCCAGAACTGCCGGGCGATCACCTGGGGCCGGAACTTCGGCCGGTCGAGGTTCTTCACGTCGATCAGGGTGAAGTCATCGGCCACGCGTGCGATCGCCACCGACACCGGCAGATGGTAGGTGTGCGGTATGAAGTCGCTCTTGCCGGCGGCGACCAGCTGCGTCTGCCAGGCCGCGATCGCCTCGGCCGGGCTGAGCTGCGGCTGCTCGGGCATGCGCGAGCGCTGCACCAGACGGCCATCGACCACGGTTTCGATATCGAAGACGAGATAGGCGGCGCGATCGCTCATGGCGATGAGGCTATGGCGTGGACGCGGTTGTCGAACGGCGCCCGCCCCCAGCATCCTCCGCCATGACACCCGTCGTCATCGGCGGCCCCCTACGCCTGTCGCTCGCACTCGCCTTGCTGTCAGGCAGCGCCGCACTCACCCTGCTCGGCTTCCGCCTTGGCTGGGGCATCGGCTGGATGGCCTGGGTCCCCGCCGTGGTGCTGCTGTTCCCGGCCCTCGCCCTGGCCGGACGCCGGGTGATCAGCCGGCGGGACGGTGGCCTGGAGGTCGCCGACGGCTGGCTGTTCCGCCGTATCTACACCTTCGGCATCGCAGGCGGCGAGATCGAGATCCTGCCTGCTGGCGGCGCCTGGACCGTGGTCCTGCACCTGGGTGGACGCGAACTGCCGCTCGCCAGCTGGGTGACCCGCACGACGGCCGAGCGCGTCGCAGCGCTACTGCCTGAACTGCCACGACGGGTCGCACGACGGCCCGACGGCGACAGGTGAGTTGCCTCCGTCCGGGCGCATGAATGCTGCGCCGATGCTCGACGATGACGTGGTCCGCGCCTCTGGCCTGCTCCTGCGCCGCGAAAACGGCACCCGCCGCACCTGGCTGCTGCTGCGCAACCGCAAGCGTGGCGAATGGGGCTTCCCCAAGGGCCACGCCGAAGGCGCCGAGAACGATGTCGATTGCGCGATCCGCGAATGCGCCGAGGAGACCGGCATCGGCCTGGTCGCCCTCGACGGCACACCGCGCATCCTGCGCTATGTCCTCTCCAGCGGTCACAGCAAGCAGGTCGTGTATCTGCCGGCCGTGACCCGCCAGGATCACGTGACGCTGTCGCCCGAGCACGACCGGGCCGGCTGGTTCGACGCGCGCGGCGTCCTCGAACGCATGCCCTACGACAGCCTGCGTGCCCTGTTCCGCGCCCACCTGCGCGACTTCCGTTACCACTGATGCAACGCTTCTCCTTCTATCTGCCGACCAGCGCCGACTTGCCCACCCTCGATGAACTGAGCAGCCTGCTGCTCGACCTCGGCTGCCACCTGCAGGGTGGCGACGGCTACCGTCCCGGGACTTGGCGCGATCGCATCACCGGCGCGCGCGCGATCATCGATCTCGGCGAGGCGCCGATCGAGGAGGATGTCCAGCATCCGCCCCGCGCCTACGACGGCTGGGTGCCGATGCAGTTGTCGGTGCAACTGCCCCTGGTCTGCCCGCACTGGCTGGCGGTCGAGGGCTTCCAGTTCCTCGAACGCGTGCTCGCCGCCGTACCCGAGGTCCGCGTCCTCGACGAGGAGGACAGCCAGGAAACGGCCGAGGCGCTGCCTGGTCCCTTCGCGTGGAGCCGGCCACGCGCCCTGCTCAACTGGGAGCGCCTGCACGCCGTGCAGGTCGAGACGCGCACCGACCTCGGGCGCATGCATCGCGGCGACTCGCTGCGCCTGTGGCGCTGGCGGCGCGAACGCCAGCCCGGCTGGCCGGAAGCCACCGTGCTGATCGACCGCGCCACCGCCGAAGCGCATCCGGTCTGCGTGTGGAGCGATCCGGCCCAGCCCTGCGTCCTGCCCGCCACCGGCCTGGTGCTGGTGCGCCTGCCCACGCCGCGCCTGATCGGGCGCAACGCCCTGCCCGCGGGCGAAGCGCTGGAGACGGCAGGCGCTACCCGGGTCGCCCCCGGCGCCTGGCCGGACGGCCTGCCCCTTGAGCGCTTCCGCGCCGCCGATGACGAGGACTGGGTCGATTAGCCAGCCAGTTGCGGGCAAGAAGCCCCGGCCCGCCAGCGCGGCTCGATCAGCCAACTGCCCGGCACCGGGCGGTGGCCGCGCAGGCCCTGGCTGATCAGGGTGTGCATGCGCGCCATCATCGCGTCGGCGAGCACTTCGCGCTGCCAGTCGAAGCCGGCGACCAGGCTGCGCTGCTCGGTCTGGTTGAGCGAGAGGAAGGCGCAGTCGCGGGGCATCCGGACGCCGGCCTCGCGCAGCGCCCAGTACGCGCCCGAGGTCTTGCCGATGACCAGATCCGGGCGGTGGCGGCGGTACCAGGCGACGGTACGCGCGCTGTAGTGGGCGGTGCTGGCGTTCGCATCCGGCTGCAGGATCAGCGGCGGCGGTGCCTCGGGCAGCTGCGCGCGGTGGTAGGCGCAGGCGCTGAGCAGCACCTCGTTCTCGCGGGCGATGAAGCTGGAGGGGATCACCGCCCCGATGCGCCGGAAACCGGCGGCGCGCGCCATCTCCCACGAGCGGAACATCGCAGCGAAGAGGTCGGGGCGCACCGAGTCGAAGGGCAGGGCGAAGTCCTCCTGGATGCCGCTGACCACGCAGAAGCGGTCCCACGCGAAGCCCTCGACGACCTCCCGGCGCGTGAGCGAGGGCAGGAAGCAGCCGACGAATCCCCGCCGTTCGAGGGCCGGACCAGCCTGCCGCGGATCGCCCAGCGCCGGCAGATGGACCGGGCGCAGGTCATAGCCGCGCCGGGCCGCGGTGGCGCGCAGGGCCAGGTAGAGATCGCGGTCGCCATGCAGGCGGGCCAAGCGTTCGCAGATCCAGGCCAGCGGATAGCGGTTGCCGGGCCCGCCATGCCGGCGCCGGGCGAGTGCCGCGACCCCGGGATCGGGACGGTAGCCGAGGCGTTCGGCGGCGGCCTGGGCCCGCGACCGGGCGTCCACGGAACAGCGCGGCGAACCGGCCAGGGCGCGGCTGACCGTGGCCAGCGAGAGGCCGGCCGCGTGCGCGACCTGACGCAGGGTGGCGGACATGTGGAACAGGTTCCACAAACGCCCTGCTGCGTCCAGGCCCGGCCCCGGCGAGGATGCCCGCCGAGGACTCGCCCATGCCCCTGATCACCGACATGCACCGTTCCCAGCTTCCCCGCTCCGGCATGGCCCTGGGCGGCATCGGCGCCGGCTGGTTCGAGATCCGGCAGGACGGCGGCTTCGCCAACTGGTCGATCTTCAACAACTGGCCCCTGTTTCCCGGCGCCCGCTACCCCCACAACGCCAAATCGACGCTGTTCTTCGTGCTGTGGGTGCGCGTGCAGCACGAGAACCCGCGTCTGGTGTTGCTGCAGATCGAGGACGGGCATGGTGCAGGTGCGATCGAAGGCCACGAATTCCAGTACATGTTCCCGTGGATGTCGGGGGTGGATGCGATCCGCACCACCGCTTCGTTCCCCTTCGCCGACCTCGATTTCCGCAAGGACGGACTGCCGCTCGCGGTGTCGCTGCGCGCCTGGTCGCCCTTCATCCCGGGAAACGCCGCCGACTCCTCGCTGCCGCTGGCCTGCTTCGACTTCCGCATCGTGTCGCACAGCGACCGTCCGGTCGAAGTGCAGATCCTCGCGGTGATGCGCAACGTCGCCGCCTACGACCAGCCGGAGCGCATCTACCAGAACCGCCGCATCCAGGATGGCGACTTCTCGGCCGTGGTGCTGGGTGCCGCGCAGACCGATCCGCTAGCCGCCACCACCGGCGAACTGTGCCTCGCCTCCTTCGACCGCCACTCGACCGCATACATGGGCTGGGAGCACCACCATCCCTACTACGAGCGCCTGCTGCGCGAGTTCCCGCTGCCCGAGATCGATGACACCGACGGCCGCAACGGCACCGACAAGGCCACCGGCCGCCGCCGCGCCGACCCGCGCTGCTTCGCCACCATCGGCCGTGCCGCCGTCCTCGCCCGGCGCGGCGAGGCGCTCGACCACGGCTTCGCCCTGACCTGGCACTTTCCCAACCTCTACGGCCGTCGGGTCAAGAAGGCCGACAGCAGCGGCCGCCAGACCGAGCCCTGCGGACACGACCGTCTGGAGGGCCACTTCTACAGCAGGCGTTTCGCCTCGGCCGAGGCGGTCGCCCGCTACGCCGGCGCCGAGCGCGGCCGGCTGCTGGCCGAGACCACCGCCTTCCACCGCACCTTCTTCGACAGCAGCCTGCCCGGCTTCGTCCTCGACCAGATCAACAGCCAGCTGAACACCCTGCGCACCAGCACCTGGCTGACCGCCACCGGCATGTTCGGGGTGCTCGAAGGGCTCAGCCCGATCCAGCCGTGGGCCGGCATCGCCACCACTGATGTCGCCGCCTACGGCCAGATCGCGGTGTCGCTGCTGTTCCCCGAACTCGACCGCATGACGATCGACATCTGGCGGCGCTTCCAGCAGCCCAACGGCTGCGTCATCCATTCGGTCAGCTGCAACTCCTACGAGCCCAGCCCCGGCGAGGTCAGCGGACACCGCCTCGACATGCCGGCGCAGTTCGTCTTCTTGTCGCTGCGCGCCGCGCTGTGGTCGCAGGACCGCGCCTGGATCGACGCGGTGTGGCCCGACGCCAAGCGGGCTCTGGACTATGTGCTGCGCGAGCGCGACGCGAACGGCGACCAGCTGCCCGACATGCAGGGCATCATGTGCTCGTACGACAACTTCCCGATGCACGGCGTGGCGCCCTTCGTGGTCAGCCAGTGGCTGGCTGCGGTCGCCCTCGCCCTGGAGACGGCGCGGCGCCTCGGCGACCGCGACTTCCTCGCGATCTGGGAGCCGCGCTTCACTGCCGGCCGCGCCACCCTCGAGCGCACGACCTGGAATGGCCGCTACTTCGACCTCTACAGCGACACCCAGGCTGCCGATCCCGAGGCCAAGCGCGGCTGCATGACCGACCAGTTGATCGGTGACGGCCTGGCGCGCGCCCTCGGCCTGCCGCCGCTGGTCGATCCGGCCAAGGCCGCCAGCGCCTTCGCGGCGATCATGAGGATGAACTTCCGCCCCGAGCAGGGCCTGCGCAACTGCCAGTGGCCCGGCGACCAGTTCCTGCATCCGATCCACAAGGACACCTGGGTCGATCAGGCCAACACCTGCTGGTCGGGCGTCGAGCTGCTGTTCGCCGCCCAGCTCTATGCCGCTGGCCGGATCGAGCAGGCCGAGGCGGTGGTCCGATCGGTCGATGAGCGCTATCGTGACTTCGGCATGTACTGGGACCACCAGGAGTTCGGCGGCCACTACTTCCGTCCGCTGTCGGCTCTGGCGATCCCCGGCGCGGTCCTCGGCCAGAGCTGGGATGGCGCGACCCTGCGCCTGGCCCCGGTCCGGCCGCTGCCGGTCGGCCGCTGGTGCGTGCTGCTGCCCGGGGCCTACGGCACCTGGCACCAGGGCCACGATGGCGGCCGCCTCGAACTGCTGTCCGGATCCTGCGCCCCGCAGCGCATCGAGGTGCCGGCGGTCGGCGCCGTGGAGCTGATCGGATTCGCAGGCACCTATCGCCAGGAAAGCAAGGACGGACGCACAATCTTCACCCGCGCAGCCTGAGCGAGAGCGGCCGCTTACAGACGCGGCCGGACCGAGGCCAAGGCCAAGCGATGCGCGGCGATGCCGTCCGTCCCGCGCAGGTCGCACTCGATGAGCTGCAGCCCGTCGCAACCTGCGGCCTCGCGCAGAGCCTCGTCCAGCGTCGGCCGGTCGGCGCAGCGGCGGTAGGGCAGGCTGAAGAGCGCAGCGGCGGCGGCGAAGCCGCGCTCGTGGTCGGTGCGCACCAGCCGACGGTAGCCCGGCACCTGGGACACCGGCAGGGCATCGAAGATCGCGCCGCCGCCGTTGTTGAGCACCACCACCGCGCCCCGCGCCCGAGCGGCCAGGGCCAGCGAGTTGAGATCGTGCAGGCAGGCGAGGTCGCCGACCAGGCACAGGCCGCGACCAAGCGCGGCGCTGGCGCCGCAGAAGCTGGCGATGGTGCCGTCGATGCCGTTGAGGCCGCGGTTGCACAGCACGCGCTGCGCCGTCGAGCGCGGAGCAAGCAGCAGATTGGCGTCGCGCACCGCCATGCTGCTGGCCAGCCACAGCAGCGGGAAGCCGCTGGCCTCGCACACCGCCGCCGTGGCGCTGGTGGCGTTCCAGCCAGTGCTAGCCGGGACGGTATTCTGCCATTGCGAACGCCACGCATCGTCGGCACGGCCCAGCCGTGCGATCAGCCGCTCGACCGCTGCCGCATCGGGATCGACGATGCGTTCCGAGGCGCTGTGGATGAAGTCGTCGTCGCGTGCGCCGCCGAGCACGATCTGCGGGCAGGCCTGGCGACCGAGCCATTCGTAGCCGGCCCGGGTCAGCGGTGGCGGGCCGATGCGCAGGATGACGTCGGGATCGGCTGAGGGGCGGGCGTAGAGCGCGTCAGGGCAGGCGACGAGGTTGGGGATCGCTGGCCGGCGTAGGCCGCTGCAGGCGTCGGCCAGGACTGGAAAGCCGGTGGCATCGGCCAGTCGGGCGACCAGGGCGGGGGCGACGGATTCGGCGGGGCCGGCGACGATCAGGCCGTGGGGGGCGGATACGTCCGATCGAGCGGGGCAGGAGCCCCGCGGACCGGGCGGGGCAGGAGCCCCGCGCTCCGGGAGAGGCGGCAGCGGGTCGCGTAGCGGCAGGTTGAGGTGCAGCGGACGGCGCGCACAAGAGACCGCTACGCGCACCTGTTCGCGCATCGTTTCAGCGGTGGCTTCGGACGCTTCGCCGAGCTCCAACGCCTCGGCGAAGACGCCGAAGAGTCCGGGCTGATGCATGGTCTGCGGGGCGCCGCAGCCCTGCAGTTCGGCCGGGCGGTCGGCGGTCAGCAGGATGAGCGGAATGCCAGCGGCGTCAGCTTCGCACACCGCCGGCAGCAGGTTGGCGGCGGCGGTGCCGCTGGTCACGCACACTGCCACCGGTTCGCCCAACGCCTTGGCCAGGCCAAGGGCATGGAAGGCGGCGCCGCGCTCGTCGGTGTGCATCACCAGCCGCTCGCCATACAGCCGGTCGCAGGCGAAGAGCAGGGGACAGTTGCGCGATCCCGGACTGGCGACGACATGCCGGCAACCTGCCGCGATCAGCGCCTCGCCCAGCACGCGGCTCCACAGCGCATTGAGATTGGCGTCAGGCATGGTGAGACATACGCGTTCGGCGTTCGGCGTTCGGCGTTCGGCGTTGCGAAATGACGAAACACGGACTCTGCGTCCAATTCCCGAACCGCCTGCGGAACGCCGAACACCGAACGCCGAACGCCGAACTGGCCGCCCCCCTATCCATGCCCCACCCGCAGCGATCGGCGCACCAGCGCCAGCTTCAGCTCGGTCTCCTCGTATTCGAGCTGCGGGTCGGAGGTCTCGACCACGCCGCAGCCGGCGAAGACGCGGGCCAGCGTGCGGTCGGCCGACAGCAGGGCGCCGCGCAGCGGCACGACGGCGCGGCACGAGGCAGGACCGATCCAGCCGAGCGCACCGCAGTACAGGCCACGGCGCAGACGTTCGTGGCGCGCCAGCCAGCTCGCCGCAGCAGCGGCGGGCAGACCGCAGGTCGCCGGGGTGGGATGCAGCGCGGCGATGACATCGAGATAGTCGGGGTCGGTCAGTTCGGCGGCGATGCGCGTTTCGAGATGGATCAGCGAGCCGCAACGGCGCGGATGCGGGCTGGCCTCGACCGCGAAGGGACGGCAGCGCGGACGCAGGCCGGCGACGAGGTGTTCGACCACCAAGCCGTGCTCCTTGCGCTCCTTGGTGCTGGCGACCAACGCACCGACGCGCGCCAGATCGATCTCCTCGTCATCGCTGGCGGCGCAGGTGCCAGCCAGGGCATGCGTCTCGACGACACTACCGCGCGCCGCCAGCAGCAGCTCGGGCGTGGCGCCGAGGAACAGCGCGCCATCCGGCAGATCCTGGGCATAGACGCAGGCGCCGGTCCCGGCGTTGGCCTTGAGCCGGGCGAGGGCGACATCGTCACGGTGGTCGGCGGGCAGATGGTGATCGACGGCGCGCGCCACCACCACCTTGCGGAAGGCGCCCTCGCGGATCAGCCCGGCAGCGTCCTCGACCAGATCCTTGAAGCCGTGCGGTGGATGTGTCCATGCCACCGGGGCGACCTTGGCGGGGGATCGGAGTTCGCCCTCGATCTGATCCAACTCAACCTCTTCGCGCTGGATGCGCAGGCGCGAGGGCAGCCAGAGGCGCGCGCCAGGCACAGCCCCCCACGGCGAAGCGGCTGGCCCGGCGTCCTCGAAGGCGAGGGCGCCCATCACCCAGGGTAGCGAACCGCGACTGCCCTCCAGACGGCCGAGCGCACGCGCCAGACGCAGGCCGCGGCCAGGACCGCTGGCGCTCGCGTCCCACGCCACGCCCTCAGCCACAGCAACGCCGGCGTCATCCCACAGCAGGGTGCGCGGGAAAGCGGCTTCGGACCAGGCCTGGATGGGATCGGACAGCATATCATTGCCCCTAGGGGTTAGGGGTTAGGGTCGAGGGGTGTGGCTCACGATACGTTGCTGTCCCTATCCCCTGGGGCAATGATCGCACCCTAACCCCTAACCCCTGGGGCAATGACGCGGCCTAACCCCTGGGGCAATGATTCATCTAGCTACGGCGATGTGCCTCGTCTCGCGGATCAGCGTGACCTTCACCTCGCCGGGGAACGCCACCTGGTCGGCGATAGCGCGGGTGATGTCACGGCCCATCTTGGCGAGCTCGGTGTCAGGGACGGTGTGCTGGTTGACCAGCACGCGCAGTTCGCGGCCGGCCTGGATGGCGTAGGCCTTCTGCACACCGGGGAAACGCACCGCGATCTCTTCCAGCTGGGCCAGGCGCTTGAGGTACTGCTCGACATTGGCGCGCCGCGCTCCGGGCCGGGCTGCACTGATCGCGTCGGCAGCGGCGGCGAGGACGGTGTAGGGAGTCAGCGGGTCGTGACCTTCATGGTGCGCCAGGGCGGCGTTGGCCACCGTCTCGCTCTCGCCGTAGCGCTTCAGCGCCTCGTAGCCGAGCTGGGGGTGGCTACCCTCCTGCTCGTGGTCGATCGCCTTGCCGACGTCGTGCAGCAGGCCGCAGCGCCGGCCAAGGCGCGGGTCGAGGCCGAGATCGGCCGACATCGCACCGCACAGGAAGGCGACCTCCTGGGTGTGGACCAGGACGTTCTGGCCGTAGCTGGTGCGGAAGTGCAGCTTGCCGAGCAGCTTGATGATCTGCGGGTGCAGCCCCGACACCTCGGTGGCGAAGGCCGCCTCCTCGCCGAGGCGGATCAGCTCGCGGTCGAGCTCGGAACGCACCTTGTTCAGCTCTTCCTCGATGCGCGCCGGCTGGATGCGGCCATCCTCGACCAAGCGCTTGAGGGTGCGCACCGCGACCTCGCGGCGGATCGGGTCGAAGCACGAGATGAAGATGATGTCGGGTGCCTCGTCGATGATCACATCGACGCCGCTGGCCTGTTCGAAGGCCTTGATGTTGCGGCCCTCCTTGCCGATGATCCGCCCCTTGTACTCCTCGCTCGGCAACTGGATGCGCGTCGCGGTGGTCTCGGCGGTGTGCTCGGCGGCGTAGCGCTGGATGGCGCGCGCGACGACCTCGATGCCCATGTCCTTGGCGCGTTCGTGCAGCGCCTTCTCGTGCTTGGCGATGCGCGCCGCCTGCTCGGCGGCCAGCTCCTTGTCGAGGCGGGCGAACAGCTCGGTCTTGGCCTCGTCGGCGGCCAGCCCGGCGACCCGGGTCAGCTCGGCGGTGATGCGTTCCTCGCCGGCCGCCAATGCCGCCTCGCGCTCGCGCAGGCGGGCGCGTTCACGCTCGCCCTCCTCCTCACGGGTGCGCAGGCGGCTGTCGCGCTCGTCGAGGGCGGCAAGCTTGCGGTCGAGGCTGTCCTCGCGCGCGCCGATGCCCTTCTCGCGTCCGGCCAGGGCGGCGTCGCGCTCCTTGGCGGCGGCCTCGCGTCGGGTCGAGCGCGCCTCGGCCTCGCTGGCGGCCTGCAGCTCGGCGGTCAGACGACGCTGGTCGGCAGCCAGCTTGGCGCGCTCGGCGGCGAGGGTCTGCTCGGCGGCGGCGGTCGCTCCGGCCTTGGCCTCGGCGGCAAGCTGGGCCGAACGGGCGGCGAGTTCGCGGTCGTGTTCGAGGCGCAGGCGGTTGGCGATGAGGGAGCGGCCGAGGGCGATGCCGACGCCCAGACCCAGGCCGACGGCGACCAGGGCGATGATGATGACCAGTGTGGGTTCCATTGAGCGGGGCAGGGTAGGCCCCAGGGCGGCTCCTCCAAGGCCTGTGCGAGCCAGGGCTTGGCGGTGCTTGATGCAATTTCGGTCACTTTATGGGTCCGTACGGTCCCGTTCATACCGAAAATGGCAGCCTGCGCCCAAGCTTTGTCGATCGCGGTCTGCTTCGACACCTACCGTGCTTGAGCCCCCTCACCATGCAGGTAATCACCCCAAGCCGGATTACCCACGCATGCCTATCGCCCCCAGCCGCATCCTTGTCCCAGCCACGCTGATCGCCCTGGTTGCCTGCAGCCGCGACACCCCGCCAGCAAGCGAACTGACCGCCGGGGCCCTGGATGGGGCTGCCGCCCCACCGGCCGCTTTCGTCACCCCGGTCGATTCAGGCACGGTGCAGGACGGCTGGCTGGCCAGCTTCCAGGATCCCGTCCTTGATGCGCTGGTAGCCGAGGCGCTGGAGCACAACCGTGATTTCGCCGCCGCCCGCGCCCGCCTCGAGCAAGCGGCCGGCCAGGCGCGTCAGGCCGGCGCCGACCTCCTGCCGCAAGTCGGCGCCTCGCTCGGGGCGCAATCATCGGGGACCGCCAACAGCAGCGCGCATACCGACAAGATGGGTGCCGGGCTGAAGCTGTCGTGGGAGCTTGATGTGTGGGGCCGCCTGTCCTCGGCCCAGCAGGCCGCCCAGGAGAACTTCGCCTCACGCGCTGCCGATCTCGAATTCGCCCGCCAGTCGCTGGCCGCCCAGGTCGCCAAGGGCTGGTTCCTGGGCATCCAGGCGGTCCAGCAGGAGGCCATCGCCACCAGCTATG